>ENA-OQNF01000055-OQNF01000055.1-human-gut-metagenome-genome-assembly--contig:-NODE-55-length-18403-cov-2.785785_pt1 | contig 18403 bp, 15 predicted proteins | sample MGYA00242628_ERZ504878 | MGnify/ENA primary metagenome ERZ504878 (study PRJEB26092, sample SAMD00036383) | human gut metagenome | host: Homo sapiens | study: EMG produced TPA metagenomics assembly of... | reverse complement strand
TCTATGTGTCCGTTTTTTTCCGGGACATCCAGAACTTTACATCCCATATCTTCATAATTCTTTATCTTCTGCTGGTCTTTACTGCTGGTCTTTACTGCTGGTTGCAATGATTGTAGGAATTGTCGCTGCTGTTCTTATAATCTTAGATGTCAGTGGTGTTCTCAGATGGGAATCGCAGATAATACGCACAGGATTTCTGCTGTTTTCCAGTCTGCAGGTAAGCATCGGATCATCTGCCAGCACAGTTCCCACCCCAACCATAATTCCTGTATATTTCAGTCGCTGTTTCTGTACATGAATTCTGGCAGCTTCTCCTGTCACCCATTTGGATTCTCCTGTATAAGCGGCAATTTTTCCATCCATAGTCATTGCATATTTCATGACCACATACGGTTTTTTATTTTGGATGTAATAAAAGAATGCTTCATTCAATTTATCACACTCTTCTTTTAAAATATTTTCTGTTACTTCAATTCCATGATCCTTCAAAATCCGGATTCCTTTTCCTGCAACCAGTGGATTAGGATCTGATGATCCGATGATCACGCGTCTGATTCCGGCCTCCAGGATTGCATTCACGCATGGAGGCTGTTTTCCATAATGGCAGCAGGGCTCTAAAGTAACATATATAGATGCTCCTTCAGGTTCTTCCGTACATGCTGCCAGAGCTTCTCTCTCCGCATGGAGTTCACCGTATTTTCTGTGATATCCCTGACCGATGATCCTTCCGTTTTTAACGATCACAGCACCTACCATCGGATTAGGAGCTGTGTTACAGAGTCCGTTGTGTGCCAGTTGCAGACAACGGGAAATATATTTTTCATCTTTTGTCATAACAGTCTTGTTTAAATTCTTACTTTTGCATATAAAATGACACTATGAATCCTGTTGTATCTTACATAAAACAAACCTTGCAGGGGTATTACCCCGATACAGAACTTGTACCTATGGCTAAATTGCTGCTTACACAAGTCTTCGGTATGTCTGTTGTTGAATTGTATGCAGGCAAAGATACTACTTTTTCAGTGAATGAGCAGAAACGGTTGGATGATATTCTGGTCCGTCTGCAAAAACTAGAACCTATTCAATATATAATAGGCACTGAAGAGTTTTATGGTCTTACTTTTGAAGTGAATAAACATGTATTGATTCCACGTCCGGAAACGGGGGAGTTGGTAGATTGGATTATACGGGAACATAAGTATGGTCGGGTTAAAATATTGGATATTGGTACGGGGAGTGGTTGTATCGCTGTTTCTTTGACCAAGAATCTGGAAGAGGCGGAGGTCGTTTCATGGGATGTCTCAGAAAAGGCGTTGCAAGTTGCAGAACGTAATTGCAGGCGGAACGGCGTTCGTGTAACTCTTGAGCAAAGGGATGTGCTGCTTGCTTCTCCTGCCGGTGAGCAGTTTGATGTCATTGTCAGCAATCCACCTTATATTACAGAAAAGGAGAAAGCGAATATGAGTGCTAATGTCTTGGAGTGGGAGCCGGAATTGGCTTTGTTTGTGCCGGATGATAGTCCATTGCTGTTTTATCGGAAAATAGCAGAATTGGGTAGGGATATGTTAGTGTCTGGTGGAAGGCTTTATTTTGAAATTAATCAGGAATATGGCCGGGAGACGGTGGATATGCTAGCTGGTTTGGGATACAAAAATATAGAATTGAGGAAAGATCTCTTTCAAAATGATAGAATGATAAAAGCGGAAAAATGAGATGAAAGGAGAATTAAGTGAGAATGAGTTGAGGTATAAGGCAGAAGCTTATTGTTCTTCAATGGAACGTTGTGTAACGGATGTAGAGGCTAAATTATCACAATGGGGGGCAACTCCGGAAGTGATGGAGAAAATCGTTCGGCATTTGCAGGATGAGAGATACATTGACCAGAAGCGTTTTTGCTCGGCTTTTGTTCGTGATAAATATCGCTTTAACCAATGGGCAGAGTGAAAATCAGTCAGGCTTTGCGCATGAAGAAGATCCCTGCGGATGTTATAGCCGAAGGGTTGGAGGAGATAGATGAACGGGAGTATGTGGAGATTCTGTCTGGCTTGATCGAGCAGAAAAGAAGTAGAGTGAAAGCATGTACGGAATACGAACGGAATGGGAAATTGATTCGTTTTGCTGTTGGTAGAGGATTTGAAATAGAGGCTGTTTGCCGTTGTGTGATACAAACCGGAGAAGATGATGTCTATTTGGACTGATCTTTGGAATTTATTTTTCCCACATAGTTGTCTGCTTTGTGGGCGGCAGCTTATATCAGGGGAGAGAGTGCTTTGCTTGAAATGCTTGTCAAGGCTTCCGCGTACTCAATTTCATTTACGGAAAGATAATATTGTAGAATGTAACTTCTAGGGGAAAAATACCGGTGGAGCATGCCACCTCTTTTCTTTATTATGCAAAGGGAGGGAATGTCCGACAGTTGTTGTATGAACTGAAATATCATGGTAATCAAGAAGTGGGTGAAGTGATGGGGCGGATGATGGCATCTGAACTTATGTGTTCTCATTTTTTTGATGGGATAGATTTGATTGTTCCTGTCCCGTTACATCAACGTAAAAAACGTTTAAGGGGGTATAATCAGAGTGAATGCTTGGCACGGGGAGTTTCGGTGGTGACAGGTATTCCTATGAACACTAAAGTTGTGATAAGAAGCAGATATACTGATACGCAGACGCATAAAGGACAATATGCAAGATGGGAAAACGTGCGAAATTTGTTGCCTGTATTTTCCCGATGGCTTGGAAGGAAAGCATCTATTGTTGGTGGATGATGTGCTGACAACAGGGGCTACGGTTGTTTCTTGCGCTGATGCCTTTCGTGGCATACCCGGATTACGTATCAGTGTACTTACTTTGGCATTGGCAGGGGAATCTTGATAACAACAACTTATTTTTTAGAAAAATACCTTGTCCGATTTTTCATTATCTCGATGTATTTCTATTATTTTTGCACAATATTTATCAGATATAGTTGAGTTATGAAGACTTTTAGAAAAATTATTCGCAGAGAAATTACTGAAGATTAAGGCTATCAAGTTGCAGCCGGCTAATCCTTTTACTTGGGCATCCGGTTGGAAGTCGCCTTTTTATTGTGATAACCGCAAAACTCTTTCGTATCCTTCTCTTCGTAATTTTGTGAAACTTGAGATTAGCCGTATTGTCCTGGAGAAGTTCGGTCAGGTAGATGCTATTGCCGGTGTGGCGACAGGGGCTATCCCTCAAGGAGCTTTGGTGGCTGAAGAATTGAATCTGCCGTTTGTGTATGTTCGTTCTACTCCGAAAGACCATGGCTTGGAAAACCTGATTGAAGGTGAACTTCGTCCTGGTATGAAAGTCGTAGTTATTGAGGACTTGATTTCAACTGGCGGCAGTAGCTTGAAAGCTGTTGAAGCTATCCGTCGTGACGGATGTGAAGTGATTGGTATGGTCGCTGCATTTACTTATGGTTTCCCGGTGGCAATTGAAGCGTTCAAGGAAGCAAAAGTGAACTTGGTTACTCTGACTAATTATGAAGCTGTATTGGATTCGGCCTTGAAAACCGGATATATTAATGAAGAGGATGTTTCTGTTTTAGATAACTGGAGAAAGGATCCGGCTCATTGGGAGGCAGGCAAATAAGTTATAGTTTTAAAACAAATATAATATGAAGAGAACCGTTCGGAAATTTTTATGGATTTCCGGATTGTTCTTTTCGTGTTTTTAGAGAGCAGGTATTATGGCACAATTTGAGAGTAGTGTGAAATATGTTCCTTATAGTCAGGAGCAGGTGTTTAATAAGTTGTCGGATTTAAGTAACTTGGAATCTGTACGTGATAAATTGGCTGACAAGGTACAAGGTATGGAGTTCGACTGTGATTCTTTAAGTTTTACGGTACAAGGCATAAGCATTACTTTGCGTATTATAGAACGTGAACCTTGTAAATGTGTTAAATTCGAAAGTGAAAAATCTCCGGTCCCTATGAATTTGTGGATTCAGATTTTGCCTGTAGAGGCTGGGCAGGCAAAACTGAAAGTAACTATTCGTGCAGAAGTGAATATGTTTATGAAGGCGATGGTTACTAAACCTTTACAGGATGGGGTGGATAAACTGGCTGAGATGTTATCGATGATTCCTTATTAAAAAATAAAGAAAAATATGGCACAGAAACTTTGGGAAAAAAATGTCCGAGTAAATGAGGAGATAGATCGTTTTACAGTAGGACGTGACCGTGAAATGGACCTTTATCTGGCTAAACACGATGTATTGGGCTCAATGGCACATATCACCATGTTGGAAAGTATTGGTTTGCTTACGGCCGGAGAATTGGAAATGCTGTTAGCGGAATTAAAAAATATCTATGCTTCTGCCGAAAAGGGAGAGTTTGTAATAGAGGATGGTATAGAGGATGTACACTCGCAAGTAGAATTGATGTTGACGCGTAAGTTGGGAGATGTCGGGAAGAAAATTCATAGTGGACGTTCACGCAATGACCAGGTGCTGGTGGATTTGAAGCTGTTTACTCGTGCGGAATTAAAGAAGTGGCCGAAGCAGTAGAGCGGCTTTTCCATGTGCTGATTTCTCAAAGCAATCAATATAAAGATGTGCTGATGCCGGGATATACCCATTTGCAGATAGCGATGCCTTCTTCATTTGGCTTGTGGTTTGGTGCGTATGCAGAGAGTTTGGTGGACGATATGATGTTTCTGCAGGCCGCATTCAAAATGTGCAACCGTAATCCGTTGGGGTCTGCTGCCGGTTATGGTTCTTCTTTCCCGCTAAACCGTGAGATGACTACTAGTCTGCTGGGTTTTGATTCGATGAACTATAATGTGGTATATGCGCAGATGGGACGTGGCAAAATGGAACGTAATGTAGCTTTTGCCTTGGCTTCTATTGCCGGAACCGTTTCTAAGATGGCTTTTGATGCTTGTATGTTTAGTAGTCAGAATTTTGGCTTCGTGAAACTTCCGGACGAGTGTACAACTGGTTCCAGTATTATGCCCCATAAGAAGAATCCCGATGTGTTCGAACTGACACGGGCTAAGTGTAACAAGATACAGGTTCTCCCCCAACAAATTATGATGATAATGAACAATCTGCCTTCGGGTTACTTCCGTGATTTGCAGATTATAAAAGAAGTATTCCTGCCTGCTTTTCAGGAGCTGAAGGAGTGTTTGCAAATGGCTGCCTATATTATGGACAAGATTAAAATCAACGAGCATATTCTGGATGATGATCGTTACCTTTATATATTTAGTGTGGAAGAGGTTAACCGTCTGGCTTCTGAGGGCATGCCATTCCGTGATGCTTATAAGAAGGTGGGCTTGGATATAGAAGCCGGAAAATTTACTCACAACAAGAAGGTACATCATACTCATGAGGGTAGTATAGGTAATTGTGTAATGACAGAATTGAAAATCTGATGCAACAGGTAGTAGATGGTTTAACTTCTCAGTCATGGAGCAGGCAGAACAATCCCTTTTGGGTAGATAGAAACAATTATAAATCGCATGATCATGAAATATCAACCTTCAGCAGAGCGCTATGACAAGATGCAGTATAAATACTGTGGGAATAGCGGATTACTTTTGCCTCGTATCTCTTTAGGCTTGTGGCATAATTTTGGCAGTGTGGACGATTTCGGTGTGGCAACCGATATGATTAAATACGCTTTCGATAATGGGGTTACGCATTTTGACTTGGCTAATAATTATGGCCCCATTCCGGGAAGTGCTGAGATTAATTTTGGTAAAAATCTTAAAGGAAAATTTTCAAGGTTATCGTGATGAATTGATTATTTCCTCAAAAGCAGGGCATGAAATGTGGGATGGACCTTATGGAGGAAACAGTTCGCGTAAGAATTTAATGGCCAGCATTGATCAAAGTTTGCGTCGTACCGGTTTGGATTACTTTGATATATTCTATAGTCACCGTTATGATGGGGTGACTCCTGTTGAGGAAACAATGCAGGCATTGATTGATATAGTGAAACAAGGAAAGGCATTGTATGTGGGTATTTCAAAATACCCTCCAGCACAAGCTAAAATAGCTTATGAAATGTTGAGGGCTGCCGGTGTGCCGTGTCTCATTAGCCAATATCGTTATAGTATGTTTGACCGTACTGTAGAGGAGAAATCATTGCCATTGGCTGCAGAACAAGGCTCCGGTTTTATTGCATTTTCGCCTTTGGCGCAAGGCTTGCTGACTAAAAAATATCTGCATGGTATTCCGGAACATTCTCGTGCGGCCCGTTCTACCGGATTTTTGAAAGTAGATCAAGTGACAGAAGATAAAGTAGGAAAAGCACGTCGGTTGGATGAAATAGCCGCTCGTCGTGGCCAGACTTTGGCTGAGATGGCATTGGCATGGGTCTTGAAAGACGAACGAATGACTTCTGTTATTGTGGGGACAAGTTCTGTGAAACAGTTGGCAGATAATCTTCATGCATTGGATAATTTGAACTTTACTAATGAAGAATTGGCCGAAATAGAGGGAATTTTACGATTGTAAATAAAAAAATGGGTGCAAAGTTTGGTTGGTATTATAAAATGACTTATCTTTGCATCCGTTAAAACAAAAGGCGGAAATAGCTCAGTTGGTAGAGCATAACCTTGCCAAGGTTAGGGTCGCGAGTTCGAGCCTCGTTTTCCGCTCTCTCTCGTCGAGGATGCTCGAATGGTGGAATCGGTAGACACGAGGGACTTAAAATCCCTTGGCCATTGCGGCTGTGCGGGTTCAAGTCCCGCTTCGAGTACGAAATAGAATCACAAATATCTAGTTATTAGATATTTGTGATTTTTATTTTAGTAAATTGCACCATATTTGCGGCTCAGTTTGAAAATTCTACAACGCTTCCCACATCTCGGTTCAGTTTGGAAACTTCGATTTCTACATACTAGAATTATTCTTGAAGTTAAAAAAGTGATACTTCTTTTATTAAATAATTTAGGCTTGATATTTTCTTTTATTATGTAATTTTTGCACAAAACACTTATCATTTTAAAAAATATAAAGAAAAAAAGTGAATAAAGTTTTTATTCATCGATTATATTTAATATATTTGTTTCCATCATATTAAACCTATTAAAAAAAATCTAAATGGTATGGGAAAACGCATTGTTCTGTTTTTAATGTGCTTATTAGTTGTAATAGGCCATTTATCGGCTCAAGTAACCAAAATGTCGGGAATTGTTCTTTCCAAGGATGATGGATTGCCGATAGTAGGAGCTTCTGTGTTGATACAGGGAACTACACATGGTACGATAACAGATGTGGATGGTAAATTTGTGTTGGATAATATTAAACCAACTGATAAGAAAGTAATGGTTTCATTTATTGGTATGAAGACCCAAGTGGTTGATGTTAAATCTTTTGTCAAGGTAGTATTGGTTACAGAGTCTGAAATGATGGATGAAGTGATGGTTGTTGCTTATGGTACAGCCAAAAGGTCGGCATTTACTGGATCGGCTTCAGTTGTAAATGCTGAGAAACTTTCTAAAAGACAGACAACGAACGTCGTTCAGGCACTTGCTGGACAAGTGGCAGGCTTACAAATGACAAGTGGATCTGGGCAGCCGGGAGGAGATGCTCCAACATTGATAATTCGTGGTATTGGTTCTATCAATGCGGATAATGATCCACTTATTATTGTAGATGGTATGCCCTATGAGGGAGGATGGAACAATATCAACCCATCTGATGTTGAATCAGTGTCCGTTTTAAAAGATGCAGCATCAAATGCGTTATATGGTGCACGTGGTGCCAATGGTGTTATTATTATTACTACCAAGCAGGCAAAAGCTGGTGAAGCTGTTGTTACGGCTAGTGCAAAATGGGGAGTGAATACTCGTGGTACAATTGATTATGACTATATCAAAGATCCGGGTGAATATTATGAAGCACATTATAAGGCATTATATAATCAATTGAGGTATGTAAAGGGGCTTTCAGAAGGAGAGGCTTATGCTCAAGCTAATAAAAATATGGTGGGTAATACGAAGGAAAATGGTGGTTTGACTTATAATGTGTATAGTTATCCTGAAAACGAAAATCTTATTGGTATGAACGGAAAGCTGAATCCCAATGCAACTTTGGGCAGGGTGGTTAATGGATATATGCTTTATCCGGATGATTGGGTTGATGAAGCTTATAGTTCTGCCTTGCGTCAAGAATATAATGTGAATATTGCTGGAGGAACCGATAAGATGCAATCATATGGTTCTTTTGGTTATTTTAAAGATGATGGAATTGTTCCTAGTTCAAATTATGAACGATATTCCGCTCGTTTTAAAGGCTTGTACCAAGCAAAAAAATGGATGAAATATGGTGCTAACATCAGTTATACACATAGTAATAGTGCTTCCTTGACAGAAAAGTATGATACGGATTTATCCAGCTTTACAGAGGGCATGGCACCAATCTATCCTGTATATGTGAGGAATGCTGATGGAAATATTCTGACGGATTTAAATGGGAAAGTATATGATTATGGAACAGCGACGGCACAACTGGGATTGGCACGTCCTAACCATCCTAATTCTTCTATTCAGTCATCTATGCTTAACCAAGAAAATAGGAATGGTAATACATTTAATGGTAATGCATTTGTAGATATTACTTTTTTGAAAGATTTTAAGTTTACATTTAATGTGGGAACCACAGTTAATGAAATCAGATATTATACTACAACAAATCCATATTATGGTTTTGGTGCAGAACAGAATGGCACAGTGACAATGTATCATTATCGTACTACTACATTAAACTTACAGCAGATATTGAATTATAGCCATAATTTTGGTAAACATAATATTTCGGTAATGTTGGGACATGAGAGTTAATAAATATAATTATGCAGAATTATCCGCATCCAAGAAAAATATGTTTTCATATTGGGGAAACCATGAATTGAATGGGCTGTTATAGATGGTTCAAGTGCTGCTTCTTATTCGAATGATTATAATACGGAGGGATATTTTTTCCGTGCTTTATATGATTACGATGACAAAATATTATTTTTCGGCTTCTTATCGTCGTGATGCTTCTTCGCGTTTTCATCCTGATCATTGGTGGGGTAATTTTTATTCTGTAGGCGGTGCTTATCTAATGTCTAAAGAGGACTGGTTTGATGTGAAATGGATTGATATGCTCAAAATAAAGTTCTCCATAGGACAGCAAGGTAATGATAATATAGGTTCATATAATTATACAGACAGATATAATATAGTGAATAGTAATGATGAACTTTCATTGTCTTTTAATAGTAAGGGGAAAAAAGATATAACTTGGGAAACGAATACTAACATGAATTTGGGAGTTGAGTTTGAACTGCTTAAAGGAAAACTGAATGGTGGTGTTGAATTGTTTTATCGTAAGACTACTGATATGTTAAATTGGTTCAATGTTCCTCTTTCTTTGGGTTATCCTGGGTACTATGATAATATCGGCGATATGGCGAATAAGGGTGTTGAACTGGAACTGAACTATATTCCTGTTAATAAAAAGAATTTTACATGGAAAATAAATCTGAATCTGACACACTATAAGAATAAGATTACTTATTTGCCAGATGAGAAAAAGACTACTGTTATGGATGGTCATGGAGGATATATGAATGGAAGCAGATATTATGGTGAGGATCTGCCTATCAATACATGGTATATGAAACGTTTTGCCGGTTTGTCTGAGGACGGACTTTCACTGTGGTATTATACGGATAAAGAAACCAATGAGGAAAAAACAACGACCACTTATTCTACAGGCGACTTTTATTTGTGTGGAGATCCTAATCCGGATTTGTATGGTGGTTTTGGCACTTCCATTACTTTCCATGGTTTTGATCTCTCTACTCAATTTTCCTATTTGGTTGGTGGTTTGACTTATGATTACGGTTATGCAGGTATGATGGGTAACCCAACTGCAACATCTGTAGGTAACCGTTGGCATAAAGATGTGCTAAAGGCATGGTCTCCAGAAAATCCCTCATCAACCATTCCACGTTGGCATTTCAATGATCTGAATACGACTGGTTCGTCAGACCGCTTTCTGATTGATGGAAGCTATTTGAATCTACAAAATATTCAAGTGGGGTATACATTACCTGATAGTTGGACTTCTCATTTGAAAATTAAAAATTTACGTTTATATTTTGTTTGCGATAATGTATACTATTGGTCAAAAAGAAAAGGCTTGGATCCTCGCCGTTCCATTTCAGGAGTAGGTACATCAGGAAAGATAGCTCCGTTCCGTACTTATTCCGGAGGTATCAGTCTTCAATTCTAACTTAGTTATAATCAAAAATTTTAAGACGATGAAAAAGAAAAATATATTATTTCAAACAGCGGTAGTTGCCTGTCTGCTTTTCGGTACAGGTATAAATATGAGCAGTTGTATCGAACAGACCTTTCCCAAAAGCTCTACCGCTATTTCCGAGCAGATTGCAGAATCACCAGCTGCTATGAATGCTATGTTAAATGCCGTGGTAGGCTTTGTTAATGCATATAATACTTATGGACAAGGTTATACTTGGGACTTGGGCTATACCTCATACGGTATTATAAGAGAAGTTATGTGTGAGGATTTTTATATATATAAATCTGGTTATGATTATTATAATTCTTTCGGATTGTGCCGTAGCTTGGCTGATAATTCAGAGGTGAATTCTATTTATTATTACTACTATAAATTTTTGAATAATGTCAATAATTTAATCCGTATTGTGGATCTTGATAATACTACAGAGACAAATAGGCAATATGTAGGAATAGCCAAAGCCTTTCGTGCGATGATTTACATGGATATGGCTCGTCTGTTTGAGTTTAAGAAGACTGGATTTTCTAAGCTGGATGACGAGGCTGCTACCAATGGGGTATATGGATTAACAGTCCCTATCATTGGTGAGAATATAACGGAAGCAGAAGCACGTAATAATCTGCGGGTTCCTTTTTATACTATTTACAGATATATCTTGGATGATTTGGAGAATGCAGAAGTTCTATTAGCTGATTACTTGAGGCCTACTAAGAATATGCCTGATTTGTCCATTATATTTGCATTAAAAGCTCGTTTTTGGCTAGAATTGGGTACGCGATTTGAAAAGTATTCTAATGATTTGGCAGCACTGATCCAGAATGTGGATTTAGATATAGATTCGGATAAGGATTGTTATATTAAAGCTGCCGATTGTGCAAGACAGGCTATAGTTAAAAGTGGTGCTGCTCCATTGACAGAATTGGAATGGTATGGTGGAAAAGACTATTTTACGGCCTTTAACTCTATTCAGACAAGTGCATGGATGTGGGGAGGAATCATGAATAAAGAGAATATTCACAGTGTATGGCTTAATTTGGCAGGGCACTTGTGTACAGAACAGACATTTGGGGTAGGAGGAATTTCCTATGGGGCACACAGAATGATCAGTAAGGTTTTATTTGAGCAAATCTCGGATGATGATTGGCGCAAAGAAACTTGGATTGCTCCTGAAGATGCTGGAAAGGCTCCAGGTACTAAATATCATACATTGTTCACCGATGAGAATTTTAAAAAGGTGCCTGCATATGTTCATTTAAAATTCAAGCCGAAAGAAGGCAATATGATTGACGCCAATGTAGGTGCACCGATAGATAATCTTTTAATGCGTGTTGAAGAAATGTATTTTATTGAGGCTGAGGCAATAGCCGCTAGTCAGGGGGTAAGTGCTGGAATTTCTGCTTTAGAGAATTTTATGAAAACTTATCGTTACAGTTCCTATCAATGTACGGCATCTACTATGGAGGATTTTCGTAAGGAATTGATTTTGCAAAAAAGGATAGAATTTTGGGGAGAGGGTATTATTTATTGGGATTATAAGCGTTTAGAATTGCCTGTTACACGGGGGTATCCAGGTACCAATTGTCCGGTGGGGTATCGTATGAACTCTAAAGAAGGATATTGCTGTCCATGGTTCAATTTATTTTTTAGTAAGTTTGAATCTATTAATAACCAAGCTATTATATTGAATCCGGATCCTTCGGCTATAGTGGAGGACTGGACAGAATAATGAATTGTTAATTTTTAAAGATCAGTTTATGGTTTAGCATTGTGAATGTCTGGATAGACGTTCATCTTGTTCTTTTCTCTGCCGAAGCTATACTTCGGCAGAGTTCTTTTGAAAGGGGAGGTTATGGTGTGATATTGCTACTTATGGTAGAATTTCTTATAAAAACAGGTCTAATCATTGTAATAACTATTCAGGCTATTGGTTTGTGACATCTTTTTCCGATATTTGTGTGGTTGAAAAAGGTAAATACTATGTTGAAACAGATTCTTCTTATATGGTTGTATTTTTCTGCCTTGCCTTTGTTTGGTCAGAGTTTGATTGATATTAAATATTATTCAGTTCAGGATGGGTTATCACAGAAAAATATTCAGAATTTCATTCAAGATGATAATGGTTATATATGGATGGCTACGTGGAACGGACTAGAGCGTTTTGATGGATATTCTTTTACTAATTATAAAACTTATCCTGAAAGTGATGTACGTATAACAAATCATCGTTTTACCAATATTGAAAAAAGTTCTCTGAATAATATTTGGTGTCAGACGTATGATAAACATTGTTATCTGTTTAATACCCGTACTTGTCAGTATGAAGATCCCTTTCTTTTCAACAAAGGGGTGATAAACTCAGTTGAAAAACTGTATGTATTGCGTAAAGGGATAACATGGGCCGTAGGTGTACAAAATGAGTTATTCCGTTTGGATGAAAATAGATTTCCTGCTACGGAGTCAGTGCAATTATATACTGGAAAAATAGAAAATAACATAGGAGACAGTATCTATATTGTGATGCAGGACAAGGATGGAGATGAATGGATTCTGACAAATAAAGGAGCTACGATTGTAGGAAAGAAGAGTATGGCAAATCTTATGCCTTTTAAGTTTATGGTAGAGAATGCAGATGATATCTATCTTGCTACTTCAAAAGGCTTTTTTGCCCGATATGACTATCAGAGTCAAAATGTTGTTCCATGTGTCCCCAATGAACCTATGTCTGAGATTATCGGACTGAAATCTTTATCTGATCATAAAATCGCTATTTTACAGAGAAAAGAGATTCGGTTTTATAATCCGAAAACAGGCAAGTTTACTCTTTATAAAATGCCTGTAGAGATCAGTCCTGATATATATCAAGATAGAAAAGGTATTTTTTGGTTGCTGGGGGTCACGGGCGGGGTTATTCGTTTAGATTGTACTACTGAGGATATTATCTTATTAAGTTATCCTAAGTTAAAGGAAGTTCCTTTTACCAAGCCCTGTACTTTTATACATGAGGACGAGTATGGTTGTATTTGGGTGAATCCTGTAGAAGGTGAGTTATACTTTTATGATCCGATGACTAGATCTTTGGAACAGGCTTATGTTTATGAAAAAGGAGTGAGAGTACCAATCTCATTTCAGGCTTTCAGCTATTTTATTGATCATCATAAAAATCTGTGGTATACCACTCCAGGAAGTGAATTAGGATATCTTTCTTTTCATCAAAGTGGGTTGGATTATATAATCAACAGACATAAAGAGTCTGCTCGTTCGTTGATGGAAGATCATCGCAAACGTGTATGGATTGGTTGGAAACGGAATCATAAAACTCAACCGGGAAACATCTGTCTTTATGATTCGTTAGGACAGTGGATAGGAAATATTTCGCAAAAAGGAAAAATAGTGGCGGATCAGTCTGTCTCATTTAATGCTGACGTGTACTGTATTTACGAAGATAAGGATCATAACATCTGGATGGGGACTAGAGAAGACGGTTTGTTTTTATTCCGTTTTCAAGGGGAGGACAACTATCAGGTAACTTGTTACCTGCCTGATAAAGATAATCCTTACAGCATTTCTTCCAAGTCTATATTCTCTATTTTGCAAGATTCGTCTGGAAGAATATGGATTGGCACTTTCGGTGGAGGTATCAATTTGGTTGAGTCTGCTTCCGCAGGAGGAGATTTGAAGTTTGTTCATTACGGTAATATTCTCAATAATTACCCCATTCATGTATGTGAGAAAGTGCGTTGTTTATATGAGGTGGCTGATGGAGTGATTTTGATAGGTACTACTGGCGGATTGCTGTCCTGTTCTACAGATTTTTCCCGTCCGGAAGAGATTCGTTTTTTTCATAATGTTTGTGATGAGCGTTATTCCAGTTTGAGCAATAATGATATATTGGATATAACCCAAACTAAGGGTGGTAAACTGCTGGTAACTACTTTGAGTGGTGGTATTAATATTTTGGATGATGGTAGCAGTTTATCTGAAAGATTGAACTTTAAACATTACAATGCCACTAATGACCGATTACCGGATTTGTCACTGTCCAGCATAGAGGATCAAGAAGGAAATATATGGATAGTTTCAGAAAACAAGATTTCCAAATTTGATGCTGGCCTGAATCTGCTCGAAGAGTATAAAGATCAGATACAGATGGCAGAGACTAGGCCTGTTTTGCTATCTTCTGGTAAATTGCTTTTAGGGTCACTATATGGTGCGTTATGTATAATTCCCGATGAGTTGCATAAGAGTGATTTCGTTCCTCCTATCGTTTTTTTCCCATCTTGACATTTATCAGAATAATACTTCTCGCAGGCAGGACATATATAGTAACGATGAGGCTCAGTACCTGCAGCCGGATGAACGTAATTTCACTATAACTTTTGCTGCCTTGGACTATGTTAACTCTCCGGCTATAAAATACGTATATCGAATTAAGGGACTGAATGACCAATGGATAGAGCTTGGAAATAATCGTTCTGCCAGTTTGGTGAATGTACCTGCCGGCGATTATCTGTTTCAAGTCAAATCCACTAATGCCGATGGGGTATGGGTTGATAATGTGGCATCTTTGTCCATACATATTGATCCTGTGTTCGGTGAAACTGTTTGGGCGGTATTGCTCTATATCACCATGGCCGTGGTGATTATGTTGGTAGTGATCTGCATTGTGTTACGCATTACTAACCTGCAAAGAAGGATAGATTTTGAACAACAGATTTCCAACTTAAAACTGCGTTTCTTTACTGATATATCCCATGAGCTTCGTACACCGTTGACGCTTATAGCCAGTCCCATTGACGAAGTCATTAGTAATGAGAAATTATCTGATGCAGGCATGGAGAATATGCAAGTGGCCAAAAGAAACACAGACAGAATGTTGCGGCTCATCAATCAAATATTGGATTTTCGCAAGATACAGAATGACAAGATGAAAGTATTGGTGGAACAAGTAGATATAATCCCTTTAATTCTAAAAATCTACGGTAATTTTGTTCCTATGGCTCATACGCATCGTATTGATTTCAGGTTGTTTTGTCCTCTCGATTCCTTTGTTATGTATACGGATGTGGACAAATTGGAGAAGATTCTTTTTAATTTATTGTCCAATGCCTTTAAATATACTCCTGATGAGAAAAGTATCTCCCTATCTGTTACTTGCGAGAAACAGATTTTGTGTTTGCAGGTGAAAGATGAGGGTAGAGGTATTAATGCCCAAAAGCTCAATCGTCTGTTTACCCGTTTTGATACTTTGGATGAGATTGATCCCAATATGTCTACCGGTATAGGACTTTCATTGGTCAAAGAATTACTGAATCTGCTTCATGGTACTGTCAGAGTAGACAGCAAACTGGGTGAAGGTAGCAGTTTCTTTATCAGACTGCCGGGTAACCGTGATGTTTTCGATGCCGATGCCAATATTGAATTTATTCTAGCGGACAGCAAGAATTCCGGACAGGAGGTGGCAATACCCGATAAGCTTACAGAAGAGGAAGAAGATAAGGAAACACGGATTCTCATTATTGAGGATAATGAAGAACTTCGCCATTTTATCTGTGGTGTGCTTGCTAGGGAGTATGTGGTTCTTGAAGCGGGTAATGGTTGTCAAGGACTTGAAATGACGTTGAGAGAATTACCCGATATCGTGATCAGTGATATTATGATGCCCGAAATGGATGGAATAGAATATCTGAAACGGGTTAAAGGAAACAATGATATTTGTCATATTCCTATTATTTTGTTATCTGCCAAGTCTTCTTTGAATGACCAAATCCAAGGACTGGAATACGGGGCAGATGAATATATAACGAAACCTTTTAGTTCTGCTTATTTGAAAGCCAGAGTAGATTCCTTACTCAAACAACGGCAAATATTGTATGATTATTACATTTCAAAGATGAGAGAAGGCGAGAAAGATACTAGTCTTATGGAACAACTTACTCCTTCTACTCCTCAAGTTACTCATTTTGATAATGATTTCATCCGGAATATTCTTCAGAGTGTGGAGGAAAACATTCAGAATTCTGAATTTAAAATTGACGATTTGGCAGAAGCTATGAGCATGAGCCGGACTGTATTCTACCGGAAGGTGAAATCTTTGATGGGAGTTTCTCCTGTAGATTTTGTAAAGACGATGCGGATTAAACGGGCTGTCCAACTTTTGGAACAAGATGAATTTACTGTATCTGAAGTAGGATATATGAGTGGATTCACTACTCCGCAATATTTCAGCAGAGTATTCAAAGAAGCAATGGGATGTACACCAAAAGAGTACAGATTAAAGCATAAAACGATTGTTGAACAAAATGTATAATTAATGCCCCAAATACTGCAATGGCTGTATAGGTATCTTGTCCTATTTTTGCATAGAATTATAAACATAATACAATACTATGCAGACAAGAACCGCTCAAATTTTGGTATCTTTGCTGTTTCTGACAACAGCCATATCTTCATGTGATAAAAAAGAAGTATCTCCGTGGAATCAAATGACCGAGGTTAATAATCAAATTGTACCTCCTGTCTTCCCTGAGAGAAGTTTCGTGATTACGGATTATCACGACGTAAAAGACACGCTTTATACGAATGCCATTAATAGGGCCATAACTATTTGTTCTGAGCAGGGAGGTGGGAAAGTTATTATTCCCGATGGAGAGTTTCTCACAGCCCCCATCCGTTTGAAATCCAATGTAAACCTTCATTTATCTGACAGTACGGTACTGAAGTTTACTACAGATCCCTTCTTCTTCGACCTTGTGCAGACTCGCATAGAAGGAATAGATTGTTACAATATCTCTCCGTTGATTTATGCCTATGGAGAAACTAATATTGCCATCACTGGTAACGGGGTGATGGATGGCCAGGCTGATAGCAGTAATTGGTTCAGTGAAAACAGAATTCGTGGTATTGTACAGGAAGATGGTAAGAAAATAAATGAGAAAACTTTGTTGTATGAAATGAAAGAGGATTCTATTCCTTTTAAAGAACGTGTCTTTATGAGAGAGAATGGTATACGCCCCCAGTTTATCAACCTCTATAAATGTAAGAATATTCTATTGGAAGGATTTACTCTCAACCGTTCTCCGTTCTGGCTTATTCATCCGTTGTTGTCCGAGAATATCACTGTCAGGAAAGTCAAAATGCAGAGTCATGGCTATAATAATGATGGTTGTGATCCGGAATCATGCAGGAATGTATTGATTGAGGATTGTGATTTTGATACAGGTGATGATTGTATCGCCATCAAATCGGGACGTGATGAAGATGGCCGTTACTGGAATATCCCCAGTGAGAATATTATAGTCCGTCATTGTAGAATGAAGGATGGTCATGCCGGAGTAGCTATTGGCAGTGAAGTGACCGGAGGATGCCGTAACGTATGGGTGGAAAATTGTACCATGGACAGTCCTGAACTCGACCGTATTATCCGTATAAAATCAAATGCCATGCGAGGAGGCGAAGTAGAAAATATATTTATCCGGAATATTAGGGTAGGTGAATGTAAGGAGTCTATTTTAGGCTTTGAATTGAAATATTGGCATGTGGATGACGGACCGTATCTTCCTTATTTTCACAATATTCATTTGGAAAATATCACAAGTAAGAAAAGTCAGTATGTTTTGCATCTGGATGGTTTTGAGGATAAAATACAGGCGCGAGATATTTTTGTGAAAGATTGCACTTTTGATGGAGTGATGAAACCGGAAATAAATAAGGTGACTGGTGTTGAAAACATTCACTTTGAGAATGTAACAGTAAATGGACAGGATTTTAAAGGAGTATAAAGTAATGAACAGATTCGTATTTTTATTAGGTTTTCTTTTGATGGCATTGATGACGGTTACTCTTCAGGCTCAGAAAATAATTCCTTTGTGGCAGAATAATATGCCCAATAGCAAAGGTATAGTTCTTAAAGATTCTGTAGTCAGGGAACGTGTGGTACAAGTCGGAATTCCTGCTGTTCATGTTTATGAACCGTCAAAAGCCGAGCGTACCGGTACGGCGGTATTGATCATTCCTGGTGGCGGATATGTGAAACTGGCGCATGAAATCAGCGGTATCGCATTGGCAAAAATGGTATAATACTTGGGAGTAACGGCTTTGTCCTGATACATCGTTT
>ENA-OQNF01000054-OQNF01000054.1-human-gut-metagenome-genome-assembly--contig:-NODE-54-length-18442-cov-8.873655_pt1 | contig 18442 bp, 12 predicted proteins | sample MGYA00242628_ERZ504878 | MGnify/ENA primary metagenome ERZ504878 (study PRJEB26092, sample SAMD00036383) | human gut metagenome | host: Homo sapiens | study: EMG produced TPA metagenomics assembly of... | reverse complement strand
CTCAAGGATGGCAAGGTCGACCTCAACTCCAACGCCAAGTGGAACTCCCTGATGGACTTCTTCGACGTGATGAAGGACAACAACTACGCCAAGTCCTCCGCCATCTCCGCAGAGCGCGAAGTGACCGAGCAGAAGCTGGCTGAGGGCGAGATCGCCTTCATGTTCGGCGGCAACTGGGATTGGTCCGTGCTGAACCAGTACGACTACACCGAGAACATGGGTCTCATGCCGGTTCCGCAGAACACCGATGACGGCTCCAATGAGAAGCTCGTCGGCGGCGGCTCCAAGTACTTCTTCATCGACTCCTCCGACAACACCTCCGACGAGCAGCGTAAGGCCGCCAAGGACTTCCTGAACTGGCTTGCTGAAGACAAGGAAGGTCAGGAGTTCATCTCCAAGGATGCCGCTCTGATCTCCCCGTTCAAGAACAACAGTATCGAAGCGGCCGATCCGCTGGGTAAGTCCGTGAAGTCCTACGCTGACGCCGGCAAGCTGATCGACAACTACAACTACCTGCCTGACGACCACTTCTCCGTGCTCGGCGCGTCCTTCCAGAAGTGGCTCGCAGGTGAAGAGGACCGTGCAGGCCTCGCCCAGGACATCCAGGACTACTGGAAGACCGCTAAGTTCACCGGCGCAACCGCCTGAACTTCCAAATAATGCACCATGATGCAGGGTCCGCCGCTTCCTTCCTGCGGCGGACCTTACATCCCCGGCACGTATGGGATCCATCATGAAACAGAATAAGCTTTCCTATAAAATCGGCCAGTTTCTGATGTTCGGTGGTCCGGCGACGATTCTTTTCTTCGCCGTGGTGATCCTGCCGTTCTTCTATGGCCTCTATCTGACATTCACCAGCTGGGACGGCGTTTCGACAACGAAGCCGTTCGTCGGTCTCGAAAACTACAAGGCGGCTCTTGCCGACACCGCATATTGGCAGTCGCTTGGACGCACCTTCATCTACTCCGTCATCGCCGTTATCCTCACCAACATCGTCGCCTTTCTGCTGGCCTACCTCGTGACCAGCGGCATCAAGGGGCAGAACTTCTTCCGTGCGGGCTTCTTCATTCCGAACCTCATCGGCGGCATCGTTCTGGGCTACGTGTGGAAGTTCGTCTTCAACCGCGCATTCGTGGCTATCGCCGAAGCAGCGACGCAAACAGACCACGCATCGCTGCTTTCCACTCCAAACGGCGCAATGTTCTGCTTGATCCTCGTTTCGGTCTGGCAGTACGCAGGCTACATGATGCTGATCTACGTGGCAGGCTTCATGAGCGTTGACCAGAGCCTGAAGGAAGCAGCCATGATCGATGGCTGCAACAAGGGCAAGGCCATGTGGCACGTGGTCATCCCGCTGATGCGCTCCTCCTTCGTTCAGTGCATCTTCCTGAGCACCACCCGTTGCTTCATGGTGTACGACCTGAACCTTTCGCTTACCAAGGGCGAACCGTTCAACCAGTCGGTGCTCGCGGCAATGCACGTCTACAACCAGGCATTCGTTTACAAGAACTATGGCACCGGTCAGGCCGAGGCGTTGGTCCTCTTCATCGTCTGCGCAGTGATCGGCATGCTGCAGGTGTACTTCGGCAAGAAGGGTGAGGTGGCAGCATAATGAAGGGTCAAGTCAGCACTCGCACTAAGGTTCTGCATGCACTGATGATCGTCGTTCTGACGATTCTGCTGCTGCTGTTCATCGCACCGTTCATCTTGGTCGTGATCAACGTCTTCAAGACCAAGGCAGACATCAACACCGCTCCGCTGGCACTGATCGGCAAGCACGGGTTCACCCTGGAGAACTTCCCCAGGGCAATGGACAAGATGAACTTCGTCACCGTGTTCGGCAACTCCGCGGTCATCACCATCAGCGCAACCATTCTGACCATCCTGTTCTCCGCGATGTGCGCATACGTGATCGTACGCAACCCCTCGTGGAAGTTCGGCGGCATGGTGTTTGCACTCATGGTGGCCTCCATGGTCATTCCGTTCCAGGTGCTCATGGTTCCGCTCGTCTCCGTCTACGGCGGCCTGCTTGACGTGTTGAACAGCCGTATCACGCTGATCCTCATGCACACCGGCTTCTCGGTTTCCCTGGCGGTGTTCATGTTCCACGGCGCGATCAAGACGAACATTCCGAACGAGCTTGAGGAAGCCGCCAGCATTGACGGCTGCTCCAAGTGGCGCACCTTCTGGACGATCGTGTTCCCACTGCTCAAGCCGACCGTGGCCACCGTGGCCATCATCGACGCCATGGCGTTCTGGAACGACTACCTGCTGCCGTCCCTGGTCTTGGGTCGCCGCGATCTGTACACCATCCCGATCGCAACCCAGATCTTCTACGGCACATACTCCAACGACATCGGCCTGATCATGGCGGCCCTGCTGCTGGCCATGCTGCCGATCCTTATCCTGTACCTGTTCCTGCAGCGCTACATCGTCGAAGGCGTCACCTCCGGCGCAGTCAAGGGCTGATCGAACGGTACGGAATCCGCAATCATAACTGAACAGACTCACACAACCGGTCCGGATGCGAAGCGATAATCGCATCCGGGCTTTTCTTATGCGATATCGATTCTTATGCGATATCGATATTGAGATTGCCATCGCATGTTTCTGCTGTCTGACAGGACGTATTGATATGGTTGATTTCGCCGAAAGAATCGCTCGAATGCACTGGTGCAGTGCGTCCGGGCGATTTTCATATGTGCTGAATATCGTGTGACATTTCGAAACGAGCAACGAAATAGAAGCAAGAACGAGAAGCGACGATACAAAACAGGAAAAACAGGAATAGAAACAAGAGATGACTGAAGATAATCAACATAATGCAGGTGAGCAGCAGACTCCAATGCAGCCGCAGCCGCTGCCGGGCCAGGTGTTCGTACGCCCCGGCATCGATGACCGTCCCGATTACGAAAAAACGCTGACCGAAGAGACCAAAGCGGCCCTGAAGCGCTTGGCCGTACAGCAGAATCCGCGCGTGCCCGAGGCTTCCAACGAGCGTCCGGAAGTGCAGCAGACCCTCATCAACACGGAAGGCGGCTCCCCGCTGACCGCGTTCGCCCGTCTCGACGCCGCTGTGCCGAACCTCGAATCGTCGTTCCTTGACTTGCGCGATCCGATGACCGCGCCCGACGGCACCACGCCCACCAAACCGCAGGTGCATCGTCTCACCGCCGGCTTCGCGCTTGGTGCGCTGCTGTTCACCGCGCCGATGGCCGCGCTCAACTCCGTGCTCATTCCGCAGACCATCAGCCGTCTTTCCGGCACCGACCGCGTCACCGATCTGGCGCTGCTCAGCGTCGTCGGCACGCTGTTGACGTTCCTGATGAACGCGTGGATTTCCGTCGGATCCGACCATTCGTACTGCCCGCTGGGCCGCCGCACCCCGTGGATCATCGCCGGTACGGTGCTGACCGCCACGTCGGTGGCGATTCTTTCCGTATGCGATTTCATGCCGTTGGTCATCGTGTTCTGGCTGTTCACGCTGATCGGACATGCGATGGTATCGATGCCGCTGGCGGCCGCTTTCGGTGAGCGCGTGCCCGACAAGTTCCGTGATCGTGCGGACGCGTGGCGTGGCGCTGGCCAGGCGTTCGGCCAGGTGTTGGGCGTTATCGCGGCCGTTTCGATTACGTGGGCTGCCGACGATTCCGGTTGGGATGGCACCACGCGTTTCGCCATGATGGTGTTTGCGTTGTGCCTGGTGGTGGCTGGTGTGGCTACGTTGCTGGTGTTGCCGTTTGAGGGTTCCAGCAGCTATTTGCCTCGTGAGGGTGTGAAGAAGGGCGATTATTTTTCGCAGTATCGTCCGCCGAAGGGCGCTCCGAAGTTCTTCATTGCGTTTGCCGCGCGCATGTTTGCCATCGCAGCCACTTCCGGCATTGCGATTTACCAGTGGTATCTTGCGCAGGATGGTTTGGGCGATGTTTCGCAGGTCACCATGTTTGGTTTGTCCGGAGCGGCTGCGGTTATGTCGATGATGGCCGTTGCCGCGTTCGTCGGCTCGCTGTTGGCTGCGCTGCTGCTTGGCCGCATCGCCCGCGCTTTCAAAGATTCCCGTATTCCCGCGATTGCCGCCTGCTTGTTATTTGTGGTTGCTGTGGTGCTTCCGTTGACGCCGATCGATAGTGCTATGGCGGTCGCGCTGTATGCGCTGTTTGCAGGTTTCGCGTATGTGGTGTATGACGGCGTGAGCCAAGGGTTGAATCTTGCGACGTTGCCGGATATACGTTCCGTTGGTCGTTCGTTGGCTGCGTTCAGTTTGGCGAATACGTTCGGTTCGTTGATTGGCGCTGTCGTTTGCGCGATTGCGATTGCGGCGACTGGCGAGTATCTGCTGATTTTCGCTGTTGCCGCCGGTTGCATGGCTGTTGCGGGCGTGCTGACGTTGCTGCTGAAATGATTTGGATGACCTGAGATAATCCGAAAAACGAATATCAAATTCAAAATTGCGCGTCCACATAGTGAACCTTTAGTAGAAAGGATATGTGGACGCGCTTATCTTTACGGCTTAGTTCGAGCGGACAATCCGCCGAATACAAGACTTTGCGAAAGGAGGTTCGCCACGATGAACGGAATGGTTGCACGCGTACTGCTGTCCGCACGAATTATTATTCCGCTTTCGTTGGCGGACTGATTCGAGCAATGCAGCTTCAATCCCTCGCCAACGGAGGCAGGGTTTGAGGCGCGCAAAACACACACGTTGACGGCCCTGCATGCTGCGGGGCCTTTTTGTTGCCGCCCACAAGGCGTAAGGCAACGAAATGAAGACTGCACACAAGAGAATAGAAGAAAGACGTTATCGGCGCATGTTGGGAGCCGGTAACGCATGACAGACGTAACAGGAGTAATCCAATGAGTGCAGTCGAAGCAGCCGCTGGCAAAGCGCAGGCAATGGTGCGCGATTCGGTGAAAACCGTGATCGCCGCTTCCATGGTCGGCACCGCCATCGAGTTCTACGACTTCTACGCATACGGCACCGCCGCTGCGAACTATTTCCCGAAGGTGTTCTTCGGAGACACCACCAATCCGACCGTCGCGCTGCTGGCCAGCCTGCTGACCTTCGCCATCGCGTTCATTGCACGTCCGCTCGGATCCTTGGTGTTCGGCCATTTCGGCGACCGCATGGGTCGCAAGACCACACTGGTGGTTTCGCTGCTGACCATGGGTGTCGCCACGTTTCTGATCGGCTGCCTGCCGACCTACAGCCAGTGGGGCATTGTGGCTGTCGCCGCGCTATGCCTGTGCCGTTTCGTGCAGGGCATCGGTTTGGGCGGCGAATGGTCGGGTGCCGCTTTGGTAGCCACCGAGAACGCTCCGGAAGACAGGCGCGCGCTGTACGGCTCCTTCCCGGAATTGGGCGCTCCGATCGGTTTCTTCCTGTCGAACGGTACCTACTTCCTGTTGGAAACGTTCAACGATGACGATGCGATGCTGGCATGGGGTTGGCGTGTGCCGTTCCTGCTGTCCGCAGTGCTGGTGATCGTCGGTCTTGTGGTGCGCGTGCAGATGGAGGAGACCCCGATCTTCCGCATGGCCCAGGAACAGAAGAAGGTCGTCAAGTCCCCGTTGACCGAAGTGTTCAAGAAGAGCTGGAAGGAAGTCATGCAGGCCACGTTCCTGGTGGCCGTCACCTACACGCTGTTCTACACGTTGGCCACATGGTCGCTCGCTTGGGGCACCAAGAGCGTGGAAGACGGCGGTGGCAACCTCGGCTTCACCAACCGCGAGTATCTGCTGATGCTCATGATCGCCGTGTGCGTGTTCGCCGCATTCATCATCATCTCGTGCGTGAACGCCGACAGGTTCGGACGTCGTCGCGTGATCACCATCTCGTCGGTGCTGCTGGTGGTGTTCGCCCTGCTGTTCCCGTATCTGCTTGATTCGGGTGTGGTGGGCCAGCGCAATTTCGCGACAACCCTGCTGTTCCTGTGCATCGGTTTCGCCTTGATGGGCACTGCGTTTGGTCCGATCGGCGCATTCCTTCCGGAACTGTTCGACGCCAACGTGCGCTACTCCGGCTCCGGCATCGGTTACAACCTGGCTGCCATCGTCGGCGCTGCGTTCGTGCCGACCATCGCCACTTGGCTGTCGCACCATTGGGGTGTGCATTCCGTGGGTCTGTATCTGGGCGTGATGGCGGTCTGCTGCCTCATCTCGGTGATCACCTGCAAGGAAACCAAGGACGTCGACTTCACCAAGTGAGTCGCATTCGATACTCCCGAGTGCCGAACTTGGTACTCCCGTGTACCACTACGAAAAAACGTTTGACGCAAAACATAACCACTATGTGAACGCCAGCAACCAATATAAAGAAAGCGGGACTAGAACAGTTCCGCAGGAGAGGCGGGAGTGATTCCTCGGACACAATCCGGGGGGAGCAACATCCTAGGAATCACAAGCCGCTGCAACAACCGAACAAGTAACAGAAATCGAAAGATTTTTCGGGAAAAGTACAATCCCGAAGCGATAAAAGAAAATAAAAGGAGCGCCAATCATGGCAGCAACTATCTGGTACGAAAAGGACGCCGACCTGTCTGTGTTTGAAGGCAAGAAGGTGGCCATCCTCGGTTACGGTTCCCAGGGTCACGCCCATGCGCTGAACCTGCGCGATTCCGGTGTGGACGTCGTCGTCGGCCTGCGTCCTACCTCTAAGTCCGTGGAATACGCCAAGGAGCAGGGCCTCGAGGTCAAGCCTGTTGCCGAGGCCGTTGCCGAAGCCGACGTTGTGATGATCCTGCTGCCTGACCAGTACCAGGCCGCCGTATACAAGAAGGACGTTGAGCCGAACCTGAAGCCGGGCGCTGCTCTGGCTTTCGCCCACGGCTTCAACATCCACTACGGCTACATCAAGCCGTCCGAGGATCATCCGGTGTTCATGGTCGCTCCGAAGGGCCCGGGCCACATCGTTCGTCGTGAGTACGCCGCCGGCCGTGGTGTCCCGGTCGTCGTGGCCGTGGAGCAGGATCCGGATGGCAAGACTTGGCCGCTGTGCCTGGCTTACGCCAAGGCTCTGGGCGCTCTGCGCGCAGGCGCCATCAAGACCACCTTCACCGAGGAGACCGAAACCGATCTGTTCGGCGAGCAGGACGTGCTCATGGGTGGCATCAACCACCTGTGCGATATGGGCTTCGATGTGCTGACCGAGGCTGGCTACCAGCCGGAGATCGCCTACTTCGAGGTGTTCCACGAGCTGAAGATGCTGGTGGATCTGGCCAACGAGGGTGGTCTGAACAAGGCTCGCTGGAGCTGCTCCGACACCGCTCAGTACGGCGATTACACCTCCACCGTCATCACCGAGGAGACCAAGAAGCGCATGCAGTACCAGCTCAAGCGCATTCAGGACGGCTCCTTCGCCAAGGAGTTCATGGACGATCAGGCCGCTGGCGCTCCGAAGTTCAAGGAGCTGCAGGAAGAGTACAGCCACCCGCACCTGGAGACCGTTGGTCCGAAGCTGCGCGCCATGTTCTCTTGGAACAACCAGACGGACGCCGATGCCGATATGGCCGAGTCCTTCAACGGCAAGATCGCTCGTACCCAGGTTCAGTGATTTCGCTGTAGCGGCTGCATGTTAAGGGCCGCTGAATAACGTAGTAGCGCAATATGCGCGAAACGTGTTGGAAGCCACCGTCTCACCGCGGTGGCTTCTTTTTGTTGCTGTGTTGTTTTATGACTGGGATATTTCGTATGCGGGATCGCAGTACTGATTGTCGGGGGAGCCGCACGGCTAGGCGTTGGCCCACTTTGTGGACTCAATGCTTATTTAGGAAGGGACGGGAGTAGGATAGACCCCAGTTTGCAGGACAAAATCCATGCACAAAAACACGCGAATTCATCTGCGAATGGTAGAAACCCGAGCGCCGGGAGGCGTTCACCCCACTACATAAAAAGGAGTGCCAAGTACAATGGCTGCACAAATCTGGTACGAGAACGACGGCGATCTCTCGGTCCTCGAAGGTAAGAAGGTTGCCATCATCGGTTACGGTTCCCAGGGTCACGCTCATGCGTTGAACCTGCGCGATTCCGGTGTGGACGTCGTCGTTGGCCTGCGTCCGACCTCCAAGTCCGTCGAGCACGCCAAGGAGCAGGGTCTGGAAGTCAAGTCCGTTCCGGAAGCTGCTGCTGAGGCCGATATCATCATGATTCTGGCTCCGGATCAGTACCAGCGCACCATCTGGGCCAATGACATCGAGCCGAACATCAAGCCGGGCGCAGCTGTTGCTTTCGCTCACGGCTTCAACATCCACTACGGCTACATCAAGCCGTCCGAGGATCATCCGGTGTTCATGGTCGCCCCGAAGGGCCCGGGCCACATCGTGCGTCGTGAGTACGCCAACGGCCGTGGCGTTCCGGTCGTCGTGGCCGTGGAGCAGGATCCGCGCGGCGACGCTTGGGACATCACCCTGGCTTACGCCAAGGCTCTGGGCGCTCTGCGTGCAGGCGCCATCAAGACCACCTTCACCGAGGAGACCGAAACCGATCTGTTCGGCGAGCAGAATGTGCTCATGGGCGGCGTGAACAAGCTTGTTGAAATGGGCTTCGAGGTCCTCACCGACGCCGGCTACCAGCCTGAAATCGCCTACTTCGAGGTCTGCCACGAGTTGAAGATGCTCGTCGACCTCATGAACGAGGGCGGTCTGAACAAGGCTCGCTGGTCCTGCTCCGACACCGCCCAGTACGGCGACTACACCAACACCTGCATCGACGAGCACGTGCGTGAGCGCATGCAGTACCACCTGCAGCGCATCCAGGACGGCTCCTTCGCCAAGGAGTTCATCGAGGACCAGGACGCTGGCGCTCCGAAGTTCAAGGCTCTGCAGGAAGAGTACGGCAACGTCCGCATCGAGACCGTCGGTCCGAAGCTGCGCGCCATGTTCTCCTGGAACAACGGCAAGGATGACGACGCTGATATGGCCACCTTCACCGGCAAGATCGCCCGTGGCTGATGTGGCTCATTCGGCTAATCGCTGAGTCTTTTACAAGACCGCTGCCCTTACGGGTGGCGGTCTTTTTGTATGTTCTGTCGCATATTGTTCTAGGATAGATATGTACGGTTTCTTACGGTTTTTCTATAGGAAGAGATGTCATGGTCACTGCGACTGGTCCCGCACCTGGTTCTGAAATGACAACGTCGGCTGAACCTACCGAAGACCGTAGCACGTCAGGAGTTCTGCACGTCGCCGCGATTTTCGCCTCGCATATGGTGTTGCAGCGTAACAAGCCCATCGCCGTGTTCGGCGCGCTTGATGCCGATTGCGCCGGACTTGAGGTTTCCGCGGAAATCCGCGATTTCGATGGTTCCGTGATCGTGCAGGCGCATGCGTACGCCTCCAAAGAGATCAAGAACGGTTTTTCACCGTGGCGCGTCATGCTGCCGGCACAGCCCGAAGGTGGCCCTTACACGTTGCGCGTCACCGCAGGCAACGATTTCATCGAATATTATGACGTGCTTATCGGCGAAGTATGGCTGGCCGGCGGTCAAAGCAATATGGAACTTGAATTGCGCAACAGTGAAGACGCCGAGGAAGCCCTCGATAACTGTGCCGATCCGTTACTGCGCTTCTACAATGTGCCGAAAACCGGTGTGATCAATCGCAACGCCGAACATGCGGCAAGCTGGCAGGAATCATCGCCTGAAAATAGTGGCGTAATGAGTGCGGTAGCGTACTATTTCGCGCGAAAACTGCGTGATGAACTTGATTCCGACCTTCCAATCGGCATTATCGACTGTTATATCGGGGGTACGTCGATTAGTTGTTGGATGAGCGAGGACGCACTGAATTCCAGCGAATCCGGGCGCGATTATCTTGCTCGCTACGAGCAGGCGGTCGCCGGTAAAACGCAGGAACAGTTCGATTTGGAGTATAGCGAATGGCAGTCGCGTTCTGATACGTGGAATGCGTCGATTGCTGCAGCTCGTGAAGCCGATCCTGATGTGACGTGGGATACGCTGACCCAACAGTATGGCGAATGCCCGTGGCCGCCGCCGATGACGCCGACTTCGCAGTGGCGTCCGGCTGGCCCGTTCCATGCCATGCTGGAGCGTATTGTGCCTTACTCCTTGGCGGGATTCCTATGGTATCAGGGCGAGGAAGACGAGCCGTATTGCGGATCCTACCGTGAGTTGCTGGGCATGATGATTGGTGAATGGCGTGCGCTGTGGAGCGAAAGCCTGCCGTTCCTGATCGTGCAGTTGCCGCAGTGGATTGACAAGAAGGTCGACGAGGGCGACGGCGATCCGATGCTGTGGCCGGTGTTGCGTGAGGCCCAGTGGGATGCCGCACAGTCCATCGACAATGTGTTCGCCATCTGCACTATGGATTGCGGCGAATACAACAACATTCATCCGGTTGATAAGCGTACACCGGGCGAGCGTTTAGGCAATTGTGCGCTTCGCCAAGTGTATGGTATGAGCCGTATTCCGGTGTATGGGCCGACTGTGCTGGGTTTCCGCTGCGACGAAGGCGGCCGCGTACGCCTGTTCTTCCGGTACGCGCACGGCCTGCATTTCAGCGGTACTACGCCCGACAGTTTTGGTGACGAGTTCGCCAAGAGCCTGCCTTCGCTGGTGCGTCTGCCGGAACGTTCCGGTTTCGAGCTTGCCGGTGCCGATGGTGTGTTCCATCCGGCCTACGCCGCGATTTTCGTGGATTGCGATATTGACGATCTGGTCAACGCAAAGGTCAACGTGGTCGATTACAACGCCACGGAATTCGGTATTCCGATCAACAGCCGCAGTATCGGCACGATTACGTTGGCCACGCCGGAAGTGCCAGCGCCGGTGATGATGCGCTACGCATGGCGTAGCTGGGGTCCGGCACCGTTGTTTAATGACAATAATCTGCCTGCTCACCCATTCAAGCTGGACCTGACCGATCACACCGACTCTGATCACGCTGAATAATCACGTTAGATAGTTGCGTTGAACGGCTGCGTCACATGATTGTCGATAGTTGACGATGAATAGCGTGCGATTGCTGTGCTTATAGTGTGCTGCAATCGCACGCTTTATATTGCGATTGAAGTCCTGCTGATCGCACGTCAGCCAAATACGAATCAAATACCAGTCAAATAAAAAATCGTTGAAAAATCAACGTTTTTGCGATTTATGCCACTAAAAACGCAGAAACGAATCAAATAAAATGCGCTGCACTGCGAGCGCATAGGCTATTGCCAGAGGTTCGGTCCGAATGATTCCAGGTATGCGGTGAGTTCGGCCGCCATCTGCTCGTCTTTCGGAATGCGCGGGCGACCATCCGTGCCGCAACCGTTGCGTGAATACAAGAAATGTTTCACGTGAAACTCGCCCTCAGCGCGAAGCGTATCGCGGCCGTTGCCGTGGAAGATGGCGTGGAACTTACCGTCACGACCAAAAGCTACGTGCGCGACCTGTTCTGCATGGCAGACCAGGTCGACGTGAAGGCTTCGGTGGCCGAGGGCATGGTCTCGCTGCTTCCGGGCGAAAGCGTCATGCTGCACATCGCCACCGCCGATGTCGCAGCGCTTGCCGATCCGGGTGCGTTCGCAGCCGCCAACGTGCCGCGTTCCGCCAACGATCTGAAGCGTGAATGGTGAGATTCCGCGAATGTGCCTTCTAGTGAAGCGGTAGAAGAGTGGATAGAGGACTACTGAAATTTCAGTTGACGTGTTCGGTTGAGTAAAAACATAAGTTGAAGCGCCGCCAACCTTAAGAGACGAAAGTGTTGTGAACACTGACTTTTCAAGAGGTTGGTCGGCGCTTTTGCTGTACGATGTAGATGAACCGTTTAAGTTGCGATTTAAGTTAAGAAGAAGGACACGGACATGCCTATTCAGAAAAGCAAGGTGACGATTTTTGACGTTGCCAAGGCTTCGGGAGTCTCTAGTAGCGCCGTTTCGTATGCGCTCAACGGCAAGTCTGGTGTTTCCGATGTGACCCGAGACAAAGTGTTGAAAGTCGCACACGAACTGGGATGGAAGCCGAATGGCGCGGCACAGGCGCTGGCCAAGGCGAAGACGCAGCGCGTGGGTCTAGTGTTGGGTTACGACCCGAAGCTGTTTTCCGTCGAATCCTACATGATGGAACTTATTTCCGGTCTTGGCGCCGAGCTGGAAAAATACGATTATTCTCTGCTGATACGCATGGCCGTGGGTGAGGACGCGAAGCTTTCGATCATCGATGATTGGATTGCTACTGGCAACGTCGACGCCATGCTGCTCGTCAATGTCGAGCTTGGAGACCCTTGCGTTGCCTTGCTTGAGGAGCATGAGGAGATGCCGGTGCTTGCCATTGCCGATGCCTCCGTGGTCGGCAATCTGCCGAGTCTGTCAAGCGCCGACGCCGATGCCGTGCGCCAAGCGGTGCGATACCTGTATGATCTCGGGCATCGTCAGATCGCCCGCGTCGGCGGTCCCGAATCGCTTGCGCACTCGTATATTCGCGATTCCGCCTTTGCGGACGTCGCTTCCGAGCTGGGCATGCGTTACCGTTGCCTGCACACCGACTACACGCCGGAAACCGGTCGCGAGGCCACGAAGCGCCTGCTGGCGTTCTCTGAGCATCCGACGGCGATCATCTACGACAATGATGTGATGGCGTTGGCTGGCCTTGGCGTGGCAGCTTCGCAAGGCATCAAAGTACCGGAGGGAATCTCCATCATGTCGTGGGATGATTCCCTCATGTGCACCGCGGCCTATCCGAACCTGACCGCCATGGGCCGTGACGTGGTCGATACCGGTAAGCAGGCCGCCGGATTGCTGCGCAAGCTAATCGACGGCGAGCGTGTGGGGCATCTGATGGAAGGGCCGTACGAATTGCGTGCCCGCGCTTCGACCGGTCCCGCTCCGGCAGCGGAATAAGATGCGATGATGAGTTAAAAAATTGCGATTGCGCATTTGCTGCGCCCTGACAAGGGCAGGATGAAGGCGAACAGCGAACCGATCACGGCGATCACCGCAAGGGTTACGCCATACAGGATCGCGACGGTGTTGCCGGACTGCTTTGACATGTACCACAAGTCGAACAGCGCAAGTCCCCAGAACAGCGCGGGAATCGCGGATTGGAAATCAAAATCTGAAATCTGAAATCGTAATCTGAAATCAAAAAGCGCCCGTGCCCCTCGCTTGAGACACGGGCGCATTGTTGCCTTACGACTTCAGGCGCGCTTCTGTGTGATCTGATAGGCGGCGAACAGCACGACCAGCCAAATCACGCCGGCGACCACAGCGATGCGATAACTTGCGGAGAAGCACATCAGCACCACGACCAGCAGCATGAACGCGATCACCACATACGGCGTCACCTTGGCGAACGGCAGCTTGAAAGCGAGCTTGTCAAGCGCTTCCTGGCCCTTCAATCCCTTCAAATCATTCGGACCGTCGCCGGCGGCGACAACGCGACGGAACTTAATTTCCGTAATCATGATCATGATCCAATTAATCGCAGCGGCAATCGTGGCAATCGACATCAAATAATTGAACGCGAAATCAGGCCACACGAACACCACCACCACGGCGATCGCAATGATGATGGCCGACGTGATCACACCCCCGACCGGAACGCCGCGCTTGTTCAGGCGGCCCAGATACGCGGGCGCATTGCCCTGCTTCGCCAACGAATACAGCATGCGCGAGTTCGCGTACAGGCCGGAGTTGTACACGCTCATCACGGCGGTCAAGCACACGAAATTCAGAATGCCGGCGGCCGCATGCACGCCCACCGAGTCGAAAATCTGCACGAACGGGCTGGAATTGCCGTCGATCGTGCTCCACGGCACCACGGCCATAATCACGCCGAGCGCGCAGATGTAGAACACGAGAATACGCCAGATAATGCCGTTCGTGGCCTTCGGGATGGTGGTGCGCGGATTTTCGGTTTCGCCCGCGGTGATGCCGATGAGCTCGGTGCCGCCGAAGCTGAACATCACCACGACCAGCGCCATCAGCAGGCCGGTCCACGTGCCGTCCGCATTGCGAGACATCAGGCCATGCGGCAGGAATCCGCCGTCAACGGTAAACCAGTTGGCGAACGACGCGCGAATGCCCGAAGCGGTCGGCACATTCGCGATGATCACATACAAACCGCCGAAAATCATGGCAAGCACGGCCACGATCTTGATGATGGCGAACCAGAATTCAAATTCGCCGAACTTGTTCACGCCCATAAGATTCAGCGCCGCGATGGCCACCAGGAACACCGCCGCCGACACCCACTTCGGAATGTTCGGGAACCAGTAATTCACGAACGAGCCAACCACGGCCAACTCCACCATGGCCACGAGCACGTAGTTGAACCAGTAATTCCAGCCGGAAATAAAGCCGGCTCGCTTCGACCAGTACTGCGTGGCGTAATAGCTGAACGCGCCCGCCTTCGGATCCTCGACCGCCATTTCGGACAGGGCGCGCACGATCAGGAAAATCGCCAGACCGCCGATCAGATAGGCGAGCAGAATGGCCGGGCCCGCCAGCTGAATCGACTCGCTGGAACCATAGAACAGGCCGGTGCCGATCGCGCCGCCCAATGCGATCAATTGAATATGACGATTCTTCAAAGACTTGCGCAGCGTCGGCGGAACCGGCACATCGTCGGTTTCGCGCGGTTTCTTCGCAACGGTTGCGTCGCTCATGAATGCTTCCTCTTCTTGGGTGCCTCGGCAATATTCGGCAAATTCGGCAAAAGTTTGCGATCTTGGCGATGTTGCGTTCGGCAGTAGTGGTAGGTGACGCGCCTATGGTTTTTGGCATGGACTCGTCTTCCCCGATTGTAGCTGTAGCGCGTGGATTCGGTTTCATAGTGTTCAATAGTTCGATAGTTCAATAAAATGAAGGTTTGGGAGCAATGGTTGGTGCTGCTTGAGCGCTGCGGGCTGGAGGTCGTCATGGCATTCGTCAAAGACATGGTGCGTATGTGGTTGCATGCGTGGAAGCGATTCGTCTCCATCGCACTGATCTCGTTGCTGGGCGTCGCCGTGCTTACGGGCATTTACGCGGGTTGCCGAGACGCTTTTCTTGCGACGGATCGTTTTTTCGACACCCAAGGATTGCACGACATTCAGGTGTTGTCGACGGCCGGATTGACCGATGACGATATTGCCGCGCTCCGTAAGATTTCCGGTGTTGCGAAAGTGCAGGGCGAACGTTCGCAAACCGTGACCGTCGATCTGAACGGCAAAAAAACCGTGACCATGCAGGAGATCGGCACGAACGGCATTGACCAGCCGTATTTGCAAAGTGGCCGTATGCCTGAAAAGTCCGGTGAGATCGCGGTGACGCGCAAATTCATCAAGGATTCCGGATATAAAAAGGGCGACCATATTACGGTGACACCGCAGGATTCGGCGTCTTCTTCTGTGTCCGATTCTGCAGAATCGGACACGCAGGATGGCAAAAGTGCCGCACGGGTGACCGATTCTGGTGAATCGGACAATCAGGCACCGAGCTTCCCCACCGAACTGACTATTGTGGGCGTGATGCTTGACCCGCAGGATCTCACCAATCCAGACGGCTATTCGGGTACGAACGCGTTCCGTTCCTCCGCCACCAGCGACTACACGTTCTTTGCGCCGTCCGACGGTGTGACCGGCAGCATGTACACGGCCGTCACCATTCTCGTGAAAGGCGCCGCCGACAAGGACTCGTTCAGTGACGTGTACGACGACACCGTCAGCGAAGTAGCTGACCGCATCGACGGTACGGTGCGAACCAATCGCCAGAAAGCGCGTCATCAGGAACTACTCGACGCTGGAACCAAACAAATCGACGAGGCGAAAGCGCAAACCGACAAACAGTTCGCCGCAGCGCAACAGCAGATCGACAGCAATCGCAGCCAGCTCAATCAGCAAATCGACCAAATCGTCAATATGCAGGCGGGCGCGGCTGCAGGATCCCTCGACGAAACAACCCGTGAAACACTACGTGAAACGGTAATTGCCGCAAGCCCGCAATTAGCGGAAGCCAAAGCGCAACTCGACCAGGCGCAATCGAAATTGGACCAGCAGAAAAAAGACACCGAACGGACACTGCAATCCAAGCAAAACGAGCTGGAAGACAGCATTCCGCAAGTGCGTTGGTATGTGCAGGACCGGTCGCAAATCGGCGGATTCAGCTCGCTGAAATCTGATCTGGAATCCATCCAATCGCTGGGCAACGCATTCCCGATCGTGTTCTTGCTCGTGGCGGTGATGATGAGTCTGACCGCCATGGCGCGCATGGTCGAAGAGGATCGCGGGCTGATCGGCACATACACAGGGCTCGGCTACGGGCGTCTTGCGGTCGCCTCACGATACCTGTTGTTCGCGCTGTTCGCCTGCCTGATCGGCGGTGGACTCGGCCTGATCGCAGGCTTCCTTGGCATTCCGGCGTTCCTGCTCGTCGTATTGCGAGGCTTGTATGTGATGCCGGACGTACGCTTGGCATACGACTGGCTGTACGGAACGGCCGGAGTCGCGCTGTTCGTGGTCGGCGTGCTTGCCGCAACCGTGTATGCGTGCGCGCAGGAAATGCGACAGAAGCCGGCCAGTCTCATGCGTCCGAAAGCGCCGCGTGCAGGATCGCGCATTCTACTGGAGCGTATCAAGCCGTTGTGGAATCGCATGAGCTTTCTCGGCAAAGTCACGGCACGCAACATTTTCCGCTTCAAATCGCGCCTGATCATGACGGTCGGCGGCGTGGCCGGCTGCACCGCGCTGATTGTGTGCGGACTTGCGATCAACGACACCGTTGCCGCATTGGGCGCGAAACAGTATCAGGACGTGTATCAGTACGATTTGATGGTGGTCGCGAACGATGATGACGCTGATGCGATGCGGCAGAAAGTCGCTTCGGATGGTCGCGTCACGTCGAGCATGGACGTGCGCGTTGAATCGGGTGATTTGACCGGCGATTCGGGGAGCGAAAGCATTCAGCTGGTTGCCGTGCCCGACAGTGAACGCAGCGAGTTCGGCAAGATGGTCACGTTGCAGCCGGTGCGCTCCAGTTGGGTGGATGGTGCGGCCGATACGGTAAGTCTGGGCGATGACGGCGTGATCGTATCGCAGTCCGCGGCAAGCGCGATGGGCGTCAAAGCGGGCGGTATGGTAACGCTGACCAACGGTGACGATATGCAGGCCGAAGCGCATGTCAGCGCGGTGATCCGCAGTGTGATCGGATCGGACGTGTATGTGAGCGAAACCTATTATCGCCAGCTGTTCGATACTGCTGCATCCGGCACGTCTTCCGCATCTTCCGCGTCCGATTCTGGAGAATCGGACAATCAAAACGGCGAATCCGGTACCTCGAATGGCGCATCGTCAAACGACCAACAATTGGTGTGGAACGCCATGTATGCGAAGCTCAAAGGTTCAGGCGAATCCCAGGCCGCCTACGCGGAAAAGCTGGAAGACGACGATGCGGTCATGAAAGCCGTGAGCTGCGCACACATGGCGGAAAGCTTCAAATTCGATCTGATGGGTGCGGTGGTCGCGCTGATCGTGGCGCTCGCGGGCGGGCTCGCGCTCGTGGTGTTGTTCACGCTCGCCAACACCAACGTGTCAGAACGTGAACGCGAGATGGCCACGCTCAAGGTGCTCGGATTCTTCGACAAAGAGGTTCACCACTATGTGAACCGTGAAATGATGGTGCTCACCATGATGGGCGTGGTGCTGGGCTTGCCTCTCGGCCGTTTCGTCGGCGGATTGCTGACGGCTGCGTTGAATATGCCCGCACTGTATTTCGAAGTGGAATGCACGCCGTTGAGTTATGTGATTGCGGCCGGCGCGACCATGGCTTTCGCGCTGCTCGTGCAGTTGTTCGTGAATCCGGTGTTGGATCGTATCGACCCGATTAGTTCGCTCAAATCTGTCGAATAGGCGTATGTCTGAATGTCCGATTCTCCAGAATCGGACATTCAGACGGGTAAAAGTGCGTTACGGTTGTCCGTTTCTCCAGAATCGGACACTTAGAGTGCCGGAAAGGCTCGGATTCGCGTTTCAGTTCTTCGGATAACGGTAGTTGTGTGGCAGTTGCGTGGTGAGCTGCGGGTCCAGGCCGAGTTCCTTCAACTGCCGGTCGATTTCGCGGCGCGCACGTTTCACAAGTTCGGCTCGATATTCATCGTCATGTCCGGCATTGCTATGTGCCGCATCGCCATGTCCCATCGTTCCCATCTTCTCCAGTGCGTCCAATGTTTCCGCCATACGCTTGAGCCGGTCCTGATGGTGCAGCAGCGCACGCACCTGCGCATGTTCGTGCACGATCGTCCGCCAATCGGATGGTGTGTGTGCAATCTCCCGAACCGCGGTGACCGGATGTACGTCGGCCACCTGATATGTGATCGAGCCAAGCAGCGGCATTAGGAACACCGTAATCGCGCCGGCTGCGACCAGTGTTGACGCGGTGTCGCCTTGCATGGTGCCGACCTTCACCGCCAGTGACGTGACGGCGACGATGATCGGCAGCGCGGTCGTGCAATACAGCGCTACGGTGACGC
>ENA-OQNF01000053-OQNF01000053.1-human-gut-metagenome-genome-assembly--contig:-NODE-53-length-18793-cov-2.557913_pt1 | contig 18793 bp, 19 predicted proteins | sample MGYA00242628_ERZ504878 | MGnify/ENA primary metagenome ERZ504878 (study PRJEB26092, sample SAMD00036383) | human gut metagenome | host: Homo sapiens | study: EMG produced TPA metagenomics assembly of... | reverse complement strand
CTGGTAGGTTCACTCAGAACAGGGTTACTGATGAACATAGGGACATTGATTCCATATTTATTCATCACCCTTGAACCTAGCGACAGTTTCTGGCAATGGCCAGACTAGCAGAGAATCCGTCTATCAAAAGAATAGAATGTGCCAATCTACTGCATACCTCTGAAGCCTGTATTGAATGGCATGCATGGTATCAGAATGAAGAAAACGAACTTTTGGCAGATGGATATGATTCACATCCGGGAAGGTTCACGTTATGACGGTTATTTTGAAAAGGTAGCCCAACGCATTTCGGAAATTATGACCGATGAAATACGGGAAACTATTCTAAGGTTAAAATATGAGACACCGGAAACCGAGAAGATTATCGGAGTGGAATATTATCAGGCAGTCCTCCGAGATGGGGTACGGGATTATAGCGGATTTAAGGAATGGAGAAAGCAGCATCCTATTACGGGAGTAGTGGAATGGATGCCTTAACCCGATGAAATCGGGCAATCAGCTTAACAGCCCCGACTCCTGTCCCAGGCGTATCGCCTCCAAAGAGTTGTGTACTCCCAGCTTACGCAACAGATTTTGCCGGTGAATATGGACGGTATGAATACTGATACATAATTTATCGGCAATTTCTTTGCTTAAGAATCCTCGTTGGATGAGGCGTAATATCTCCATTTCACGTCCGGTAAGACTGACAACCGGATTCATTATCACCACACCGGGTGAAAACATTTCTCCATTTCTCAGATTCAGAACAGTACATTCCACCTGTTCTGATTCTTTCTGACCGGGGGCCATACTCATATTCCCTATAATGAGCCATGCTTTTCCGTCATGGCTCTGTTCCAAAACTTGATGCCTGCTTGTTACACGCACATAGTTACCACGAGCATTGAGTATACGAAAACTATATACATTACAATAGTCATTCCGATGTTCCAAAGGCTGGTTATAAATGAACTTCCCCAGCCTGACTTGCAAGTCTTCCAATAGGGAACGATCATGCGGATGAATACGCGACTCCAGATAATCACCCTGTTTTTCCAATGTTTCTATCTTGTGCCTGTCATATCCCAACCAATCGACAAAACCCGTAGAAGCATACGCATAACATCCTTTATATACATCCACCACGAAAGAACAGCCGCCATTGATTCTAGATAACTTCCGGAGCATGGATTTATCCCGTTCCCATACTGCATAATCTATGTTTTTGCAAGACAAATGTTGCTTTGCCCACAATTCCTCACGGGTGACATCTGTTACACTCATATTCTTACTCTTTATCAAAGTAGTACTTCAAGAGGATAGATCTTCTCAGCTTACTCACTTACTTTTTTCAAAGTAAAACAGTCAATATCCGGAGCCCAGCAAAATGAACTTCCCATACGTACCTTATTATACCCTGCTTTCAAATGCACCGGAACAGTAATCGAAGCTATTTTTTGAGTTTCATCCGCCGACAGCGAATCAAGAAGAATCCTTTTTTCATTATTCACACAGACTTCCAGCTTACGGTCTGCTTTAGGCACATAGCGGATAGTCATTTCGTATTTACCGCCTTGCTCACTGTACACCTCTTTCCATTCTGCAAAATTCTCTTTTCGCCCTCCCAGATAGCTTACCTTCATGCCTCCGGATGCTTCATGTAACGGAACATATACGATGCTTTTCGGAGTCTTTCCCAAATCATTGAAACAAGGCAGATAAGCCCATTCCGCTTCATAAACAGTCGGTTCCAACCTCTTTTCGGACTCCATACGTAAAATCAGCACACTATGGGGAGGCAATTCCCGATTCAGAACACCCCCTTTTATCTCCGGTAAATCCTGCTGTTTCATCAGGTCTCGTACCTTAACTTTTCCTCCTAATTCCAAAATATTCATCGGAACTGTAAAGTTACAAATCGTGTCCGAAGGATTGTATAAAGCAACCGCACGTACATTACCACGCTTCCGTTCTATATCTTTCACCAACACATACCCTTCATTTTCATGCTGAACTACGTATGCCTGTAATCCTAAAGGGTCTTGGTTCAAAGCTATCAGTTCTTTATTTTTCAACAGTTTTAATGACGCCTCCGGAATGGTTGTCAGATCACATCCTATCAACAAAGGTGAACTCATGATGCACCACATTCCAAAATGCACCTCTTCCTCTTCAGGCTTTAGCCCCCGGCCTATTTCCAACATATCCATATCATTATAATGACCTTCTCCCGCATAGGCAGACAGATAAAGATTTTTATTGATAATATACTTTACTGATCCCCACTCCGGACGGATATCCGCACTGATTCGCCATGAACGAGCAATGTTTCTAGCCCAAGTACCCGGGAAAGCCCATCGACAGATATTAATAGAAACATGTCCGCAACCCAGATTATCTATAGCCTGACGAATCTCTGTATATCGCTTTTCCTCTTCCAAATTCAATTCCTGACCGGCTCCGCAATAATCAATTTTGATAAAATCAAATCCCCACTCTTTAAAATACAACGTGGCATCCTGAAATTCATGTCCATACAAACCGGAACCTATTCCGTTCATATCTTTATCCCAGATAGAACCACAAGTATTGCTTCCCGCATCCGAATAAATGCCGGCTTTTAATCCTAAAGAATGAATATGATCAGCCACCCCCTTCAATCCGTTCGGAAAACGTTCGGGATGTGTTTGCATCACTCCTCTTTCATCCCGCCATCCAAAAAAACCGTCATCTACATTCACATAGGAATAGCCCACTTCTTTCAACCCTTTCTGCACCATAGCATCCGCTTGTCTTATTATTAAGGTGTCATTGATATGAACCCGATAGGTATTCCATGAGCTCACCCCATAATAGGAGATTCAAAAACTGTCGTATTTTTGGGCGAATATGCCGGAACATAGACCAAAAGCTAAAGTCAAAAACAAATTTCTCATATTCATTAATTCTCATTTTTTACTTAAAGAAATCATCAAGAAGGTATATCTTATGATCCTAATGGTTAACAGGAAAATAAAATCAGTTTTATCATGTAGAGAGCAAAGATAACGAAAAACTCTTACCCCACCATATACTATCCCGGAATTTTTCGGCAGGCAGGATAGCGGCCATCATAATCCGGGAATTAGTTGAACTTTAAATATAAGCTAAACTGACAAATATCTAAAAATACTGATAGGAAAGATATAAAAGAAAGCAGGTAATTACATATGTAATTACCTGCCTAATGCGCTTTTAAGTAAAGTTATGTACTTTCTTTGGTGGTGCCACCAGGAATCGAACCGGGGACACAAGGATTTTCAGTCCTTTGCTCTACCAACTGAGCTATGGCACCAAGTCAGTGGTTAAGCACATAGGAACTTACTTCTCAGCACATTCAATAAAAAACTTAGCTTCTCGTTTGTGGTTGCAAAGGTAGACATATTTTTTGATTCTACAAATTTTCTACAAATTTTCTGTGAAATTCTTTTTGATTTCAAAAAAATGCCTTACCTTTGCACTCGCAAAACAGAAACGGAATGTAGCGCAGTTGGTAGCGCACTACGTTCGGGACGTAGGGGTCGGGCGTTCGAGTCGCCTCATTCCGACAGAAGGCGACAAGCAGTGAAAATTGTTTGTCGCTTTTTCTTTTCCACCTTTGCAAACCGCTGTAAAATCTGCGGAAAATCCTAAAAACTTCATTCTCGTTTTCTGTTCGATAATCATCATTTTTCTTGTCGAAGTAAATTCCACCAGGATAGACTAAATTTTGATTTTTTGCCTATTAGAAAAAATCACTATCCCTCCACAAACTGCCTAATTTACAAGATATTTCAATCGTTTGATTGATATAATTCATCATGTTCGATAAATTTTTCCCTGCATCTTCAAGGTCTCGTCTGATTTCTGTCAATCTCGAATTTAATTCGCTCATAGTAGCCGTATATATTTCACTATTAATTTCTCCCAGACCAAACCTAACTTTAACTGCATTTATTCGATTTTCACTACTCTGTTTTTCGTTTTAAAAGGACTTTCTTTATTTCACCCTTACTTTGATTGTATTCTTCAAAAACCTTTCTTAAAACGTCTGTAAGTATCGGAATAAATTCATCTGGTATATTATATCCATTTAAGAGATTGATATACTTCTGATGTAGTTTCTCTGTACTATGATTACTTTTACACCCTTTCTTATTACATTTATAATAATCCCGTCCACGTGCTTTCACTGTGTATCCAGTCAAGTAACCGCCACAGTCTGAACAGATGATATGCCTTTTCAATGGGAATGGTTCAGTAATTTCTTTGTGTTCATATCCTGCATTAGATATGCTATTCACTTTATTAAACGTAGCCTCATCAATTAATATCTCTTGATTACCTTTTATAACTTCATCGCCCAACAAACTATGTTGTATGAACCCACAATAAAATGGATTATGAAGAATTTTATTCAAATGTTTTCGGTCAATGACTAATCCCAATCCCTTCAAACGTTGAACAATTTCTATATCTCCAATTCCTTCCGTAGCTTTCCAAACAAAAGCATTACGCAGTATCTTGCCTTTTTCATTCACTGTAAGAACGTGTTCTCGACCTACTTTTAGTTTATCATAACCTAGCGGAGGTTTTGAATACCAGTTGCCATTTCGTAAACACTCCACCATACCTGTGATACATTTATCCTTTCGAAGGTTATTCTCAAACTGATTAAAAAGAAAGATAACATCTTCCATAAATCCACCTGCCGCACTATCTGGGTCAGTAGCCTGTGTTGCAGACACCACATATATTCCTTTAGCTTTGAGATATGCTTTTGTCATCATCGCCTCATAACCAGCCCGACTGAAACGGTCAAATGAATAGACAAGAATTATATTTATCTCTTTATCTCTAGCCACCTCTGCAATCATTTCACGGTATAGTTTACCTTCAACTTTTTGCACTCTCATTCGTACCGCCATAATACTTTTTTATACGAATAGCATGACTTTCTGCATATTCCGTACATATCCTTCTTTGACTTTCTAAACTGCCATTTGTATCAGCTTGCCGCTCCGTTGACACTCGCGTCCATACAGCAGCCACTTTATTTGTCAATTTAGAAAACTCTACTACTTTCTCTTTACTTTTTTCTTACTCATCAATCGTTAAATTAAAGGTTAAACGTAATAACACCTAATGTATAGAAGAACTCCAGTATCTTTTTTTGTTCTTCTTTGTCTAAAATACCTATTGCTTGAAATTTCTTATCATAAACTTTCAATTCATCCTCATTAAACATTTGTTACAAAGGATTATTTGCATGCCATTGCACAACTTATTTTCACACGTTCATGCAAAATCCACAGAGCAGGGAAGTGCATATACATGAACGTGCTTCCTGCTCCTAACTTGTTACAATATGATTGAATTTGAAGTATTTTTCGTGGTGGATTTGCCTGTCCTTTATGCAAATATACGACTTGTAAGCTATTTTACCACTCCGCTAAGTTAATTTACATTAAAGCAGTCAATTTACGAAGAGTATTTACACTCGTACCCGTTAATTTAGCTGTATTTCGGAGTGAATAACCTCTTTTAAGCAGTCTAATTTCTTCTGCATATTCTTCTTTCATGGTTTCATTGCTTTTACTATATCCTACTTTTCGTCCTACCTTACCGCCATTGCTACGGAAATTCTGGTAACTACTTGCAACACGTTCTCTAATAGTCTTGCGTTCCATTCGTGCTACTTCGGCAAGTATAGTGATAAGAAACTGGCTCATAGGGTTGATTTCTCCCTCTGGAGTAAGCGTTTCAATATTATAGTTTTGGATGAATACTGATACTTTATTCTGATTTAAGATTTCTATGGCTTGTAATACTTGTAGGGTATCACGTCCAAGTCTGGATAGTTCGGTTACTAATACTTTATTTATATTATGTTGAGTTGATATAGTTTATCATATTCATTAACTCTGTGCGTTCTGTGTCTTTTTTTGCTCCAGATACTTTCTCCGCAAATACAGCCTCAACAGTCCAGTTGTTTGCCGAGGCTAATACCTGCAAATCATTTATTTGACGCTCATAGTCTTGTGTTCCGTTCGTACTTGATACTCGTGCAAAGATTACTACTTTTTTCATGGTGTTACTTGTTTATGGTGCAAAGATAGTGATGTATATTTAATATAAATCATTCACAGCGTTAAATAAGGCTAGAAATATGGTAAATATTAAATATTTATCATTTCTTTGTCAGATAAAAAATAGATAAAATGAAAAATAAGCAAGAAAGGACGGTTATTCATGTAGAAATATCTGGACTTCATTTCTACTTTGGCTCTTTAACTGCCGTTTATACCAAATTCACCCCAGAGCAACTTGGTGTAGCATTGGGGACATTACGGAATTACCGAGTAACAAGTGATAAACCGTATCAAAACAGTAAATGTATTATCCGAAAAGGGATTTTGGTAACAGTGCAAAAATCGGTTATCTAAGTATCATCGTTTGATAGGAATTGAGTATCTTTGCAATGGTAATCATAAAAAGATAAGCCTATGGCATAAAACAGATAAAAGACATATAGAATAGAAAGCGTTAGCTTTTACACTTGCTTTTCAAAATCGCCAATTTTAAAAGTATCCAAGCTGTAAAGTTGATGCCTACGTTGTATTCTACAGCGTGGGCTTTACTTGTTTGGATACATGGTGTTTGGCGATACCAGAAAAGCAGACAAAGTTTAGTCCACGCTTTTTATTTGTCTATACTACAGCAACTTGGACTGCAAAGAAAGTTTCTAACAGAAAAACGAATTTAAATGATTACAGTTTCATATAAAGATTTTATTTCTAATAGTGGAAATATCCAACTAGATAAAATAGAGGACAAGTTACGTAATCTTTTTTTAGTGGATAGTAAGATAAAGTTGAAAGAAGTAGATAAAATCTATACCATTGATAATATAAATGATTTTATCCGAGATATATCTTTGTTCTTAAAAGACGAACAAAAATACAGTGAGGAAAACAATCAAGATATTAAACAATCCATGCAAGTAGAACAATCTATAACGGTGGAACAAGAGGATGACTCCGAGTATAATGTTTATAGAACATGGTGGGGAAAAACATTTGCAATATTTGTTGTGGTATGGCTTATATCTATGTTCACTTCCCATGATTGGGGAACTAAAGACTTCTCTAGAAAGTATTCTTTGAGATATGGTGTTTCATATTCAGAAGTTGAAAGAGTAGTTGGATATGATACACCGATGTTTCCTATTCCGTACAAAAGATATAAAATAGAATATAATGACGGAAGCGAGAAAACAATCGGATATAAAGTTTTAGGATTAATTTTTATAACGGATGAGATATGAGTGCAATAAATGGAAAAATAATAGAACGGATAGTAAATATCCCTGCTAATACTGCCTTTGAATCATTTTCTAAATTTCTTAAATTGAAAAAATATTCTATCGGAGAATCAAACACAACAACTGGGCACCTTGTTTTTAAAAACGAGTTTGGGTGGGCTTAGATACATACTCTATAATGGCAACTATATCTTTTCTTGCGACATAATATCATTTGATGAAAATAGAACAAGAATAAAGTTACAAGGTGTATTTAGTTGTGATGCAGAAATTAAATTTGTTTGAGTCTTCTTTTCAATTCATCTGACTAAAAGTTGGGAGAGAAAATAATTAAAGAATTTGCCAACTATTGTAGAAAAGAGATAGGTATATAGAAAAGGTATTATTTGGATTGTTATGTTTATGCTAGTTTTTTATTTATGGCTGTGATAATAAGAAGAAAATCTCAATTTCAACTCCAGAAAAGGATGCTAAAGAAATGTCTGTATATCACAAACAAGTTCTGAAAGGAGAAATGACTATAACTGAATTTGAAAATATCCTTAACTCTAAGGTTAATATGTATATAAAGGATGGAAGAGATAGAGATGAGGTTGCACTCTTTTTAGACTTATCAAAAGAGATTATGCGTAATACCGCTTTAGAATAATCTTTTAGATTAAAATGATACAAGAAAAAGTGTATCAATAGGTCTTTTATAAGATTAAATTGATACACTTTTCTTTTTGATACATTAAAATTTCACAGCTATGCTTTTAAGCTACTTTTTTCGTTCTTTTTGAAGAAGTTAGCTTTAAAACAGAATCCTCCTCAGGGGTGGTTGTTATAACCCCTAAAAGCAAGTCATCCCAGTCTAACTTTATACCTTTATATTCAAATCTGATGAGGCTATTAAGAGTTTGGTCAAATAGGTCATACAAAAATCTATTATCTATCAATGAATAGAAAGACAGTTCTTGTTTAGTACGGTTCAAATATTCTTTTACTTCGTCATTATTCAAATGTACTTCCAGACGATGTAACTTGCCTGGATTATTATAGAACTCTTCAATGTACTTTTTACCCGAGCTATTGGCTATTTCTGCCTTTTTATTATACGCTGTTAAAGTAGTACCCTTACCCTTATCTTTTATTGCTTTTTTTTGCTTTATAGAAACTGTTAAATACTTGTCCTTGTTCATGTTTCCACTGGTTATATAAGTAATTTCTGGACGGTCTTCATTACGGTTTTTAACCTCTTTAGTATTGAGGAAGGTTGTTACATTTTTGTTGCGAATCAGCCTTCGAATCATCCGAGCCACATCACAAGACAAGTCTAAACATAAGTCCAAAGCAGTTATATTATGTAGTTCCAGACCTAAATTATCTTCAATAAAATCCAGATAATATATTTCATCACTATATAACACACGATTACTCACACTAATCCATGCCTTAGCATAGCCATTAGAATGAAAATTACTATCTTCTTTATCATCGTTGATACCTAATCTCAATTCTCCGAATAACTTATCAATGCCTAAATCATTGTAACGGATTTCATATACAAATTTGAAATGTTTACCCTCTATACGTCTTAAGTAGAAATAAAGAAAGTCCACCTCTTCACCTATTTCCCTTGTTCTGATAATATTGATATTGTTCGGTTCCTTGATTTCGTAGCACAACCGAAGCATATCTATGTTTAATCCATATATCTTATTCATTTTCTTCATTTTTAGTTTCGTTATTATTTGGTTTGTTTGGCACTTGCTTCCAGTAATTTTTAAGTCCATCTGATATGGATTGTGCATGTGTCGCACTTTTAGTTCTTCCTCTTAAGGCTTGACTAATTTTTTGTTTGGTAGTATCATCCATCTGGCGATACTGTCTCTTGTAGTTAGTTTCCATAGTTTTGGTTATGAATTTTATATATAATAATTAGTTAGTTTAATAGGAAAGTAAAGCTTAGTAAGCTGATTTCTCAAAAAAATATGGACCAGAATTTCATTCACCCAATCGTTTGCCAAATCAATCACGCCTACTAAAATACAATATTCAGAGTGTCGGGTTACAGTGCTATCTCTTTTCCCAAAAGGGAATAGGAACTTATTTCCTCTTCAAAATAGTTTCTGTTTGTATATTACTGTACTTGCCTAAAAATTGGATAATCTTCTCAAAATCCACTATAAACTTGTTCGATAATTCGATAGTGTAGCCGACACTGTAAAGGATAAGAGGGTGTATCGTAATGAACGATACACTCCTTTTTCATCATGCCCTATAGTAACCAGTTAACTGAAATGAAGACTTATCCAAGAATTATGAGAAAAGATTATTCGAGAATTCTTGCCCGATTTCAAAAAGTTACATTTTTCCCTACCATAGTAGTTGGAATCCTGATACAAGTTCTGCCGGATCCTGCACCAAGTTCTGTGAAATCTTGTGCCAAGTTCTGCCTCACGACCTCACTCTTCCAGTGAAAAGACTAAATATTTACTTTTAGAAATAATAAAGAAAAATATAGATAGCGCTCCAGTTCTGCCACAACCGCCAATCGGGAGGGAACGGCAAACCAATGTTCTAAAGCATAAAACCTCTGCGGTTAATAAAAGGCCGGTTACCCCATTACATGAAGTAACCAGCCATCCATTATCCTGTTACCTAGTTAATTATCAAAACTTATAAGCTGCTTTACGTAACTCTTTCACTGAACCGAATGGTTTATTGGGCTTCAGGTAACGACCCATGAACTTATAAATGTCCAGACGAATCTTGCTTGACTCATAAGTGTCTAACCGATCAAAACTATGCGCACCGGGAGCACGCTCAAATATCTTATATTCAAACTTTTTGCCTTCTGCTTTCAAAGCTCGAATCATTGATTCCACTTCGATCACATTTACATCATCATCACTGGTATTGGTGTAGATAAGTAACGGGTCTTTCAACTTCTCCGCATGCCACACAGGAGAGCGCCGTTTGTATTCCGCAATATTATCCTTGGCAGTCTGCCCGATATGATTCTTGGCCGAAAAGATTTTGCGATAACTGTCGCTGGCATATCCCATACGCATGATTACATCCGAAACCGGCACACCGGCGAAACCACATTTATATTGTCCCGGATAATTGAAAAGATTCATCAGCGTAATCATACCACCATGACTCCATCCCATGATACCCACACGGTTACCATCCACAATATCAAAATTGTCCACCATATAGTTACGGCTGATATATACATCCTCATTCTCCAATCCACCATAATCAATATTATTGTATGTACCCGAACCATATCCTGTACTTCCCCGGTAATCCGCTGCTACCACAATATATTCCTGCGCTATCAACTCGCGGATGATATGAGCATAATAGGTGTCCATATCGGCATGTACCCCACTATGAGGAAATACGATTAACGGATATTTCTTGTTTTCATCCACGCTTTTGGGAATAAAAATGTATGCTCTGAATTTAAGTTCGTTACCGGCACTCATCGAAGTAGGGTTGAACTCCTTCCAACGCGGTGGTCCACATAATATTACCTTATCTACATGGGCGATATCACCCACTTTCTCGTACCACAGGACATCATCAATTTTTTTCATTAACTGGTCAAACTGATGAACGGACAACTGTGCCCGTACTATTCCGGGCATACTACATAGGCAGCACACCAATACCACAAATTTTACTATTCTGTTTTTCATAAGCATATATTTAAATAATAATTATATAGAATATCAACTCTTGGGGTATCCCGGATTTTGTTCCATTTCAGGACTAAAGATAAACTGGTCCTCAGGAATCGGCAACACACATTTATAAAAATCCCAATCCACTTCTTCGTCCACACTGGGCAAATGATATCCTCCCTTCCGAATAATAGTCTTACCATTCCGCAGCAAATCAAAGAAACGATGTCCTTCACCTACCAGTTCCTTACTTCGCTCGTCCAAAACACGATCCAAAGTATAGTCAGCCATTGTCACTTCGTTTTCAGGATTACCCCGTTTCACAATATCGTTCAAATAGCCAAGTCCCTGAACCGCAGCATCACCACCCAACTTACAACCAGCCTCAGCAGCAATCAGGTACACTTCGGACAAGCGAAGGACCACATTATTACATTCCAGCGGTGCAGTCTTCATGTCCGTCCCTCTCAGTTTGTACAACCACCATACCGTTTTTCCCGCATATTTATTCTCCTCCAGCAACTGCCCACGCACATCTCCCGGATCAGCCAGCATCTGCTCCGCATATTTCTGAGTGACAAATCCCTTCTGATAGCCATACCAGTTCAATAAATACCCCCATGAATCCCGTCCCGGAGTATCATCCACACTATTGGCTATCTCAAAAAACGATTCTGAGCCAAACTTGGTTTCCACCGACCAGGCAGCCACATATTTCTCATGCGGATAAAGTGCATAGCTTCCCGATGCATCCACATCCTTTATCAGTTGCTCCGCCATATCAAACGCTTTCCGGTTATCATTATGATACAGATAAACACGAGCCAGCAATGCACGGGCCGCATACTTGTTCATACGTCCGTTATTTTTCTCTTCGGACATCAATGTAACCGCCTCTTCCAGCGTTTCTATAATAAAATCGTACGCTTGAGCAACAGTAGAACGAGAAGGATTTTCGTATGTTCCCACCAAATGATCTATCAACGGAGCACCCAGTGACGCACCATTATCTTTCGTATAAGGATATCCAAAGCAACGAGTCAAATCAAACTGGCAAAGCGCAATCACCGCCATCGTTTCACCTTTCAAAGCATTCAGTTTCTTTTCATCCCCACTTTCAATTTTTCCTTCAGCAATAGCATTCAGAATATTCCACGCCTCACGAAGAATATAAAAAGGTCGTCCCCACAATGAACCGGCATTCAAACTATTAGGACGATGATTGAACATATAGCATGTATTGCATACTCCACTTTCCTCAGAACTCTGCATATCATCCCCCTTCATATCTCCATAGGCAAACATAGCAGCCCCATAATATCCGGAACCCGACATCAGATCATACAATCCATTCACCGCATTATCCACATCGGTTACTGTACGGAAAGCTATAGCAGTAGGAATCTTATTGCTAGGAGCTGTATCGAAGAAATCACCACAACCGGTAACAAGTAGTGAAGCTAATCCTAAAATAAAAAGTATTTTTTTCATAATGGTTCTGTTTTTAGTGCAATTGATGATTAAAATTTAAGTTCCAACCCGAAAGCATAAGTTTTCAATGGAGGGGAGTAAAATCCTACCACGCCACTCATCTCAGGATCATATTGGCCGTAAGCTGCCCATGTCAACAAATTCGTACCCGAGAAATAAATACGGGCATTCCCTATTCCTAATTTCTGCAACCATGCTTTAGGAGCATTCAATCCCAATATCAGACTTTTCAGACGAATATGATCCGTAGAATGGATGGCACGCGAAGAATTATAGTTACCCCCTTTTTTATTCCCATATACAAAACGGGGGACATCCGTTATATCACCCGGTTTCTGCCAACGGCGGCGTTGCTCGGTACTTTTATTGCTTATCACTGAATAACCATCATCTTGCAGAATATAGGATGCATTATCATACGAATAACCACCGAAACTATAAGATAAATTGAATGACAAGTCAATGAATTTATAATTAAAGGTATTCATAAAGCCTCCCGAGATAGTAGGCGTAATATCTTTCAACGGAATAGGACTTGCCTGTCCCGGATCGGTCACTTTATTTTTGGTATAATTGCCATTCTCATCCTGTTGGTTATCATAATACAAGGCACTTCCAGTCTCAGGATCCACCCCCGCATACTCACGCAGATAAATAGTATTAAATGGATAACCTTCCTTACGTACATACCTGCCATCCACAAACCAAGGCAAATCTGCCAGTTTCAGAATCTTATTTTTATTATGGCTCAAATTGAAGGCGGTAGTCCAGCTGAAATCTTTCGTCTTGATGTTATTGGAACGAACTTCAAGTTCCACACCGGTATTCCGCATCTGTCCCACATTGGTCAGCAGAGAAGAAAAACCGCTGATGGAATTCAATTGCTTGCTCATCAATAAATCTTTCGTTGTACGCGTGTACCAATCCAAAGAAACATTCACACGACTGAACAAGCCGATATCCAGCCCCAAATTCAGTGCATAATTCTTCTCCCAAGTCAGTTCCTCATTCCCCAATGTACTTTCCCACGGAGAAGGTTTTCCATTATAAAACGCCCCTGTGGTATAAGTACTCTGATAACCATAATATGAAGAGGGAAGATTCCCATTCACCCCATAGGAAGCACGAAGTTTTAAATCACTTAATACTGATTTCAACGACTGCATGAACTTTTCCTGAGAAAGTCTCCATGAAGCGGACAAGGACCAGAAATTCCCCCAACGAGTATCGGGAGACAAGCGGGATGATCCATCCCTGCGAAAACTGAAACTGGCATAATATTTATCACCATAAGAATAGTTCACACTAGCCACATAGGACATTAATGCATCTTCCTGCAATTTCTGGTCAGCATCTATCGGATCGGCTGCATTTCCCAATGAAGTGTTGATATCCTGCCCGTAAGTTTTCTTTGCAGCATACAAATCCTCATAATCATACTTCATCACCTCGAAGGCAGCGACCGCACTAACAGAATGTTTACCGAAAGTTTTAGAATAAGTCAGATTATTCTGTGAAGTATACCGCATACGGTCAGTCATCTGCATACGTCCCCGTCCCTGATAAGTAGCTCCATCACGTCCTTCAGGAGACTGAAAGAAAAAGTCCTTTGTCAACGAATAATCTACCGTAAACACACTGGATATCTTCAAATTGTCCCACACATTATAAGCTATTTTAGCCGTACCCATCGCACGTACCGTCCGAGCATAATAATCATTCACCTCGGCCTCCAATACCGGATTATATCCATTGTTTTCACGATACCCGCTGGCATACGTTCCATCCTCATTATAAATGGGAGTAGAAGGCGTCAGATTCACTTTTGATGCATAAATGGCACTTCCATAAAATTTACCCTCAGGTAAATGAACGTTCTTTGTCCACGAAAAAGAAGCGTTCATTCCAAATTCCACCTTTTTATACTTGTTACTTGCATCCACACGCCCCGTAAAGCGCTCCATTTCTGAATTCAGGGAAACACCCGTCTGCTTGGTATATCCCAAAGAACCGATAAAACTGGAATTTTGGTTGCCGGCACTAGCAGACAGGTTATAATCCTGTTGATAACCTTTCTTGAACAGAGCGCTTTCCCAATCCGAATACCCCTGAGACAGGCGTTTGGCATACTGGTCGATATTCGCATCAGCATACTGCTGTGCCTCTTGTTCACTTACTCCTTTATCCAGTTGAAAATTAACCAGTCCTTCATGAATCAATTCCCTCCTTTCCTCACCTCCCATCAGCGGACGATATGTATAAGCGAAATCAGTGATTCCATATTTTTGCCGCCATATTGACACGAAGTTTACCTTCTTTTCCTTTTTTAGTTAGTGATAAGCACTACTCCATTAGCACCTTTCGCACCATACAATGAAGCCGAGGCTGCATCCTTCAAAACAGTGATACTTTCAATATCTGCCGGATTCAACGTTTCAATAACTCCCATTCCTCCCGCTTCGGACATACTGGTAAAGTTACTCAAGTCATAAGATGGAATAGGCACTCCATCTAATACATACAGAGGCTCGGTGGAAGCATTCATAGAAGCGATTCCCCGTACCCGTAAAGTTGTTTTCGCACCGGGTTGCGAAGAAGTACCGGCAACTACACTGATGCCCGGTATATTCGATTCAATCATCTGCCCTACGGATACAACAGGTAATGCCTCCAGTTTTTCTGTAGTCAGAACAGAAGCAGATCCCGTATAAGTTGCCTTCTTGAAATCTCCATATCCGGTAACGACCACTTCGTCCAACGTATTGGCATCTTCTTTCAATACAATATGAAAGTCTCCCTTCCCTTTTGTCGGAATATCCTGTGCCAGATATCCTATATAGCTCACAACCAACGAAGCGGATTCGTCCACTTCCAACGTAAACTTTCCATTAAAGTCGGTGATAACCCCATTGGTGCTTCTACCTTTTTCCACCACATTGGCACCAATCAGAGGTTCTCCCATTACATCTTTCACCACTCCCGTCACTCTTTTCTTTTTAGAACCAGGCCGCGAAACAGCTTTCTTCTCGATGAAATAGATTTTGTTGTTTCTGATCTCAAAAGTAAGATCAGTGCCTGAAAGGAGTCTTGTCAATGCCTCCTTCAGTGTAACATCTTTGAGTTGCATGGTTACCTTACGATTCACATCGACCAACTGGTCACTGAAAACCAAGCTCATACCAGTCTGGCTTTTAATAGATGCCAGTACTTTTTCCACCCTCTCATTCTTAAAATCTAAAGAGACTTTTTGCGACTGTGCTGAAACAGTAAAGCCAAATAAAAGGACTCCCAACAGCAGTAATGTCTTCATTTTGGTTCTTGCTTTCATTTTCATCAATAGTATTAGTTTGAAACAAAAGAATTTCTTATATAGGCTAACACATCACTCCAAAGAAGGTATGAGTCCATTTTTCATTTTTTTAGAAAAAAAATAGATGCAAGTGTATTCACTCACATCTATTCCACTTTTCTTCTATAACCCTCGTTATTTAGAAGTTACTTCAAATACACCTTCTTCTATTTCCGTAAAAACAATATTCGAAACGGCTTCCAAATCATAGAGCACATCTGATGCATTGACTTTTCCTGTTGACAGAGTAAACCTGTTCTTCAATACCGCAGAATCTTTCACTATGAAATGAACATCATAATGTCTTTCCATTACCTTTATAATTTCACCGAGTGGAGTCAGATAAAAATTAAGGCTGTTGACACGCCATGCCGAAATCTGTTCCATATTATCCGGACGGGAGATCAGGCATTTCCCCGACTGACGGTTATATTCCGCACTCTCCCCCGGAACAAGTCTGTACTCCTTCGCATTATGATCTCTGAAAAGAATTCCTCCTTCATCCAAGGTTATCCAAATATTGGGTTCGGCGGAATATGCCTTTACATTGAATTTTGTTCCAGTTACTCTCACTTCCACCCCTTGCAAATCCACCTTAAAAGGGCGGTTCTCATCTTTGGCAACATTGAAATACCCTTCTCCCCAAAGCTCCACCGTACGATTGAACAATCCAAACTGCTTGGGATACCTCAAGCGAGAATCCGAGTTCAAATGTACAATACTGCCATCCTGTAAAATCACCCGGATCTGTTCACCATAAGGAACATTTATGTCAGCATATTCCGGTTCAGAGAAAATGCCCGTCCGGTTTGCCAAAAAGAACAAGGAAACACTTAAAAAACAAACGGTAACAGCACAGCCGCCACCCACATCCATCTGCGACCAACCGGGCGTTGTCCGCGCTCACATTTTATCTCATTCATAAAACGCGCTTTCATCTTTACTTCAGGTATGGAATGCGAGTCAACACTTTCCGGCATTTCTTCCGACAACATCCCGATTTCCCAGTCAAAGCGTTCCGACAAATACTTATTACCTTCTTCCGTAGCAAACCAACCAACTACTTTCCGAGCTTCTTCAGGAGAAGCTTTGTTGTCAAGCACTTTATCTATCACCGACTCATCTATCTTCATAATCTATTTTTTTTGTATATTTATAATAACACCTCATCACAACAAAAGTATGAGTACATTTCAGACTATTAAATTAATCCATATCACAGGAAACCATATAATTAAAGACTCTATCTCGTTACGGAGGGCTTTTATAGCCTGTGTGTAATGGGATTTCACAGTAGGAACAGTTATCCCCATCCTGTCGGCTATTTCCTGATTGGATAATCCATATTCTATTTTCAACAAGCAGATTTTTTGTTTCTGAGGAGGAAGTTTATCTATAGCAACCCGCAGGAATTTTCCGAGTTCACCATTTTCAAATTGTGTCAAAAAGTCGTCTTCATCTTCATCATTCACTTGTTGGGCCATTTCGTATAGTTTCTCGAAAACCAAACTACGATGCCTCAATTCATTCAGTATATAATTCTTTAAAATAGTAAATAGCAAACTACGGATACCCGACTCAAAGCTAAAATTTGTCCGCTGCTCCCACAATTTCATAAAAAGATACTGAATCGCATCTTCCGCCTCTTCTTCTGATTTCAAAAAACGATAGGCTATGGTATATAATAACCGGTTATAGCGTTCAAAAACAGCGGCAAAGGCATATTCTTTCCCACGGCGAAGATCGTCATATAGTTTCTGATCAAAATCCGGATATTGATTCATAATAAATGCTTTTCCTAGTTTTATTAAAAGGACGACTTAACACAAAGATAGTATAATTGAACCTATCTTGTCTCAGAATACTCAAAAAATATACATCATTTCGTTTTTTAGTTCTAGAATTCTTTACACAATTTACTCCCCAACTCCAGACTCCGAAAGTTACGAATATCCCTTCTTATAAATAACAGTTATCTCTGATATAAAACTTGGACCCGAAAGATTATACATCTTACAAGTGCAACATATATAATGATAACACCTGAAGATTTATAATGTGTCACGGCATCTTCTATCAATTAAAATCATAATTAAACCAATCAAAATAACATTTACCACCTATTCCCAACGTATTATATGAATACAAGCCCACACGCGCACCTTTCCAATCGCCGAACTTTAACGAATAAGCATCTCCACATAAAATAAAATTACGGTTATCAAAACTATAGAACAACTGGCAGCGATTCTTCTTTGCATCCAACATAACACGTAAATAGATTTTTTTACCGGAAACCATCTTTACTTGCTGAACGTCACCATTTTTTTCTAAATACAGATAATGCCGATGAAACGAGGAACTGCAAGAGTTGTCGTTTTCATACCACCTGCAGTGGAACCGGGCGAGCCACCGATGAGCATCAGCATAATGATAAGCATTTGCCCAACTTCACTGAGTAAAGTCAAATCTGCCGTATTGAATCCTGCTGTTCTCGGCGTAACGGAATTGAAACAAAGAAACCCATACTCTTTCTGTAAGAGGCACATTTGAAAACTCAAAATAAAAAAAGTAAAGAGCCGGTAAGAATATCAATATTCCTGTTACCATAAAAATCACCTTGCTTTGCATCCGGTATTTTTTAAAATGCCATTTATGATTCTTTATATCCTCCCAGGTAAGGAATCCAATACCTCCTGCAATAATCAGCATCATAATTACAAGATTTACAATCGGCTGTACAGAATAAGAGGTCAACGAGGAAAAAGGGGTTCTTATACCGATTAGATCAAATCCTGCATTGCAAAAAGCAGAAATAGAATGGAACAGTGAATACCATATTCCTTTCCAAAGTCCAAAATCCCTGCAAAAAACAGGGGCTAAAAGAACCTCACCAATAATTTCGATAAGAATAGTAGTCCGAATAATAAATTGCGTTCTCCGTACAATACC
>ENA-OQNF01000052-OQNF01000052.1-human-gut-metagenome-genome-assembly--contig:-NODE-52-length-18807-cov-3.166113_pt1 | contig 18807 bp, 20 predicted proteins | sample MGYA00242628_ERZ504878 | MGnify/ENA primary metagenome ERZ504878 (study PRJEB26092, sample SAMD00036383) | human gut metagenome | host: Homo sapiens | study: EMG produced TPA metagenomics assembly of... | reverse complement strand
CAAGGCATCATGTACCGAAGCCATTTTCCCCCAAAGTAGCGGCAGCCTTGGAATAAACACCAGTATAATAATAACTCATACCGAGTTCATCAAAGGCTTACGCTGCGGTGGGAGACACTTTCACGGTATCTTTCCAAAGGAGGTATCGCCGCTTGGTAATCATTCAATCCGAAACAAGCCTCTCCCCAAATCCGTTCCATCTGAGGAACATCCTTTTTAGCTGGATATTGCTCCAGATACGCTTTTGCCACAGTACGGGCCTGCTGATAATTTTCTTTCACCAAATAAATCTCTCCTATATAATAAGGAACCAATGCTGCATATACGGCATCATTCTGCAAAGACTGGAAACTTTTCAGCGCCTTGTCATAGCGTTTCTCCACATAATCAATATAAGCCAGATTATAGACAGCGTCATCCTGATACAATGGGCTTACCTCTTTCAGCAAGGTAAACCATACAGCCGCTTCACGCAAATTATCTTCTTTCAGATAAGAGGTGGCCAGACGCATGGCACAATCATCTCTTTCCTTATCAGGCAAAGCCTCCAGATCACACGACCGGAACAGGGCAATGGCCTCCTTGTATTTTCCCTCCATAAAATAAGCAGAGGCAATCAGTGACAGCACCCTGTTTTTATGACGGGAGTCAGGATATTTGTCCAGATAAGCCTGTAACAGTTCCATGCTGTCCCCGCCTTTCAACTCATATTCCCGGCATACCCGGTTATATTCCTTGTCACCTGCCACATCCTTGGGAGTTATCTGCTGCGCCATTCCCTGCAAGGAACAGCCTCCCATCAATGCGGCCATCAATAAGGTTTTTCTTTTCATATCTTATCATTAAAGTTTATGTTCTTTCAAAAAACGCCGGACTCCTTCACGCACAGAATCCAGCCCGAATTCTTCGGGATTCACTTCATCCAACGGAAGCCAGAAAGATTCCGCCACATCATCCATCGCCTTTATCCGACTGGTATCTTTCACTTTACAAAGAAAGAACTGATCCAATGTATGTACCAGAAATCCTGAATATAGATAAGTGTTGGGCAATGAGAACTGATAAACAGCCTCCTCCACCTGCAAGCCGGTTTCCTCCAGCACCTCGCGTGCCACACCTTCCTCGCCGGTTTCATACATATCAATAAACCCACCGGACAGGTCCAATGTTCCCTTTGCCGGTTCTTTTCCTCTGCGGCACACCAACAACTCATTCTTATCATTCAAGATAAAAGCTACAGTAGCGGCACTGGAATTGAAATAATACACAAAGCCACAATCGGCGCAACGCTTTGATTTCTCATTGTTCACTTCAAAGTGCGGCGAACCACACTTCGGACAATATTTGAATAGTTCCAACGGATGCATAATTACTCCTTTCTAAGTATAGACACCGCAAAGATAGCGCAAATGACAGATAATTCATTAATTAAATCTAAAAGAAGAAAGAGAAAACACAATTCTTAGTACATTTGTTAGCAAAACAAAACGTAAATTCTTACATGGAAATTGCCATTATTATCGCACTTATCTTATTAAACGGGGTATTCGCTATGTCCGAAATCGCCCTGATCTCAGCGCGTAAAAGTAGTTTGTCCAATGATATCCGTCATGGAAGCTCTACAGCGCGTATCGCTTTAAAGCTTGCCAATGACCCGGACAAGTTTTTATCCACCATCCAAATCGGAATCACCCTGATTGGTATATTGACCGGTATTTACTCCGGCGACGTGCTGGCCACCGATTTTGGGAACATACTGACTGACGCCGGCGTACCCGCCACATATGCCTATTTATTGGCTCAAACCCTGATTGTCATTCTGGTCACTTACCTCACTATTATCTTTGGCGAGCTGGTGCCCAAACGCATTGGCATGAGTGCCTCCACCCGTGCTGCCAAGCTATTGGCACGTCCCATGTACTGGCTGTCCGTCATAGCCTCTCCTTTTGTATGGATACTTGCCAAAAGCACTTCACTTATCTTCAACCTGCTGCATATCAACACAGCTGAAGAAAAAGTGACTGAAGAGGAAATCAAATCCATGATAGACGAAGGGACTGAGAACGGCGAAGTGCAAGAAGTGGAACAGGATATTGTGGACCGCGTCTTCTCCCTGGGCGACCGTAGCATCAACACCATCATGACCTATCGCAGCGACATCGTATCCATTGACATAGACATGAACAACAAGCAACTGTATGACATCGTATGCCAACACCTGTACCAAGTTTACCCTGTAACTCAAGGAAACACCCTGGACAACATCATCGGAGTAGTTTACCTGAAAGACCTCTTCGGGAAGCTGAACAGTTGCGAATTCAATCTGCGTGATGTGATCCGTCCGGCACAATACTTCCACGAAAACATGGATGTATATAAAGTATTGGAACAAATACGCCAGCACAACATCAAATACGGATTAATCTGTGATGAATTCGGCAGTCTGCAAGGCATCATCACCATGAAGGACATTCTGGAAGCCCTGGTAGGCACCTTGCCCAGTGACTCGGAAGATCCCGATATCGTTCCCCGCAAGGACGGAAGCTGGCTGATAGACGGGCAATGCTCTTTCTATGATTTTCTGAGTCATTTCGAAATGGAGGATTTATACCCCGATTATAATTACAACACTTTGAGCGGCCTCATCTTGCAACAACTAGGTCACATTCCCAAGACCGGTGAAGCCATGGAATGGAATGACTTCACACTGGAAATAGTCGACATGGACGGAGCCCGGATAGATAAAGTATTAGTAACACTAACCCATAAAAACGAAGAGGACAATTAACATGCTGCAAAGAGATTACATTATGCGGTTGCTTCAACAGTTTTTCGAAGCATTGGAAAAGTTGGTAGAAGAAAGAGATAAAAAGGACGGTCCCGAGCTGCAATTGCAACTTCAAAGCATTTATCGTGCCTACTTCAATCATCCTTCCACCTTCTATTATGATCAGGATGCGGAATATATACTGAACGAGATGGGACAAAACTATGGTGACGAGGAATTGCTCACGCGCATCGACATGTTATCCGAACTGCTCTATCAGGATGCTTTGTTGAAAGAGTCCGAAGACAAAAATATTTGTTAAGAAAATCGCTATTCCTGTTGAACTATTTAGATACACATAGCGATACCTTCTCATTTGAAAGAAGAGGGAAAATCGGCGAAATAGAGAAGAAAATAGGTGATTAGCTCCTCTTCTTGCACTTTTTTTCAAAGAAATCCTGTTTTTTCTTGCAAAATAGTAGATAAATTAAAAAGTATTCCTATATTTGCTTACAGATTGATAACATTAAAATCGGTATATTATGGAGAAAATTGATAGTCTCGACAGACAAATTCTAGAAATTATATCCCAAAATGCCCGCATCCCGTTTAAAGATGTCGCAGCAGAATGTGGAGTTTCACGCGCAGCCATTCATCAGCGTGTGCAAAGATTAATTGATTTGGGAGTTATTATCGGTTCAGGATATCATGTGAACCCTAAGAGTTTAGGGTATAGAACCTGTACATACGTAGGAATCAAGCTGGAAAAAGGTTCCATGTACAAAAACGTAGTGGCAGAACTGAAGAAGATTCCCGAAATTGTGGAATGCCATTTCACTACAGGTCCATATACTATGCTGACCAAACTTTACTCTCGTGACAACGAACATTTGATGGACTTGCTGAACTCAAAGATTCAGGAAATTCCCGGTGTTACGGCTACCGAGACCTTGATCTCTCTGGAACAGAGCATCAAAAAAGAAATACCCATTCAAAGCTAAGAAAGAATGGAATGGCTGAATGAATACCATTTAGGCGGTATCGCCATCGGCATTTGTACCTTTTTAATAATCGGTCTTTTCCACCCCATCGTGGTCAAGGCCGAATATTATTGGGGTACACGGTGCTGGTGGATATTTTTGGTACTGGGCATAGCAGGCATTATAGGGACTGTGCTTATCAGTGACATCTTGATTTCCTCTTTATTGGGTGTCTTCTCTTTCTCTTCTTTCTGGACTATCAAGGAGATCTTCGAGCAACGCGAACGTGTGCTGAAAGGTTGGTTTCCGATGAATCCGAAACGGAAACACGAATATGAATAGAAACTATTCTTTCCGGCCAAACCCTTTGCAATTCAATTAAAGGGCTTTTATTTCTTCTTCGGAAAGCCCTGTAGCCTGTACTATGACATCAGATGACACTCTCAAGTTTCGTGCATTCCTCATGCGCTCTTCGTAAACGTTTCCGCGATTCTAATATCATACGCATCCCGTGCCTGCAACATATCAAACAAAAATTATTTCACAACTTTATCCCCTGCTCCGTACTCTGCAAACTCTTCTTATTCCTATATTTGAAATTCTTTCCTTGCATATAATTGAACTAAGGCTGAATGGAGGAACCGTGTCTAAAATATACATAAACGGCAGAGAACTTCATGACCGCACAGAATTATCAAGTCTGCAAGCCACGGACATAGAAAATGTTGAAATCCTGCCGGAAGCTGATTTACAATATAATGCCACGACTAAAGGAGGAATCATATATATCTTTGAAAAAAAATGCAGATGGTGGAGGCAATGGTTCACCCTCTTTGCTAGGAGAAATGAGAAAAAGAAATAGTCATTGGGAACGCTTGGGTCTTCCATTAAGCCTTCGGCTTGGGAAATGGAATTTTTACAACAATCTAGTTCTTTCTAATGCAGGAGATCCTTACATCACAGAAAACATAACCCATAACAGCCACCTGAATACCCATATTGTAAACCAGAATATAGACCGTAAAAATATAAGAAGAATCAATGAAACATTCAGTATGTTATATGATATAACTACCCTGCAAAGCATCGGACTTAACTGTATGATAAAACAAGCTGGAAGCACACTAAAATCTTCTTCTTTTTCCGAAATACAAGAAACAGAAAAGGAATATACCTCTTCTACCATAGTAAAGGAAAGGGGATGACAAAATATATCAGGCTAGTTTGAACTATAATTGGAAATCAAAAAACGGAAAGCATACTTTGCGAACAGTTCTTGATTATTTGAGAAGTGACGAAACGAAAGAACTGAATCACCATTATCTTTATCAGTATCCGGAGAAAAACGAAGAGGATAATAAATGTAGCAACACCGGGACTGTTTCTGATTTATGGAAAGCAGAGATAAATTATATCTTCTTGCTCAACAAACATTCCAGGTTGAAATGGGGTGGCGACTATTATAATAACCACACCGGCAACCAAATGTATTACGCATATCAGAGTGAAGAAGGATGGCAGAAAGAAGATAAAAGCGGGCTATTTACCTATAAAGGTATAGGTTATGCAGGCTATGCAGAATATGTATGGCAATGGAAGAAATTTACATTAAATGGCGGTATACGGGTACAAGAGGATGAAGTGAAATGTATTTCCAATAACATAGCAGGTGACAAACGCACATATCGCAATCTGTTCCCCTCCATCAAGGTGGGTTACCTTTTCTCTGAAAAGAACCAAGCCTCTTTATCCTATTCAAAAAGAATGGGAAATATCCCTTATAAGAGCATGAATCCGGCTATTGTCTATATCTCTGAATATTCTTATGCTAAAGGGAATCCGGATTTAGTACCTACTACCGAACATCGTATCAGGCTATTGTTGAGTCTGTCAAATACTTGGAGTATAAGCTACGCTTACGCAAAGTGCAAAGATGATTTATTTCCCCTAATCTATCAAGATAAAGACAATCCGATCATCACCTATACTATGCCGACCAATATAGGGAAGTCTTATCGACATGCTTTTTCAATAGGTTTCACTAAGGCCTTGTTCAGCTGGTGGACTACCAATGCCTCCCTTGATGGCGACTACACAAAAGAAGTGTCGCCCAAACAGACCTACCATATAGTCCATTGCTTATTCTTTTGTGACAACAGTCTTCGTTTCACAAATACTTTCGGTGGAAGTTTTAACTTTATGGCAGAAAGAAGAGCACGTAGAAGCGAAACAATATATCACAGTGTATACAATATGAATGCCGGCCTTTACAAATATTTCCTGGATCAAAAGTTCTGCATAAATTTATCAGTTTACGCTATTTTGAATAAAAGAAGAAACCTGACCACAATTACCAATAACAATCTAAGCAGAATAGAAGAAAATAATAAAACCCCTTATCAAGGAGCGTGCTTAAACCTTATATATAAGTTTGACTTTGGCAAGAAAGTAAAGGTAAAACGTGCGGAAAGCATACAGACAACAAGTGATAGTTATTTGCGCAAATAATAATAAGGAGTAATCGAAAAGCCTTTAAGTGAGTAGAAGAATACTTTAATTCGTTGACATTATGAAAGAAGATCGTTTTTTAAACATACCAGGTGAAATACCTATCCTCACAAATGACGAAACAAATCGATTAAAGGGAGGATTTAAGAAAATCAAAACGAATCCATCTGTCAGAATGGATTCGGGAGATAATAATGAAAATTGTCATGGTCATAGCGGCGGTATGGGCGGTGGTGAAAGTGAAGATACTAACCTCAATTGCAAATTCTCATGCAAATGCAATAATTGATTGATAATTAGTTTCATTGCAAATCTAATTTCTTAATCATTTAAAAGAGTTGCATAAAAACAATGTATTGTTATGAAATGGAGCTTATATAATTTTATAATTAGAAATGATTCTAATTATTTATTGTATAATAGTTTAACTAATGAGTTGATGGCTTGTGTAGGAGCCATCAACTCGTTATTAAACGAATACAAAAATAATATAGACGAGCTTAAGCAAATACATCCGGAATTATATAATTATCTGGATGCGCAAAAGTTCATTGTATCAGACGAAACTAATGAAGCAAAACAATTCATAGAACATCAAAAAGCCACTGATACTTCGAATGATTCGTTACGGATCATTATTAATCCAACATTGGATTGCAATTTAAGATGTTGGTACTGCTACGAAAAACATAGGGAAGGTAGCATTATTCACAATGATGTAGACTTAGCTATAAAAACGTTCATAAAAAAGGAAATAGAGGATAAGAATTTAAAATCACTCAGTTTATCTTTTTTCGGTGGAGAACCTTTAATGCATTTTAGGGAACAAGTTCTTCCTCTTATTTTATACACAAAAGAACTTTGTATAACTCATAAAGTAAAATTAAAAATGCAGCTTCACCACTAATGCTGTATTACTTACTCCCAATATAACCGAACTCTTAGTTAATACAAAGTTAGAATATCATTTCCAGGTGCCTTTCGATGGAGATAGGAACTTTCACGATTCAATTAAAAAGCATCCCAATGGAACCGGAACTTATGATACAGTTCTACAAAATGTAAAATATGCAGCAAGCAAAGGATTTGCTTTTACTATTAGATGTAACTATACAGACAAGAATATACTATCTTTCAAAAAAGTTATAGATGATTTATCAAATATAGATTCAAAAGAGAATTTAGTATTCTCATTACAAAGAATATGGCAAGAGGAGGATTCATCAGAGCTGGACAATAAAGAAAAGGAAGTATTATTATACCTCAGAAATAAAGCACTTACAAAACCAACTGAATATAAGGGAATATTTCAATGCTATGCTGATAAAGAGAATTGCATTGTCATCAACTATAATGGTGACATTTATAAATGTACTGCAAATGATTTTCTACCGGAAAAGAAAGAAGGCATACTTAATTCTAATGGGGTTATCACCTACAACTCGTTATATGAAAAAAGAATGAAAGCTAAGTATGCGCTTAAGCCGTGTTTGGAATGCAATATTTTACCCATATGCATGATTTGTACCCAAAAACGTCTAAAGATGATAAATGAGGAAAAATGCATCTATATTAAAGAGAAAGACAAGCCTGATATCATACGCGACCATATTCGACGGATTTATAAAGAAACAGATATAACTTAATCATCATGTTTCCTTTTTACAAGCAGCACGACAGCATGCAATGCGGCATCACCTGCCTACAAATGATATGCAAATACAACGGAAAAGAATATTCCCTGGAATCTCTTTCCCGTTACTGCTTTGCCACCACCGAAGGCGTATCCATGCTGGGCATCAGCGAAGCGGCAAACAAACTGGGCCTGCACACCATTTGCGGACGTATAACCATGGAACAGTTGCCTCAAGCACCTTTGCCCTGCATTCTGCATTGGAGCCAGAACCATTTTGTCATCCTCTACAAAATAAAGAATAAAAAGAATTCTATATTGCCGATCCGGGAAAAGGACTTTTAACCTATGCAGAAAAGGAATTCAAAGACCACTGGATCAGCACACAGTCTAAAAGGGGAAGAAAAAGGAATAGCCATGTTTATCCAGCCCACCCCCGCTTTCTACGAACTTTCGGGAGAAACAACGAACAGAAAGCGCTCCTTTAAATTCTTGTTTGGTTACATAAAGCAATATCGCCGATATTTCGGACAAATCATATTGGGAGCTTTAGTGGGCTGTGTGCTACAACTTATTTTCCCCTTTCTTACACAAGCTATCGTTGATATAGGTATTACCCATCAGAACCTCGGAATCATTTATCTGATTCTGCTGGGGCAGCTCATACTGACCATCAGCCGTACCAGTGTAGATTTCATCCGCCGATGGATATTGCTCCATATCAGCATGCGAATTAATATCTCCCTGGTGTCCGACTTCTTTATCAAGCTGCTGAAACTTCCCATGTCTTTCTTCGACACCAAACTGATGGGCGACCTGATGCAACGGATGAGCGACCATAACCGGGTAGAGAAATTTCTTACCACACAGATGCTGAACGTCACCTTTTCCCTGCTCAGTTTCATTGTATTCGGCTGTGTATTGTTAGGCTATAACACTTTTATATTTCTCATTTTCCTCATAGGAAGCATTCTGTATGGAATATGGATTGCTATCTTTCTGAAAAGAAGAAAATTACTGGACTATGAACTGTTCGAGAAACAAGCCATGAACAATAACAAGACCTATCAGTTCATCACCTCCATGCAGGAGATTAAATTACAGAACTGCGAACAGCGGCGCCGTTGGGAATGGGAGGATGTACAGGCAGACCTGTTCCAGGTCAACATGAAATCATTGAAATTACAACAGACTCAGGAAGCAGGAAGTATCTTCATCAATGAAGTAAAAAACATCATCATCACCGTGCTGGCAGCAACAGCCGTCATTCACGGACAAATGACCTTGGGAATGATGCTGGCGGTGCAATACATCATAGGACAACTCAATGCACCGGTGGAGCAACTGATGAACTTCCTCTACTCTCTTCAGGATGTGAAAATAAGCCTGGAACACATCAACGAAATCCACGAAATGGAAAACGAGGAAAATAACAAGGATGCACTAAGCGCATTTCACGACCGGGACAAAAGCTTGTCTTTCAAAAATGCCGATTTTAAATATGATCCGCATAACCCGAACAAGACACTGGACGGAATCAGCATAACCATCCCCGAGGGGAAAGTAACCGCCATAGTGGGAACCAGTGGAAGCGGAAAGACAACGATGATAAAACTTCTTCTAGGCTATTATCCCCTGTTGGCAGGCGAAATAACCATCGGCAGCACAGACTTGCAGAAATATAACTTGAAATGGTGGCGCAAACATTGCGGAGTGGTCATGCAGGACGGAGTCATCTTCTCGGAAAGCATCGCCCGCAACATTGCGGTAGATGACGGCGAGATTGACAAAGAATGTCTGCTCCAAGCCGCACGCATTGCCTGCATAGATAGCTACATCCAGACTTTACCTCTGAAATATAACACATTAATAGGGCAAGATGGTATCGGGCTGAGTCAGGGACAGAAGCAAAGAATATTGATTGCACGTGCCGTATACAAGAATCCTGATTATATATTTCTAGACGAGGCAACCAATGCGCTGGATGCCAATAACGAACGGGCTATTGTAGAGAACCTGATGGAATTTTATAAAGGGAAAACGGTAGTCATCGTAGCACACCGGCTCAGCACGGTAAAAAACGCCGACCAGCTCATCGTGATAGAAAGAGGAAAAATAATAGAAACAGGAACGCATACAGCATTAATCGACCGCCAGGGAGCATATTACCATCTGGTTAAAAATCAATTGGAATTAGGAAATTGACGATTATGAAAAAAGATTATGAACAAATAGAACTTCGGAGCGAAAAAGTGAGGAATATCATCGGACGCATCCCCCCTCTGCTCATACGTTGCGGCATTACGATTATCACGGTATTGCTCGCAAGCCTTGCTGTGGTAGGTTATTTCTATTTCAGCTATTGCTATATGGGATGAATAAAAATGTAATCAAATACGATTGTAAATGTAACTAAAAAGAATCATTTAGTTACACAAAAGTTACATATTGATTAGCAAATGTTTCAAAAAAGCGATTTACCTTTATCGTATCAAAAAAAATAGAAGAACGATTATGGGAATAGAATTGATGACAAAACAGGAATTATCCTCCGTCAAAAGAAGACGATGGATTTACCGAGAAGGTGAATGGTATTGGATTGAAGATGCCGGATAGATTCTTTGTATAAAGGAGCCAATTATTGAGAAACTAGAAATACGCATATATAGTGACAGAGCTCTATCTGTAGACATAGAGAAGCAAAGCCGAAACGCTATAGTGAAGGATAAGATCATATTATCTAAATATTATGGAAAACATCTCAGAAAAAGAAATGGCATCCATCTTAGGAGGAAGTACCGATATTTGTAGAGAACTTATCGGCGAAGGTAATGCTCATGGAGAAGATTCCGATTATGATTGGGACTCTTGGGCTGATTTAGTTGAAGAGTATTGTTAACTAAAGAAAAAGGCTGTAGCGAAAGCTACGCTAATATACATTATTGCATGACTTTTGCTACAGTCTTACCAAAGGAATTACGAATATGAGAAACTTACTAACTTTATTGATTCTTTTCTTTACCTTGCAGACTTGCCCTGCACAACAAATAGAAATTATGGGGTCTGCCCTGCTAGAATGTGAATATTACAAACGCATGGTGACCGACACGCTTCATCGTGAAAACGATTTTTCAGCAGATAATATGATATTACGTATAGGGAAAGAAATAAGTATGTTTTATAATCCCAAGGGAATGAAATATGACTCATTGGGATGTTATAATAAAAAATTGGCATTACAAATGTTCATGGAATATTCACGGAAGGGCACCGCTAATCCTTCAGGAAAATTTAAAGAAACCGTGTACAAGAATTATCCTGCCGGAAAAATGACGGTCTTCAATCATTTTGCCTTAATGCATTGGACATATACCGAAGAATGGGAAAAACCTCGATGGGAATTGATTGATTCAACAAAAACCATATTGGAATATCCCTGCCAATTAGCCAAATCTTGCTATCGGGGACGCATCTGGTATGCGTGGTTTACGTTTGACATTCCTATCAGCGAAGGTCCATGGAAACTTTGCGGACTACCGGGACTAATTTTGGAAGCATACGACATGCATCAAGATTATCTATTTACAGCTGTCGGAATCCGTCTACAAAATATTCCTCCTGTTGGAATTTACAATTATAAAGAATATAACTATGCTCGCACCACACGGCAAGAATATCTGCAAATGCAATACAAAGAAATGCATACGGACCAAGCAGCCCGGGCAACACAAATGTACGATATAGGAAAAAACAATCAGGTTTCCAGCCCCAAGAAAACGCCTCACCGTAATTATGAACTAGAAGAAACGGACTATCACAAATAAGAATAATGAAAAACAACCTTAATATACAGGAAACAGTTTATCAATTCTGCAAATTGTATAATCCTCAACTGCAAAAGGATAAAATAAGAATTCTTTTAGAATCTTCTCCGTTTTATCCTTCTGTCCTAAGTGTTTATCGGGCATTATTATCATGTAAAATAGACTGTAATGTGGTGAAAACAGATATCCACGGATTGCTTTCTCTACACCAAACCATGCTCCTACATATAAAAGAGAAAGAGAATGACAAATTAGTTTTGGTAAAATCACTTAAAGATGAACAAGCTGTTTATTATGACTCTTTCAAACAACAATATCATGTCATAAATACTCAAGTGTTATTAAGCTCTTGGGATGGAGTAATTATTTACTCATGTGCCACTGAACAAAAAAGGGATCGATATCATTGGCTATATTTTATATTTTTGTTTTTATTCATTCTACTAATATTTAGGGAAATAACAGGATTCTTCATTTCTTTGAATATCATAGGGCTAATTGTATCCTTTTTATTAATAAATCAGGAATTCAATTTAATCGAAAATTCTATATTGAACCGTTATTGCAAAATAGGAAAGATATTTAATTGTGATAAAGTCATACATTCAAAAATAGCTCACTTAAAAAGTCTTTCACTTGCAGAACTAGGAAGCATTTATTTTATCTCCAACCTTTTTTGGATAATAACAGCCACTTTAATTTCTATTCCTCAAGAATATATCTTAGGATATTTGAAAATCATTAATTTATTGTGTATCCCTTTTATTTTATTTCTCACTTTTTATCAAATGTATTTAAAGAAATGGTGTCTGTTATGCTTATCTGTATGTTTTGTTATTTGCATTGAATCCTTACTATCCTTCTGTTTAGAGATTAATTTATTCATATCATATCTCCTTATAAAAATTCATTTACTTGCTTGCACAATAAGCTGTTTTGGCATATTCTTTTTGACAAAGTATATAAAATTATCAAAAAGTGAGAAGACGCAACAAATAGAAGCACTAAGGATAAAAAGAAATCCGAATGTTTTTCATGCAGTAATGAGAAAACAGCCTCAATTAAAAGAAGAGAATAAAGATTATCTATTAGTGGGTAACCAGGAGTCCTCTATAATTATAACTACATGGATCAGTCCTTACTGCCCTCATTGTGCAAATATAGTAACAGATATACTCTCCCTATATGATAAAACCAATGGAAATATTCAATGGAGAATTTATTGGGCAGGAAAAGCTGATAAACACAGCTATTATAACAAGGTACAACTTCACTTAATTGCTATTTATAAAGAAGACAAACAGAAATTTATGCTAGCGATAAAAAAATGGTATAAGTATCATAAGACCTCTTTATTTGCAACTCAAAGTAATAATAGATTACCTATTGGCAGTATAGATATATTAGAAAAACAAATTCAATACTCACAAGACATGCAAATCAAGACTTATCCCTCTGTTTTTCTAAATAACTGTCTATTGCCTAAAGAGTATTCTTTAAAAGACTTATCATTCATGCTACACGATAAAGAAATATGGGAACATCAACAAAAATAAAGACTTTCCTTCTACTCCTGTTTATCTGTACCTCAGTCGTACGAGCCCAGCAAGAGATTATAGGTCTCGTCACAGACAAGGAAGACGGCATGCCGATAAGCGGGGTACAGATCATCATCAAAGACACGAATAAAAAACACGATTGTGAAGTTCAACCCAAACAGATGGCGAAGGACGTTTCTCCATCCACCAGGACCGGAAAGACACATCTCATTGCCTCTTGTGCTTATCCATGTTGGGATATAAGCCATGGCAATACAGCCTGAAAGATGGAAAACAGAATTTCCAGATAAAACTGGTTCCCTCAATCATACAAATCAAAGAAGTCACCGTAAAGGCACAAAAAATCAGGGAAGCAGGCGATACACTGATATATACAGTATCTGCCTTTGCCGATGTACAGGACAAAACCATAGGCGATGTATTACAAAAGATGCCGGGCATAGATGTATCAGCCACCGGAAAAATCTCATACAACGGAGTCAGCATCAACAAGTTCTATATTGAAGGCCGTGACTTGTTGGAAGGGAAATACGGTTTGGCCACCAACGGAATTTCACCTGCAGACGTAGGTGCAGTGGAAATTTTGGAAAACCACCAGCCCATCAAAGCTCTACAGGATGTCAGTTTCTCCTCACAAGCCGCAGTCAATCTCCGCCTCAAAGACAAGTCGAAAGCCAAATGGGTCATGAATCTGCTGGCAGGAGGCGGAATATCCACACACCCCGACAAAGGACTATGGAGCGGCGAACTGTTTGCCATGCAAATGAAAAAGGAGTGGCAAAACATCACACTCTATAAAACAAATAACACCGGAAAGAATCTGGAAACCGAAGTGAACGATTTCATAGCCGGAAAAGATCCGGTAAAATTAGAAGATTACATCAATGTAGGCAATGTATCTGTACCCTATTTGGAAAAAGGAAGAACCTTGTTCAATCGCTCGCATTTATTCTCTACCGGCTGGCTATGGGGGCTAAAGAACGAATGGGAAATCCGTTCGCAGATCAACTATCTGAATGACCGGTCTACAGCTGAAGCGGAAACTTCGACCACCTATTATCGTTCAGTTCAAGATCGGATCATCCATGAGGAAAAACAATCGGTGACACATACCGACCAATTGACTGCCCACTTTTCGGTAGAAGCCAACAAGGAAGCCTTTTATCTGAAAAATAATCTGAAAACGAGCCTCTCTTGGAATGATATAAACATATCCATGCAAGAAGACGCATCCGGCATCATGCAACAAGCCTCCCAACCCCAATACAAGGTTAGCAATGATTTACAACTGATCAAACGTCCGGGAAAATGGCTTTTTTCTTTCACCGCTCTGAACGAAGGACAATGGCGGCCGCAATCCTTGCGAGTAGAGTGGGGAAATACCATCCGCCAAAGAACCAAAGACCGATATTTCTATACACACGAAGAAGCTAACCTTGGCATCCAATGGGGAAGGCTCAATATATCACTAGCTGGAGGAGGAAGTGCATTATTCCGTGATTTCGACAGCTCCTTAGAAGGTCTCCCCGATTCATTGGGCACTATGATCAACGCCCTGACCACCAATTATCAGAGCTTACAGCTAACTCCCAAATTGGAATACAAGCGGAAGCGTTGGGAGGGAAAACTGGAAGCCCCACTCCAATATTACCATTATTCTTTCGCCCATGCAGCGACAAACAAACATGTTTATCTGTTCTCCCCTTCTGCCTATTTTCGTTGGCACACCACGCCGAAGCTTTACCTCTTCCTCCGCGCCGGGCTGTCCACCGATCCATGCGATCTTCATTCACTTTACAACGGTCTTGTGATGACCGACTATCGTACTTTATCCCGAGGACTGAATGAATACGCAGCCGTTAAAAGCCGCTTTTTGTCAGGAGGGTTCAATTACAAGAACCCGGTCAAGGGACTGTTTACCCACGTTATGGTCATGCGTTCATGGGATGACTCCGACAAACAATACGGAAGAGATTTCTCGGATAAATATATTATCGGTTATTACACCCACCACCCCACCACTTCAAATAATTGGACGATAATGGGTACCGTTACCAGCAATCTCGACTTCCTGCATGGCATGGCAGGAATAAATGTGATGTACATTAACTCAGAACAGTCCATGATTTCCGAAAATGACCGGACAAGTTTCCGAACCGGAAGCCTGCACACAACCGGACGAATAAACGGAAGAATAGGAGAAATCTTGAACTGGCAGTATCGTGTGAGTTACGGGTGGAACAGATTGGATGCCGACGAACAAGTAAACCGGAAGCTGGAGCAATGGTGCCATTCATTTGCCATGACAGTCGTTCCCGTGACCCGGGTGAATGTACAGTTGGCCGGCGAATACTATCGGAACGAAGTATCTGAAAATATATTCAAGGATATAGTATTGCTGGATGCCAAATGCAGTTATACGCTGACCCCACATACGGAGCTCTCGGCTACTTTAATGAACGTGTTCAATCGAAAAAAATACAGCTATACCATTTACGGGCAATTAAGTTCGGTAGAGCATTATCGCCGTATCCGCGGACGCGAGTTTTTGTTGAATTTATATGTTAAACTATAGCTTGGCATGAGAAAGAATTTTCCTTTCTACACGCAGCACGACAATATGCAATACGGCATCACCTGCCTGCAAATGATATGCAAATACTACGGAACCAGGGAGCATATTACCATCTGGTTAAAAATCAATTGGAATTAGGAAATTGACGATTATGAAAAAAGATTATGAACAAATAGAACTTCGGAGCGAAAAAGTGAGAAACATCATCGGGCGTATTCCGCCTCTGCTTATACGCAGTGGCATTACACTCATTACATTATTGATAGCAGGTCTGGCAACGGCAACTTGCTTCATTCCTTATCCCGAAAATGTAAAAGGCAAAGTGGAAGTTACGATAAACAGCCATTCTGAAATAGAGATAATAGCTTTTATCCCGTATACTGAAATAAAGAGGCTGGAAGAAGGCATGCCCGTCAGTATAACAATGGATGGATATAGTATTGGAACGGATAGCCATCTGAACGGAAAAGTGAAAACAATATATAAAAAGGTGTATAAAAAAGAAGGAAAGAACTACTTCCGGATCGATTTAAAGTTGAATAATGCTGTGGATTACTTCAAGATGGAAAATGGCATGGAGGGTACTGCAACCATTCTATTATCAGACCGGAGCCTGATGAAAAATCTCTTGCCCACCGGTCTGTTCAAATAACTCCTGTTTCCATCTCTGTAACCGAGAACATACTCGCCGGCATAGAAAATGTAATACCGGAATTATTTCCGTCAAACCCTTCATCAGCACATTACCTACTGATTACAAGCAAGTTATTATGAATGATCCTTCTACGATTTCTTCATAATAACTTCATATTCTTTCAGCCCCGTTCCATCTCCAAAAACGCATCCCGAGGTGATGACTGTCCGGCAAAATACTCACATTTCATCAAATGACAACAACCGGACGAATAAGGTGTATCATCCGGTCGAAGTCGTTGTATCTTCCCTTCAAGTAAATTGTTTCACTTAAGTGATGATATTGTATCACCTAAGTGATGAACTTTCATCACTAGAGTGCTCAAACTTCATCACTTAAGTGAAACAACTAAATCAAAAGGAAGATATCGTGTAATCAACCGGACGAAACAGCTTGTTATTCAGGATGTTTACGCTTAGTCACTTTTCTCTAAACCCCCACGAAAAACACTTGCAAAACGCTATTTTACACAGTATCTTTGTTCCAACGGAAACCTAAAACAACAAATAATGGATAAAAAGTTATTAAACAAAGTAATGAAGAAGCTTGCTTCCTCGAATGTAGTGATAAGTCCGACAGTGAAGAGTTCATCTCCCTCATTATCAATGCAGAAGAAACCGGAAATGGAGCAAATACAGCAAAAACTGGAACAATATTTGCTGAGCCGCTACCACTTCCGCTTCAACGTGCTGACGGAACAAACGGAATATTGCAAAAAAGACGATGACACACCTAAATATAAGGTAATAAGCCAACGCACCCTGAACAGCCTGTGTCTGGAAGCCCGTGCACGTCACATCAACTGCTGGGACAAGGATGTAAGCCGGTTCGTAAACTCGGAGCAGATGCCGGACTATCATCCGTTGCTTTCCTATATGGATGCTCTTCCCGAATGGGACGGCATGGACCGCGTGACGCCACTGGCACAACGCATCTCTACGAAAGATTTCTGGGTAAACAGTTTCCACCGCTGGATGCTGGGTGTCACTGCCCAGTGGAGCGGACACATGGCGCGGTGTGCCAACGCCGTAGCTCCCATGCTGGTGAGCAGCGAACAAGGAAGATGCAAATCCACTTTCTGCGAATTGCTGATGCCCGATTCGTTGAAAGACTACTATACGGACAGCTTCGAACTGACCGGACAGGCAGGATGTGAGCAGAAGCTGGCTTTCTTCGGACTGATTAATCTGGATGAGTACGACCGTCTTTCACCACAGAAACTGCCATTACTGAAAAATCTGATGCAGATGAAAAAACTGGATTTCCGCAAGTCGCACCGCTCGTCCTACAGCCATCTGCCCCGGATGGCCTCGTTCATCGGCACCAGCAACCGGAAAGCGCTGCTCACCGACCCCAGCGGAAGCCGCCGTTATTTCTTTGCCGAGGTAAAAGAAAAGATAGACTGCTCGCCACTGGAGCACAAACAGCTTTTCGCCCAACTGAAAGCAGAACTGGACGAGGGAAAGCGTTACTGGGTTCTCGGCGGAGGAGGAATCCGAGCTGAAACTGCGCAACCAGGCCTATTATGCCTTGCCCACCGAAGCGGAAATGATTCTCCATTGTTTCAGACTGCCGGAGAAAGGAGAAGACTTCAAAACTTTACTCGGCAGTATGCTTGTTCAATATCCTACTGAAACGATATCCGGCAGCCATGCGCGGCATCACGATAAACAAAATGGGAAGAATCATGAATTCCCTGGGAGCGGAACGGATGCATACCACAACAGGAAATATGTATAAGTTGGTGGCACTAGCAGGATAAAAATGCCACTGAAGCTATTATGAAGGAATCATGGAGGATTTTTCTGTGATACCTTCATAATAACGTCCTACGTTACAGACAGTTAGCCACAAATGACACTTCTGACGAATATTATTCGCCTTGATTGTTCCCATATTTCTCGCACAGTTCAGCCGCAATGGGTACAGGACTTTTCGCTTCCTCATACGGTTTTGCTTCCGAGTGCTCCTTGGCTCCATGATTCATTAAGAATATACAGTTCAGCGTGTACTCGAGCGAAGTGAGGGTAGCGGTGCGAACCTTAGGCTTCAGCTGACATTCCCATATCTTGATGACGTGCCATCCTTGGGAGCGCAATTCCACGGCTTCCCGCAAGTCACGCTCCCGATTCCGCTCAATCTTGCTCCGCCAAAACTCCACGTTCGATTTCGGGAAAGAGTAAGAGCCGCACCCCTCGTGCCCATGCCAAAAGCACCCGTTCACAAATATCACCGCACGATATTTGCGCAGCACGATATCGGGCTTG
>ENA-OQNF01000051-OQNF01000051.1-human-gut-metagenome-genome-assembly--contig:-NODE-51-length-18838-cov-2.570039_pt1 | contig 18838 bp, 19 predicted proteins | sample MGYA00242628_ERZ504878 | MGnify/ENA primary metagenome ERZ504878 (study PRJEB26092, sample SAMD00036383) | human gut metagenome | host: Homo sapiens | study: EMG produced TPA metagenomics assembly of... | reverse complement strand
GAATGGATAACAATAACGGTCCGAATATGACACCCATGAATCCGAATAAAGAAAGTCCGATGACTACTCCAAAAATGGTGATGAGTGGATGGGTGTCTGCCATCTTCTTTTGCAGAATAAAACGGATGAGATTATCAATGTTTGTTACAATTAATCCACAATAAAGAAGTAATCCGATGGCATGTGTCCAATCTCCTGAAAGAGCAAGATAGGCAGCTAGCGGGAACCATACCAATGCTGTTCCTACAATAGGAATGACGGTGGCAAAGCAGGTCAGGAAGCCAAACAATAGCGCGCTGGGTACATCAAATAAATAGTAACCTAATGTAGCTATTCCTCCTTGAATGACTGCTAGTAAGGGAATACCTATCGCATTACTCCTTACAATCATATTAATTTCTTTCAGTACATTTTTTTTGTTTGTATCGCTGAAAGGAAGTAACTCATAGATATATTTTTCCATTTGAATTCCGCCAATTAGCATGAAATAGAGAACAAAGACCAATACGAAAGCATTAACGGCAAAGCTACTGATACTTCCCATCAGAAACTGTCCGATGGCAGGAAGAATTGAGGCTATGGATGAAATGTTTTCCGCATTTAGTAAGTCATATCCCGTCTTGGTATGGAGCCAATCGGCAAGATTGGTTACCGTATGGATAAAACCTGTCGTATCTACGTTTACCGTCTGTAATTTATTGATCAATAACCATACGGCCAATGATAAAGGTACAAGAAAGCACATAATAGCTTCTATCAAGAGTAAAATGGCTGTAATGCTTTTTTTTGAAATGCTTTTCTTGGGTAAGATAAAACATTTGTTTTCTTACCATAATGTAAATGGTGCATGCTCCTAAAATACCTCCCATGAAAGGAGACATTTTTATAAATAAAATAAGTCCTAATCCCAGTATAATGGTGATAAGGGAGTATTTCCAATATTGTTCTTTTACGCTCATGTGTTTTTTGCTTATTTTGTATATAAATAAACAATAAAACGAATTGAAATGTTCCGCTTTTAAAACGGAACATTCTTAGTCATGTTTTCATGATTATTGTATTGACCGCTAATATTAATTTCATTTTCAGGAGCCAGTTCTATTGCTTTCTTCATATCTTCCACAGATCCGTCTTTGTCTCCTTTAAGTAATTTGATACGTCCTCGTTCATGATATGCTTTGGCAAAGTTTGGATTGATTTCAATGGCTTCATCATATATAGCCAATGCTTTGTCAAAATCTTTGTTTGCCAGATATAGTTCGCCTGACAGGATATAGGCCTTTTCATTGAACGGATTGAGTGACAATACTTGATTAAAACATTCTTGTGCTTGTTCCGGTTCATTGGTGGCGGCTAGAATTTCTCCTTTCAAGAGCAAGGCTTGTTCGTCGTCGGGATTGAGGCTGAGTAACTTTTGTATATCTTCAGCAGCATCTTTTGCTTGTTTCATTTTCCAAAGTACTTCAGCGCGTAGCTGGTATGCTTCGGTATAATCTTCTTTCAATACGATAGCTTTAGTCAGCATGGCAATGGCAGTGATATCATCTTTCATGCCGATAGCTGCTTTTGCTGTCAAATAGAAAGATAGGGGGTTCTTATTATCTAAAACCAAAGCTTTTTGGCAGGCATCCTTCATATTTTCGTAATCTTCCTGCATATAGCAGATGCCAGCTAGTGAAAGGAAGGTGTTTACTTGTTCAGGATCTTTTGTAGCCATGCGGTCTAGTGTGATACGGGCGTCATCTAGTCGGTTCGCCTGTGTATAAGCAGTGGCTAGCAGGCTGAGAGTTTCTAATTCATCGTTGATGGCAACTGCCTCTTCAAAACATTTAATGGCATAAGGTAGTTTACCCATACGTTGGGCGCGGATGCCATCGTATTTTAAAATCTCGAAGTTCTTTTTATCATTTTTCTCTTTTTCGGTTTCGGGGATGTTGTTTCCGCCGAATAAGGATTTAAATAAGCCCATAATTTATAGTTGTTTTATTTGTCTATTGTTATAATAAATCGTCTGAGGTAAATTTCTTGTTCCTGATGCTGGATGTTGGTAAAACGTACTGCCTTTATTGGTTTCTGTTGTAAACTGGCAATCAGTAGGTTCTTTTCTTGTGTAAAGTTTACTTTACTCCAATCTTTTCCATTTGCAGATATCTCAAGGCTTCCCCAAGTTGCGATTTCCGGTTTCCCGAAATCTATCTCTATATTTTCTCCGGGATAAACTTGATCCAGTTCGATAGTCAATGAACCATTACCGGGCCATTTGATAACTTCCAGCGCCGGAGAAATCTGAATGCGGTTTATCTTTACCTGTAAAGGTAAGTTCTTTATCTGACTGATATCGCTTATTAGTTTATGCGGCATATAGTCGGTTTCAGCATTCAGCAGTGTACTATATTTTTGATTATAGCATTGCGTGACGGTGGCGAAAGTTTGATCAATCAATGGCTTGATTACCCTTCCTGCTGTCTTTATACCCGGCTGGTAAGGGTTTTGGTTGTATGTCTGGTCAATTTGAAACATTTGTTGTTGTAAGGCTTTCACGTGCTTGTATTTACGCATAAATAAAGATTGGTCATTTTTGTCGTATGCTTTGACCATTGCCAATACTTCATTTCCGGTTTCTCCCAATAGTTTGAATTGATAAAGCCAAGGCATGATTTCTACTATAATCGGATTTTTATCAGCATGGGCGACTAAAATATCACTTGATTCAATCATCTGGCTGAAGGTTTCTTGTAGAATAGAGAAATCTTTTTCAGTGTAAGTTTTATTTTTTATGTAACTTTCAGTAAAGCTTTGCGCTGTAGGTTGGAGATTTACAGATTCCTCTCGGCGATATTTATGTCCATTGGGACCCAAGTCCGAATTGTGGGCAGCAAAGAATTCCAATTCAGTGGCTGCATCGGGCAAAATGTTCATAATAGCATCTTTCCAAGTTTTTTCACTGTTATATTTTTGGGGATTCCAAGCGTATGAGGCTACACTATAAATAGCTATTTTAGAAGCCTCGGCATGTTCCATCGGATTAGTTACAAAGCCAGACATCTGATGGGCTATTTGAGTATCGTTTCCATATACTGGTCCCATGAGCAGATGATCTCTAACGTAATCGGAAACAGGAAAGTTCCACCATATATATGCCGGACGTTTAATCCGGTCGTTTATCCATTGAATACCATCTTGGGTAATATCGGAAATAACTCGGTCTCCTGTCCACATAATTTGTATGGATGGATTCAGTTTGTCTCCTAAAGTCGTAAGATATCCTTTAGCAGGGTCGGACCAACTTTTATTGTATTCCGTGGGACACATGATAAGGGGAGTTACATCTGGTTTTACTTTTACAAAATGTTCATCTATGTAGTTCAGCAGTTCTGCTTGTTTCACAGGGTTAGTACCTTCTCCTGAAATATCATCAAAGAAGACGGCAAAAGAACGGACACCGAGATGATACATCTTTTCAAATTTTGCCAATAATAGTTCACGGTCTTCCTTATTCCATTTGATGTCTTGCCCTGGATGGATGGCCCAAACAAAATCTATTTCGTTTTCTTGGGCTACTTTTACTAATTCCTGTAATTGTTTTGCTTCTTTTTCGGGGTAAGGCAAGCGCCAGTTGGGAGAACTATGGTAAGGATCATCTTTAGGACCGTATATATAGGTGTTCATTTTGTTTTCACCATAAAATTGAAGTTGGCGAAGACGGGCATTATGGCTCCAGGGAGTCCCGTAAAATCCTTCTACGACACCACGGTAGCATATGGCCGGATAGTCTTGTATCTCTATTATCGGTAATTGGTTATCTTTGAGCAATTGTTTTAAGGTTTGCAAGGCATAGTAGGTTCCACGTTCATCGTTCCCTGCCAGAATTATTTCCTTATTATTGATGGATAGATAATAACCTTCCTTTTGGTTGGGGATTTGACGAGTAAACTTGCGGATAGATTTGTCTCCTTTTTCTCCAATATAAATGCGCAAACCGGTATTGGCCGGGTGTTTTCCACCTAATAAATCTTTTAATTCTTGTACGGCATATGGATTAGCTTCAGTTTCTCCCAAGAGCTGGTAAGTTTCAGGTAAATTGATTTGTCCGCCTTGTTTGGAAATTTGTTGAGGGATGGGCTGTACATCTATGTTTTGGGCAAAGATAGTACAACCGGTAAAAAGACAAATGATTGCCAGATGCATTTTTTTCATATTCTGTTGGGGTAAAAGGTTAATAAATCAATGGCAAAGATACGATTTATACAGAAAGAATTCCATTTTTTAATTGTATTATTTCTTCGGAAAGTAGGTAGGAGAGTACCTTTTCCGCTTTTTCACGATTGCTATTCAATTGGTTCAGTAGTTCTGAAACAGGCATGGCGTTTGCCTGTAATAGCTGTTTGATTTGTTTTTCCAATTCTTGAAATTCCCCCTGTTTTATTCCTGAATGATGTTTGTTAAGGCATACATCACATTGTCCGCAGTTGTGTTCGTTCTTTTCTCCAAAATATCTGAGTAGCATTCGGCTACGACATTTATCATCGGCTGTGGCATATTCTATCATAGCCTTGATTCGGGTGGTATAGCTTTTTTTTCGGTCTTCGTATATTTCCCGAGTTAGGACAAGGCGATTCTTTTCTTGCCGTTCACGGGTATATATAATATAAGGTGTCTTTTTCCGTGGAATGTAATGTATGATATGTCTACGAGTTAGCGTCAGTAGAATTTCATAGATTCGTTGGCGGGTTAATCCGGAACGGATTACTAAGGAATCTTCGTTAATATAGGCATAATCAGTAAATAATCCTGTATAAGAACGCAAGATGATGTTTATCAGTTTCTCTGTATCTGTATCATTCTCGTGTAGTTTATAGAGTTCGTCGCGTTTCATAGTGAAAAGAATACGTGAAGCATTATCTTGCTCGTCCGTATATTCTAAATATCCGGCACGGGTCAGAATCTTTAAAGCGCTGTCTGCTTGTACGGGGAAATGTTTGAAGTTACGACAGAATTCATCCAAGTTAAAAGCAAAGGTGCAACCTATACCGTCTCCCATGGCCATTTGAAAATAGTAGTTGATATCTTCGTACACTTTTCGGATATAATCCTTGTCGGGAAATGTATCACTGATACGTTTGTTGAGAGTGGTTTTATCACTTTGGGCGTATAGCAGAACAGCATATGCTTTCTGCCCGTCACGCCCTGCTCGTCCGGCTTCTTGAAAATAGGCTTCAGGAGAATCAGGCATATCTATGTGGATAACGATACGTACATCTGGCTTGTCGATACCCATGCCGAAAGCGTTGGTTGCTACCATAGTACGGCTTTCTCCGGTGAGCCAGCTTTTTTGACGTTGATCTTTTACATCATTATTCAAACCGGCATGATAGAAAGTGGCAGTTATGCCGTTATTGACCAGTAGTTCGGCAATTTCACGTGTGCGTTTCCGGTTGCGGGTATAGACAATGGCGCAGCCGGGCACACTATTTAAAATATGTAATAGCTCTTCCTGTTTATTTTCTGTAGGACGTACAATATAAGCCAAGTTTTTTCTTTCGAAACTCATTCGGAAAACCTGACTGTTTTTTTAAAGTTTAGTTTTGTTTGAATATCTGTTACTACTTCCGGAGTGGCAGTTGCTGTCAGTGCCAATATAGGTATGTCAGGAAGGAGTTCTCGAATTTCTGCAATTTTCAGATAAGCAGGGCGGAAATCATATCCCCATTGAGAGATACAGTGTGACTCATCTACTGTGATCATACTTACCTTCATGTTCCGTAGTTTGTTACGGAATATTTCAGTATCCAGTCTTTCCGGAGAAATATAAAGGAATTTATAGTCGCCGAAGATACAGTTTTCCAATGCAACGATGATCTCTTCGCGCGTCATGCCTGAATAAATTGCTAAAGCTTTGATACCCCGGTCGCGTAAATTGCGTACCTGGTCCTTCATCAGGGCAATAAGAGGTGTGATAACTAAACATAATCCGGGTTGTGCTAAAGCTGGTACTTGGAAGGTAATGGATTTGCCGCCACCGGTAGGCATCAATCCTAGCGTGTCGTGACCGTTGCCTATACTTTCAATGATTTCTTTCTGTATGCCCCGAAAGTTATCATATCCCCAATATTGTTTTAGAATTTCTTTATAGGTCATTGGAAGGAGAATAAGAAAATTATGTCAAAACCCCAATGACTTGTCATCTTATTATTCTGATAAGTATCTGATAACGTCATTAAAGTTTTGACATATTTCAAAGATAAATTTTTACCATTATTCCTCACTGGGTTTTATATCTTCTATTTGCAATTGTACTTCACCACGCTTGTGCGTATTCTCTTCAATGGTATAACAAATATCAAAAGAACGTTTGGTCTTAATATAGCGTGCTTGTGAACTTTGTCCGAAAGCGATGCCATTCATCACATTGTTTGATTTATTGTCTACCAATTCCAACTTGATATGCTCCTGATCACGACCTACTACTTTGCTGGTACCATAATCATATACATTATGTGTACAAAAGATAGGTTTGTGGTTGTCTGGTCCGAAGGGATTGAACTTTTTCAGGTCGGCATGGAACTTCGGAGTGATATCCCGGAAGTCAATTTCTGCATCAATATCTATTACAGCACTAGTCTGTTCCGGCAAAATATGTTCTGTGACATAGGTCTCAAAACGGCGGGTGAATTCTTCCACATTTTCCACTTTCATGGATAGTCCTGCAGCGTAAGTGTGTCCTCCAAAATTTTCCAACAAGTCACGACAATATTCGATAGCTTTGTAAACATCGAAACCTGATACGGAACGGGCAGAACCAGTTGCTAGATTATCTGTACGGGTTAATACAACTGCCGGGCGATAATAAATCTCTGTAAGGCGTGAAGCTACGATACCGATAACACCTTTGTGCCACGCTTCATTATAGATGACAATGGAACGCCGGTCTGCTAGTCCTTCCAAGTGGTCTACAATTTGGTTGGCCTCTTCGGTCATGGTCTTATCCAGATCTTTACGGGTTTCATTGTATTGGTTGATTTGGTTGGCTTTCTCTAATGCTGCCGAGAAGTCCTTTTCTATGAGCAATTCCACCGCTTCTTTTCCGTTCTGTATACGTCCGGATGCGTTGATGCGCGGACCTATCTTGAATACGATATCACCTACGGTAATTTCTTTTTCTGATAATCCGCATACATCAATAATAGCTTTCAGACCTACACTGGGATTGGAGTTCAACTGCTTTAAACCATGATATGTCAGCACTCGGTTCTCTCCCATGATAGGTACGATGTCTGATGCTACACTGACAGCAACCAAATCTAATAAAGGAGTTAGTTGATGAAATTCAATGCCATTATTCAAAGCGAAAGCCTGCATGAATTTGAAGCCTACACCACACCCTGAAAGATGATCGTAAGGATACGTATTGTCTGCCCGTTTGGCATTCAGAATAGCTACGGCTGGTGGCAATATATCATCAGGTACATGGTGGTCGCAGATGATGAAATCGATACCTTTTTCTTTTGCATAAGCAATTTCCTCTACGGCTTTAATACCGCAATCTAACACAATAATAAGTTTTACACCTGTTTCACAGGCATAATCCACTCCTTTTACTGATACTCCGTAGCCCTCATTATATCGGTCGGGAATATAGTAGTCAATGTTCGAATAGAACTGCTGGAGAAATTTGTATACCAATGCTACAGCTGTTGTACCGTCTACATCATAATCTCCATAAACCATGATACGTTCTTTCCTGCCCATAGCTTGATTGAGCCGTTCTACGGCAATGCTCATATCCTTTCATCAGGAATGGGTCGTGTAGCTCGTTAAGCTGGGGACGGAAAAATACTTTTAGCCTCTGCTGCTGAGGTTATACCTCTTTCCAGCAACAGCTTACAAAGAATCGGGCTGATCCCTGTTTCCTTTGCTAATGCTTTAGCTGCTTCTGTCTGTTCTTGGCTTGGAGGTTGATAATTCCATTTGTGATTCATTTTATATATTGTTTTTTCTTTTTTCTGCTCTCGGAGACGGGATGATACCATTTTCTAGTTATACTTACCCAATCAATCCGTAAAGTTAGGAAAAAACAAATAAAAAAAACCGCTAATTCCATATATATTTTATGGAATTAGCGGTAAAGTATTGTATAGTAGCGGATTATTTGATGCCTAATTTTTTAGCAATTTCTTTAGGCAGTGCATTTTTATTGACTACGATATTCATGGTTTTGTAACGAACGAATGCTTTTGAGGCGTACCATAAGCCTTCGTATTTTCCAGCTTTTCCCCAAGAATTCTTTACCATATAATAGTCATTTCCTTCTTGGTCTTTAGCTATACCGTAAATCAACATGCCATGATCGTCGGTTGTTTCCCAATTGTCATATGCTTCCTGGCGTTCTTCTTGTGTACACCATTTCTGAGGTTGTGGTTTGGTGTTCAGTTTCTTTTCTTCCGGTTTCATTTTCAACCAATGAGCCATGTCTGACCCACTTAGTTCTTGCACTTTTTCCGTGTCGGGCATAACAGCTACGCCATCACGTGTAAAACCTTGTTCACTGACATCAGATCCCCATGCGATTGGATAGCCGTTATTAATGGCATTGTCAAAAACCTGCATGAATTCATCAATGGGAAGGTTGTATGATTGTCCCCAACGCCAGTTGTCTTGAATTTCAAGGACAAATGGTTCGTAGAACGGATGGTGGGTATACGAGGTTAATGAAATGTAATCATTTGGATTTAATCCTGTTGATTCGAAGAATGAATGGGGAGTGTATTCTTTTCCTTTATAAGTGAATTTTTCAGGGCATTTACCTAAATAGATATCATGAATAGCGGCAATGGCCTTTTTCCATAATGGATTATGGTTATTATCTGTTTGGAGTTTGCGTAATTTTCCTTTGGCTATTGCTGCTACTACAGCATCCGATACGGCTGTAAGTTCTGTATGGTTACTTAGTGTATCACCATACATGACTCCCGGACGCATAACTTCTTCGGGCACCAGACCAAATTTTTTCATTCCATAGATAACGTCATAGAATGATCCTCCTTGGGAAAAAGATACATCTCCATGAGTACGTACGGCGGCATCAGCTCGATCCAAATAAGTTTGGTGTACGATGTACATTTCAGAAAAGTCGTATTCTCCTTTTCCCATACGAAGTAATTCTGATTCTAGAAAGGCCATACTGGAATAGCACCAGCAAGTACCGGCACGGCTTTGGTTCTTGACAGAAGTAATAGGCAGTTCTTTTACTGTAGTGAATACAAACCCTTCTTCCTTTGGCTCTTCTTTTTGTGCATCTTGTGCAAAGAGGCTTATACTGCATAAACCTAATGCTGCTAATAATGTAAATCTTTTCATTTTTAGAAAATAAAAGTTTTGTTTGTTATGTTACTCATTCATAATAGTTTCTACTTCTTCGATAGTGATAGGGATGCGTTTCTCGCCAGTGAAACGGGAGCCTTCCGAAGTAATCAAAATATCATCTTCCAAGCGGATGCCTCCAAAATCTTTGAATTTTTCAATAGCATCAAAGTTCAGGAAGTCTGTATGCATTTTCTCTGCTTTCCATTTGTCAATCAATGCTGGAATAAAATAACAACCCGGTTCATCAGTAATTACAAAGCCTTTCTGTAAGCGACGTCCCATGCGTAGAGAGGCTAGCCCGAACTGGGAAGAAGGACGGATTTCATCGTCATATCCTACGTAAATTTGTCCTAGGTCTTCCATGTCATGTACATCCAATCCCATCATATGACCTAATCCATGAGGCAGGAATAAAGCATGTGCACCAGCGACAACAGCTTCTTCCACGTCGCCTTCATGAGTCCCAGGCTTTTAATCCTTGAACTAGCACTTTGCAGACTTCTAAGTGTACAGACATATAGGTTATACCTGGACGAGTAATTTCCAATGCTTTATCATGGCAAGCCAATACAATATTATACACATCTTTTTTGCCGTCCTTCAAATTTGCCTCCCACAGGTACGGTACGTGTATGGTCTGAACAATAATTTGTGACTCTTTCAGCTCCGGCATCTGTTAGCATCATGCGCCCTGGCTCTAAGATATGGCTATGGTCATGGTTATGTAATGTCTCCCCATGTTGAGTCAGGATAGTGGCAAATGAAGTCATGCTTCCATAAGAAGCGGCGATGCCATCCAGTACTCCGGCGATATATTGTTCCTTTATTCCTGGTTTACATAGACGCATGGCGGTTGTGTGCATTTCATAACCAATATTACATGCCAAGTCGATTTCTGCTATTTCGCAAGCTTCTTTTACAGAACGTAAATCAACTACAGCTTTTATCAATTCTACAGAAGCATATTTCTTTACTATAGCCGCACGGATACCGGTTAAGTCTTCTAAGAGCATCATATTATCGAATCGGTAGGGAGGAAGGAAATGTACTTTTCTCCCTTGTGTGATAGCTTTTTTTACCACTTCTTTTAGCTGGGGGAAAGGAAAACTTTTCTGAATACCTACTTGTGCAGCCAATTCTTTCACACTGGGTTGGGGCCCCATCCAGATAATGTCGTCCATATCTACATCATTTCCGAAGAAATAATCTTCTCCTGCTTCTATATCTATTACACCTGCATATCCGGGGTGAGAATGACCGAAGAAGTAGAGGAATGAACTGTCCTGACGGAATTTATATGTGTTATCCGGATAGTTTGCCGGAGCTTCATTATTACCTAGTATAAGGATAATACCATTTTGCACTTTATTTCTAAGTGCCTGACGGCGTCTTTGATAAGTTGCGGAATCAAACATGGTTAACTTTATTTTAATTGAATATTTATTGAACTGTGTTGCAAATGTAATAATTATAATCTTAAAAGTACTATTTGCTTATTTGATTTTTTAATCGATTTCGGCTTTATTTTTATCATTTGTCAATCTTGCTTTTCTAATTTCACAGGTTTCTCTTATATTTCCTTGATAAGTTGCCATTCAGTAATTTATAATGAAGGAGAATTTGATTGATTTTTATGATGGAATGCAATTATTTAATAAATATAAAAGATACGGCTAAATACTTTGAAAAGGTTAACTTTGCAGTGAACTCTTTCAAGGATAGATTTGTTCCTCAACATTGATTATGAAAATAGATGATAAAACAGGACTGGTACTGGAAGGCGGAGGTATGCGCGGAGTTTTTACCTGCGGGGTATTAGACTATATGATGGATAAGAAGGTTTGGTTTCCGTATGGGGTAGGAGTTTCTGCCGGAGCGTGCAATGGTCTTTCATATATGTCTCGCCAGCGTGGTAGAGCTAAGTTTAGTAATATTGATTTATTGGAGAAATATCATTATATCGGCATAAAGCATTTATGGCGTAAGCACAGTATTCTTGATCAGGAATTGCTTTATGAACATTTTCCTAAGGAAATTCTTCCTTATGATTATAAAACATATGCTGAAAATTCTGCTCGTTTTGAAATGGTGACTACTAATTGCATTACGGGTAGGGCGTGTTATTTGGAAGAGAAACATGATCCTCGACGTATTATTGCCATAGCTAAGGCGTCCAGCAGTCTTCCTTATGTTTGTCCTATAGCTTATGTAGATGGTGAGCCGATGCTTGATGGGGGAATTGTGGATTCTATTCCTGTGTTGCGTGCTATTGAACAAGGATATGATAAAAATGTAGTGGTACTTACCCGTAATCGGGGATATCGCAAAAAAGGAAAGGATATGAAAATTCCTCATTTTATCTATAAAAAATACCCTCGTTTGCGCGTGGTTTTAAGTAAACGTTGCCGTATTTACAACGAACAGCTTGATTTAGTAGAGCAATTGGAAGACAAGGGCAGGATTGTGGTAATTCGTCCTGAAAAGCCGATGGAAGTGGATCGTATTGAAACAGATATAAAGAAATTGACCGATTTATATGAGGGGAAGGGTATGTCTGTGCAAAAAAAATGTTTGAAGAAAAACAAATACTTCAAAAATAAATTTTTGGCCAAGAATGTTTTTATAAATGGGGATATTGGAGGAATGGGGGATCATTCTTGTTATATGGGGTGGAACTTCATCTGCCCCATATAACAAGAATGAATGCTCTTTCCTTTTGGAAAGAAAGATAATATATTAGTAATATAAATGTGACGGTACAGTTAATACTTGCTCGGTATAAACTTGCTCGACAGTCGGATAATCTATAGTGAATGTCTTTTTTAAATCTTCAAAAAAAGCCATGAGGACTATGGGGGAAGTCCTGGAAGAAGGTATATATTCGGAAATTATAAATGTTCTTTTGGGCTGTTCTGGAAGAGTTAAATCAAATGAGATGAGATGTTTTGTCCCCCATTGTTCATTTTCTATTTCATTGGACTTTCTTTCAAAACTACCTTCTATAGCTTTGTCTCCAAACTTTTCTTGATAAACCAGTACTTTGCCTCTTGCTATTTCTGCATCCGTATAGATAAATTTGTATCCTCCTCCTGTTTTTACTGGTATTGTAGCCAATGCTTTTTCTTTAATTGTTTGTTTTTCAGAGTCTTTTAAATCTCCTGTAAGAAATATATCCTGTTTGCTTACAATGTAATTATCGGTGTAATAGTCTACTATTACATGAATGTCAAGTGTGTTTCCTGATTGATCTTTTACAGTAATAATTGCTTCACCTAATGCTAATGCTTTTATGGATATGTCACAAGAAGAAATCATTTTAGTTTCTATAATTTCCGGTTTATCGCAGCTTATTTCATAATTCCCGTCTCCTCCTTGCAAGGGAAAAGAGTATGTCTGATTATTAGGATAGTTAATTTTATATATGCTGTTTCTCTATTTTTTAAGGAGATGGGAGCAAGTTCATCATTGCTGCACGATGAAATTACTAAAGAGCAAAGGAAAATAAGCACTGTGGCTAGCATACTGTTAAGTCTCATAGTTTGATCTTATTTTATGTTCTACATAGTTTAAATGAGAGATTAGATGATTTACTGCTTGGCAATTAGAAATTATTTTTTCTTGAATTTGTCCAGTCTGTGGATAAAATATGAGAATGTAAAATGAAAAATCCCTCTTTCTTCTAAAGAAAAAGAGGGATTATAGTTGAGTTTCTAGTTTCTGATTTTTATTTGGCAAAACTTACGGCACGTGTTTCGCGGATGACTGTAATCTTCACTTGTCCCGGATAAGTCATTTCGTCTTGAATCTTCTTCGCAATTTCACCGGATAAACTTTCAGTTTGTTTGTCGTCAATCTTGTCGGCACCTACAATCACACGTAATTCGCGGCCAGCTTGGATGGCATAAGTTTTTGTTACCCCTGGATAAGACATAGCTAATTGTTCTAGATCATTCAAACGCTTGATATAAGCTTCTACAATTTCACGACGAGCGCCTGGACGTGCGCCTGAAATGGCATCGCATACCTGTACGATAGGAGCCAGCAGGCTAGTCATTTCTGTTTCGTCATGGTGAGCACCGATAGCGTTACAGATATCTGGTTTCTCTTTATATTTTTCGGCTATCTTCATGCCTAACAATGCGTGCGGCAATTCTGGTTCTTCATCAGGTACTTTACCTATATCATGCAGTAATCCAGCACGTTTTGCTTTTTTAGGATTCAAACCTAATTCAGAAGCCATCACAGCGCAAAGATTGGCTGTTTCACGAGCGTGTTGTAGAAGGTTCTGACCGTATGAGGAACGATATTTCATCTTACCGATAATGCGGATTAATTCAGGGTGTAGGCCATGAATACCTAAATCAATAGTGGTACGTTTACCAGTCTCAATAATTTCTTCTTCTACCTGTTTGCGTACTTTAGCTACCACTTCTTCAATGCGTGCCGGGTGGATACGTCCATCAGTAACCAGTTGGTGTAATGCTAAGCGGGCAATTTCGCGGCGTACAGGGTCAAACGCTGAAAGTACAATAGCCTCGGGAGTGTCATCTACAACAATTTCGACGCCGGTTGCTGCTTCTAAAGCTCGGATGTTACGCCCTTCACGACCGATGATGCGTCCTTTTATTTCGTCCGATTCAATATGGAATACGGTTACAGAGTTTTCGATAGCAGTTTCTGTGGCTACTCGTTGGATAGACTGGATAACGATACGTTTAGCTTCTTTATTAGCTGTCAACTTGGCGTCGTCCATAATGTCGTTAATATAGGAAGCAGCCTGTGTTTTCGCTTCTTCTTTCAAAGATTCAATCAGGCGTTCTTTGGCCTCCTCGGCAGAAAGACCGGAAAGAGCTTCCAGTTTTTCACGTTCTTGCATTTGTAATTTATCCAGTTCATCCTTTTTCTTGTCTATGATGACAATTTGAGCTTCTAGATTTTCTTTGATAGCTTCCGCTTCTGTACGTTTGCGTTGGACCTCTTCCTGTTTTTGGTTCAACATCAGTTCGCGTTGTTTTAGTTTATTTTCGGCCTGCTGAATCTTTTGGTTGCGTAAGGCGACTTCTTTTTCCAGATCAGCTTTTTTGTTCAGGAATTTTTCTTTTACTTCCAAAAGCTTGTTTTTTTTAATTACTTCAGCTTCCGTCTGTGCTTCTTTGATGATGATGTCATACTTAGATTTCAGGCCATATCTGAAAAGCATGTATGATAGGCCACCACCTACAGCGAAACACACAATTGCTATTATTACCGTTGTTATCATTGTTATTAATTTATATATAAATAAAAAACGCACAATCTATCTGTTAAGAACCCTTCTCTTGACAGTATAGCTGTGCGTGAATATCCTTATTAATTCTAAACTATTACTCTCTGTTACTGATCTGTTTTTCAAGTTCTTTGGTTAGCTCCTGTAATTTTTCCTGATAAGGCGCAGTATCATTCCTGTCTTTCATAGAAATATTTTCGAAAGCCAACTCCAGTGCAGCCATTGCCCAATGCCTTGCGGGGCTGAAATCGGGGTAATAACTACGGTATTTGTTTAGTTTATTGTCAATCTGTTTGGCAGCGTCCCTGTATAACTGTTCATCTTCACGACGAATGGTCATCGGGTATCGTTCGTTGTCAATCAGTAGATGTATCTTCATCATATCGTCCATAATACTATCGTTTTATTGTTCAACTTCTTCTATTCGTTTAATAAAGCGATGCATTTGTCGACTTCACGCACAAGCCTTGACAACCGTTGTTTTGTATCATTGATATCTTTATCATGAATACTGATTGTCCTGGCCATTTTCAAATTGGTATACATTACTTCTAATTCTTTCCGGCTATTCTCCAATCGTCTCACCTCCTCGTTTTTTTCAGTGAGAAGTTGCTTTAACTTTGCATTTTCATGTTTCAATTCATCATGCAAATACATAAAATGCCTCAGTTTTGCCTCGAAAGTATTTAATAGCTTTTTGTCTTCTTCAGTCATTTTATACCAAAATTGTACACAAATATAAAGGATTGGGAGCAAACACGAAAATATTTCGTCCTAAATTTATCGTTTATCGTTTAAAAAACTTTTTTAACGTCTTTATTAGCTGTTTTTCCCGTGCTATTCGAATATGATCTTTTTACTATTACATATATCTGTTGAGGATTGTTTACTGTTTTAATGTTTTATAGGATACTATGTGCCAGGTGGTACTGATTGCAATAATCAGGAACAGGATTCTTACCCAAATGTAGGGTAGTATCCAGATGGCGCAATAGCTTAGGGTAATCCATATTAATGATACGGAAACGATCTTGGCATGTAAAGGTATTGCTTTATGCTCGCGGAAATTGCGGATGTAGCTTCCTAAATATTTTTGTTGGATGAGCCAATAATACAAGCGTGGTGAACTGCGGAAATACATGGCAGCTGTCAGTAATAAAAAGGGGGTGGTAGGCAGTAAAGGAAGAAATATGCCGATAATGCCTAATATGAGTGAGGTCGTTCCTACAATGGTATATAGTATTTTCATAGATGCAAATATAGACCAAAAAACAAAAAAATGCTGTGTCCTTTTTATATTATTCTTTTTTATGGTGTATCTTTGCGTCCTGTAGCACCGAGGTGACATTAGGTGTGAGTTCTTTCTTATTATAATTAAATGCTATGTATACAGTAATTAAACGAATGGAAATTTCAGCTTCCCATAGCTTGAAGCTGTCGTATAGAAGTAAATGTGAGAATTTGCACGGTCACAATTGGATTATTACCGTTTATTGTCGTTCCGAGGTTTTGAACGAGGATGGTATGGTGGTGGATTTTACGCATATCAAGGAAACGGTGATGGGGCGTTTGGATCATCAGAATTTGAATGAGGTTGTTTCTCTTAATCCTACAGCTGAAAATATTGCACGCTGGGTATGTGAGCAAATTCCCACTTGTTTCAAGGTTGAAGTCCGCGAGTCAGAAGGAAATACCGTTATCTATGAGAAGGATTAATGAAATATTTTATAGTTTACAGGGGGAGGGATATCATACTGGGATACCTGCCGTTTTTGTACGTTTTTCCGGGTGCAATTTGAGATGTCCTTTTTGTGATACTCAGCATGAAGAGGGGACATTGATGAGTGATGAGGATATTGCAATGGAAGTGGCAAAATATTCGACTCAAGTAGTAATACTGACTGGTGGTGAGCCAGGATTGTGGATTGATGAAAAATTAGTTGATGCATTGCATCATGAAAGGAAGTATGTTTGTATTGAGACAAACGGCACTTGTCGGTTGCCTGAAAATATAGATTGGGTTACTTGTTCCCCTAAAGAAGGGGCGAAAATAAATCTAGATCGTATAGATGAGGTGAAAGTGGTTTATGTGGGGCAGGATGTTTCTGCTTATTTGGATTTGTCTGCTAGTCATTATTTTTTGCAACCTTGTTCTTGTGCTAATACGGAAGAAGTGATTGCTTACATTTTGCAACATCCTGAGTGGCGGTTGAGCTTACAAACTCATAAACTTTTGCAAATTCCTTAAGAAAATAGAAGATATAAAAAAGATTATTCGATGGTTTGGCATTGAATAATCTTTTTTGCACGGGAGGAGAGGCTCGAACTCCCGACACCCGGTTTTGGAGACCGGTGCTCTACCAACTGAGCTACTCCCGTGTTTGCGGCTGCAAAGATAGTGTAATATTTGGAATATACAAACCTATTTATGAAAAAATATTGCCCATTATTCGTTTAATAGACCTAATTCATTGAACATGATCCGGTAAATTGCTGATTTTTTTTCAATGGGCAACGGGTAGGCACGGCTGGACGAAGGCATTCTGTATAATCGCATTATCCGGTCTTCGAATTCAAAAGGTTCGCTGGTTCCTACAACGGGTTCTTTCACCTTTATTTGTTCACGAATAATATCCGTTGCTTTTTGTCCTGTGGTTACAATAGCCTTGCACATTGGAATCTGCTTCAGTAGCAAACTGATATCTGTCTGTTCTACAACTTCCAGAAATTTGTCTGAGGCATTGTCCTGTAAACGGCGAACAGCTGAAGCGGTATCATAAAGTGCGATACCTTTTTTATTTAAGAGATCAATAATACGTTCCTTGTCAAACACTTTTTTATCAGGATTCAGAAAGTGCTCTTTGTTTTGGAAAAATATTATTCCAAAAATACGCCACATATCATTTTGCAGATTGGGATAAAAGAATTCCATGCTCCATCGTTTCTTTTGTGGGGGAAAACTACCTAACATCAGCAGTTTGGCGTTAGCCGGTAAAAAAGGCTCTAATGGATGTTCTTCTATATTTAATAAGGATTTCATAAAATCTTTAATGATTATTCTTTTGGCTTTGGTTCTTTTTTAGCCAGTAATACGATGTTATACACATATTCCGTCATCCAGTTTTCAGAATATCCTAAGGCTTGTTTGTATTTACGAATGGCAACACAGGTCTTGTGCACGCTTTCGTCTTTCCAGTCGGTCTTGGTCATGATATCATGAATTGTTTTCTCGGTCATGTTACGTAACATTTTTTTCATTACGCTGGGCATACGGAATTTCCATTGCATCAAATTACCTATCAGCATCATCAAGTCATTGCTGAATCCTTGGAACATAAAAAGATAAGTCTTGACATCATTTACATTCTTGCAATTCTTTTTTATAGAACCGTCAATTTCTTTAAAGAAATCATCACTTAAACCATAAAGTTCTACTAACATCTTTTTGCAGCGTGATTTCTCAGCAATTCCCAACTTGTTGTTTGGGTCGGTATTTTGAGTGTACGTTTGAAAACTGCCATATCTGGCAAAAAATTAATATTTGTGATACCTATATTGCAGGCCATTACAGACTGATAATATACACGGATCAGTGTCATGAAGTCTTCCATACCACCTACGTGGCTTGTTTCTTCTCCTTCTGTCTGTTTTTTACCAAATAATTTTGAAAATATGCTCATTGTGTTCTTAAATTATATTGTTTTCCTGTCTGCAAAGATAGCGATAAAAACTGAAACATTTTTGATTAAAATCCTTTTGTTTTACTATTTATCATTTTTATTGAATGGTTGATGCCGGGGTTTTGTTTTATTGCTTTGTGTTACCAGCATTCCAAATCATTTTCAATGTCTTTCATTCTGTCTTTGGTGAAAACTGGATTTTTGACCCCGTTGCGTTTTTGAATTCGGTAGTCTTCCAATAGACGGAATGCATATTTCCCTAGTAAAGTAATGGCTATCAAGTTACAGATAGTCATAAATCCCATTGCCATATCGGCCAGGCTCCATGCCAGGTCCAGACTGGCTAATGCCCCAAACATAACCATCCCCCCCACTGATATACGATAAATGGGGATAGCCCATTTCTGATGAGTTATGTAGCGTACATTGGCTTCACCGTAATAATAATTTCCCAAAATGCTGCTATAGGCGAAAAACAGAATTGCCACCGCTACATAAATAGTCCCAATGTTGCCTATTTCATTTATTT
>ENA-OQNF01000048-OQNF01000048.1-human-gut-metagenome-genome-assembly--contig:-NODE-48-length-19648-cov-2.557144_pt1 | contig 19648 bp, 20 predicted proteins | sample MGYA00242628_ERZ504878 | MGnify/ENA primary metagenome ERZ504878 (study PRJEB26092, sample SAMD00036383) | human gut metagenome | host: Homo sapiens | study: EMG produced TPA metagenomics assembly of... | reverse complement strand
ATACAGACTGATATGCCAATCGTATGTTTGCGCCAACTGCACATAAGCAAACAGTATCCACAAATGAATCAGATAAAAGCTATAACTGATATCACCGCCTATGACCAGATATTTATTGGATAGAATACGGGAAAGGAATCCTTTCTGCAAAGAGAATATCAACAGAACCAACGAAATCGGCATCCAATAATAACAGGAGTACCGATAAACTTTCGGCACCAAATCCGCCGAAAACATATAAAACAGCAGGAAGATACATACCGCCCCTACTTCGAGCAATGACGCTGTAGAGAAAGACAGCTTTTTGGAACGGCACCATTCATAAACCCGATAAAGCAACATTCCTACCAGAAAATCGGGGAAACGTGCCAACGGATTCACATACCAATAACCACGGATGTTCGCCTCATCCGTCATTGACATCAAAACAGGGACTACCACAGCGCATACTAAAAGTGCTCCTATCAACTTCTGTTTTTTAGCAAAAAACAACGCTAAAAACGGAAACAAGAAATAAAACAACTGTTCACATCCCAAACTCCAGGAAGGACTGTCGAAATAAAAAAAGTAATCCATCCGGGGAACAAAAGGGTGCAAAAGGAACAGCGCAGGAATAAAATGTTTCAATCCTTCCCCCCAACCCATCGGGTTCAATAGATTACCTATCACGGCTACTCCCAATAAGGTCGCTATATGCAATGGATAGATACGGGCGATTCGTGCCACCCAAAACTGGCGTTTCGACACTTTCCGCTCCACCAGCTTCTGCTGATAATTATAAGCGATAATAAAACCACTCAATATAAAGAAGAAACTCACGCCTACAAAACCCTCTTTATAGAAATGAGTTGAAAAGGTGGAATCAACGACATAGCAATGTGCCCCGAAAACCATCAGTGCAAAAAAGAGCCGTAAGGAAGTTAATGTATTAATCATAGTAGCATTCTTTTCTCAATTGAATGTAAAGGTACATTTCTTTTCCGAACTATTTATTCACATAGAACGGAAAAACAGATTGGACCGCATTATTCACCAATAAATAAAAATATCATCCAATAACCTTATATCACGAACGGGCTTATATCACGCAACAAAATCATATCTTTCACAGAAGCGACGTATTGTTTTTCTGACTCGACAGTGGGCAAGTTGTACAATTCGGGCAAACCGCCTTTCTGTAAATAGGCCCAATAAGAAGCCCGGCCAGCAGGTTGCTGCATCAACTGTAAATATTCAGCATAACTATAGGGCAATATATGAAATTCTACATAACGTCCCCACAAAATTGCCAATCTTGTCGGTATAAGCTTTCCATTTATCGTCCATGCTCGAATCTTTTCCCACAAAGATAGTTTTTTCGAATATAATCGAAAAAACATATCTATCTCAAACTGAATTAAAGAAAACGAATACAATCCGGCAGTATGTAAAATTTAACAAATTACTTAAACAAGCAAACTATTATTTTCCTACATTTGTTACCAGTGAAACTTTAAATACGAAAGAACATGAAAGCAAATCCTGTATTTAGTTTGTACATCCCTACCAAATTAGTATTTGGTTGCGGAGAAATCAAGAAATTATCCAGTGAAAAATTACCGGGGAAAAAGGCACTAGTCGTCATCTCATCCGGAACTTCCATGCGGAAATATGGGTATCTGGAAAGAGTACTCGCCCAATTAAGACTGAATAATGTAGAAACACTGGTTTACGATAAAATCCTTCCCAACCCCCATCAAAGAACACGTCATGGAAGCAGCCGCCATCTGCCGGGAAGAAAAATGTGACTTTGTAGTAGGCCTGGGAGGCGGAAGTTCCATCGACTCCGCCAAAAGTATAGCTGTTATGGCCTGCAACGACGGTGACTACTGGGATTATGTATCAGGGGGTAGTGGCAAAGGACGCCCCGTAACCAAAGCACTTCCCATTATCGCCATCCCTACCACCGCCGGAACTGGAACGGAAATGGATCCATGGACAGTGATTACCCACGAAACGGCTCAAGAAAAGATAGGCTTCGGTTGCCAGCTGACCTTCCCTACCTTATCTATTGTAGACCCGGAACTGATGGTTTCCATTCCCCCCACACCTCACCGCCTATCAAGGGTTCGATGCATTCTTCCATGCCGCAGAAGGTTTTATCGCCAATTGTGCAACACCCATCAGTGATCTTTACGCCTTAGAAGCCATCCGTCTGATCTACAAATATCTGCCAGTAGCCGTAGCCGACGGAAAGAATTTGAAGGCACGCGCCAAAATAGCTTGGGCCAGCACCTTGGCAGGCATGGTGGAGGCCACTTCCAGTTGTACTTCCGAACATTCATTAGAACATGCCATGAGTGCTTATTATCCACAACTTCCTCATGGAGCAGGACTCATTGCCTTGTCTGAGACATACTTCGAAACTTTCCGGCATGACTGTACAAAACGTTACATGAAAATGGCTGAAATGATGACCCAGAAAAAGAGCAACCGTCCGTCCGATTTCATTGATGCATTGATTACACTGCAAAAAGAATGTAAAGTACATTCTATCAAACTGAGCGAGTTTGGCATCCAATCCGAAGATTTCCCCAAATTTCTGCAAAATGCAAGAGATACGATGGGAGGACTGTTCACTCTCGACCCACGCCCGATTACAGACGAAGAAATCCTGCATATCTTTAAAAAGTCTTATAAATAATGGATAAAGAACTAAACCTTGCCGTAACCTGTTACGGCAAGGTAAAACCATTGAAATATGATTTGGTCCTCCTCCCTTGGGGGGCTACCGAACCGCATAATCTGCACCTGCCTTATCTGACAGACTGTATTCTGAGCCACGACATCGCACTAGATGCTGCTAAAATGGCAAAAACACATTACGGTATTCGTTGCATGGTCCTGCCTTACGTCACTGCCGGTTCACAGAATCCGGGACAACGCGGGCTGGATTTCTGCATCCACTATCGCTATGAAACGCAGAAAGCGATTTTAAGCGACATAGTTGCCTCTCTATACGCCCAGGGATACCGCAAAATGGTCATTATCAACGGACATGGCGGCAATACATTCAAAAGTATGATACGTGACTTGTCACTGGACTATCCCGACTTCCTGATAGCCAGCAGCGAATGGTTTGCCTTTGTCCCTGCTAAAGAGTACTTTGATGAACCGGGTGACCATGCAGATGAATTGGAAACTTCTGTTATGATGCATTATCATCCGGAATTGGTAAATCTGGATGAAGCCGGAGATGGAAATTATAAGAAGTTCGCTTCGCAAATGCTGAATGAAAAAGTGGCATGGATTCCAAGAAACTGGCAAAACGTTTCGCAAGATACCGGTATAGGCAATCCTAAAAAAGCAAGTGCCGGAAAAGGGAAGAAATACGCCGAAGCAGTCGTTGCAAAATATGCACTGTTATTTGAGGAATTGGTACATAAAGAGCTTTATTAATGATTCATCACTCAAGAAGACCATCTGACCTTTTTTAACGATGGTCTTCTATGTTTATATCACCTCCGTTTCTTCGTTATTAGATACATTTTCAGCTACCTTAGTTATACTTGCCATCCAAAGTCCATACATATCCATATAAATATATGTATAACCATCGACTATGAAAAGAATAAATTTCCCCATGTGCCCATAAACAAACCACTCCCTGCACTATCTGCACAAGGATACTTCACCAAATAATTTATTTCATCCCCAAAGGCTGAAATAAAATTCATTTAACAAAATAAAGAGATTTCCTTTATAGGATAAGTTCTATCAGAACTACATTCTTAAATTAAGTTTATATCACATCGCAAATATAGAATATTTTTTATTAAATCAACTTTAATTATAAAAATTATTTTTTGATATATGACACAAAATGTATGAAACAGTCAATATTCACGGATAAATAAGCTAAATAAAAGTATATAAAAAGGGATATCTTTTTATCTTTTTCCGCCTCAAAGTAGCATAACAGTAGAAATTCAGTAGAAAAATCCTTTTAAAATTCCTTCTTAAATAAATAAAATACAATCTATTTCCCTTTATGGACACGGAATAGTTCTGATAGAACTTCAAACAGTAACTTTAAAAACAAATCTATGAAGAAAACCTTATTCATGCTTTTTTTGCCTGTTATGCTCCATAGGAGCCATGGCACAAAAGAAAACAATCACGGGTGTGGTCACAGACGCCACAGGTGAAGCGGTTATTGGCGCCAGTATTGTAGAAACAGGCACCACGAATGGTACAGTTACCGACTTAGATGGTAATTTTACACTTTCCGTAGCCAATGATGGCAGTATCAGAGTATCATTTGTCGGTTATCAGACACAAACTTTAAGCGTAAAGGGAAAGTCAACTTTTAAAATAGCATTGAAAGAAGACTCAGAAATGCTCCAAGAAGTTGTTGTAACCGGATATGGCGGCAAACAGTTGCGCACAAAAGTAACCAACTCCATTTCCAAGGTAAAAGAGAAACATTAAAACAAGGACTTTATTCCAATCCGGCACAAGCCTTATCAGGAGCCGTAGCAGGTCTATCCGTCAGCCAGACTTCCGGTAATCCGGGAGCAGCTCCTACCTTGGTACTTCGAGGAGGTACTAATTTTGACGGTTCAGGTTCACCTCTAATCCTGGTAGACGGCCAAGTACGCGGTTCTTTAAGTGACATTAACCCGGCCGATATTGAATCCATGGAAGTATTAAAAGATGCCGGCGCCACCGCCATCTATGGCGCCCGAGCCAATGACGGTGTAGTACTAGTCACTACCAAACGAGGCAAAGAGGGAAGTACACGTGTAGAACTTTCGGCCAAACTAGGCTGGAACTACTTCCACAACTCTTATAACTTTATGAATGCGCGTGATTACATTTACTGGATGCGCACTGGTTACATGAATGCTTACACGGGAGACATGAAACATCCAGACGGATCGGCCGTACAAGGATGGTCTTCACTGACCGGTCTGACTGGTGCCACTCCTTATGGAACAGGCAACAAATATTGGGCAGATGATGACAAGACAATCCCGCTGAATGGAAACGAAAACAGCCAGGCTATATGGAGTACCATGAAATATTCGGACGATCTGGCTTTCCTGCTCAACCAAGGATGGGAAACCATGACTGATCCTATTTATGGAGACCAACTGATTTTCAAGAATACAGATATAGCGGATTTCAATATCAATTCCCCATCTTTCTCACAAGACTACAACCTGAGTGTAAGCGGAGGAAATGAAAAGGGAAACTACTATGCAGGTTTGGGATACAACCATAGTGAAGGTACAGCCGTAGGAAACAAGTACCAACGTATCACTTTCACATTCAATGCCGATTACAAGCTGAAACCATGGTTAACCTCCAACTCCAGCTTCAACTTTGCAGATGCAACCTGGAACGACCTTCCTCCTACCCAAAGCGCAGAAGCCAACTACTTCTCACGCGTTTTATCATTACCTCCCACTTTCCGTGGATATAATGCTGACGGTGAAATGCTTTTGGGACCCAATTCAGGCGACGGAAACCAACAAATCAATTTTGACAAGTTTGTCCGTGACAACAATACAGACAAGTTCACCATGAACCAATCTTTTACCGCAGATATCATGAAAGGACTCTCATTAAAAGTAAACGCCATCTGGTTCTATTCAGAAGAAAAATATGAAGCTTTCAACAAAGATTATTTATCTTCTCCCGGAAACTGGGTAACCTCACACAGCACCTCGGCTTCCTACGGGCGCACATTGGACCAAACTTATAATGCAGTGTTAAACTACAACTATCAAATAAACAAAGACCACTATCTGGATGCCATGGCCGGCTTCGAGTACTACGACTCATATTATAAAGGTTTCAGTGCCTCAGGATCGGGAGCTCCCAGTGACGCTTTCGGTGATTTGGAATATACCAGTGATGACAAAGGCAAACGCAGCATAGACTCCTCACACAGCCGCCAGCGTATCATGTCATTCTTCGGTCGTGTAAATTATGACTACCAGTCAAAATACTTGCTGTCTTTTGTTCTAAGACGGGACGGCTACTCCAAACTGGCCAAAGACAATCGCTGGGGTGTCTTCCCCGGAGTATCTACCGGATGGGTGTTCTCCAAAGAAAAATTTGCCAGTGAATGGGCCGATATCATCTCATTCGGTAAATTGCGTGCCAGCTTCGGTCTGAATGGTAATGTAAACAAAGATTTTGTAGGAAACTACACAGTACAAGGTGCTTATGCAGGCAGCAAATACAACGGCAACGCTTACTTCCTGTTGAACAACCTTCCTAATCCCTACTTGAAATGGGAGAAGTCGAGAACTTTCGAAATCGGTCTGGATCTAGGCTTTCTGGCCAACCGTATCAATGCCAATTTGACTTACTACAACCGACTGACCAGTGACAAGTATGCCAACATCACCATCCCGTCTACTTCGGGTGTTTCTTCCTTTACCTCCAACAATGGTAAGTTCCAGAACCAAGGCTTTGAATTCGAACTGGCATTCAAAGTTATCGACTCCAAAGACTGGAAATGGAATCTGAACTGGAACGGCGCATTAAATAAAAACAAAGTAGTGGCATTGCCCGACAACGGTCTGGAAAGAAACCGTCAAAATGCATTTCAAGTATATACCGGACGCCAGCTGGAGGACGGAAGCTATGAAAAAGCATGGGTAGGCGGTTATCAGGAAGGACAACGTCCAGGTGATTTGTACATGTTCGTAGCCGAAGGAATCTATCGTTCCGAAGATGAAATACCAGGAGGGCTGATCGACTTGTCAAGTGGTAACAACGGCTCAAGCAACCGTCCCCTTTACGGAGGTGAGGAAGGATATAACAAACTGACAGCCAATCAAAAAGCGAACTCCCTCCGCATCCAGCCGGGTGATGTGAAATGGAAGGATGTAAACGGCGACGGCATCATCGACAATTACGACATGGTGAAAGTGGGCAACACTGTACCCAAATGGACAGGAGGTATCAATACTTCAGTCACCTGGAAAGACCTTACTTTATCAGCACGTTTTGACTATGCGCTCGGTTTCAAAGCGGTAGACTGGAAAACCATGTGGATCATGTCTTGCGCACAAGGTACTTATAATACCATTGCAGAAACCCACGACACCTGGTCACCCGAAAATCCCGGTGCACAATATCCTACTTATGTATGGGCCGACCAGTTGGGTAAGCGCAATTATTGCCGTCAATCCTCCATGTTTGCCTACAACGGTGACTATCTATCTTTCCGTGAAATAGCCTTGTCATATAATCTGCCAAGCAACTGGGTACGCAAAGCAGGACTGGGTTCAGTCATGCTCTCGTTAACCGGTCAGAACCTGGGTTACCTGACAGAAGCCAAACATTTATTCTCTCCGGAAAAGACGGACAACAATGGTGGATACCCATTGCCTCGCACTGTCATTCTCGGCGTAAACGTTTCTTTCTAAACTTATAAACTCTAACAGATTATGAAAAAAATATTCTATATCCTTTCAATATGTGTGATGACCATTCTCCAGCCGTCCTGTGATGCACTGGATCTGGCACCGGAAGATTATTATGGAGCCGGAAATTTCTGGAAAGAAGCTTCCCAGCCCAAAGCATTCATGTTGGGTCTGCACGCCCAATTAAGAAGTTACTATGACATGTTCTACACCTTGGGCGAACTCCGCGGCGGCACACAACGTGTGGGCACCTCCTCGCTGAACACCAGCTTGAACTATGCCGATATCCGGTCACAGAATATCTCGGAAGATATTCCCGGCATATCCAATTGGAACGGACTATACTCTCCTATCATGCAAGTAAACCATTTTATCCAAGAAGTAGAAAATGGGTGTACGTTTCTGGATGATGCGACCCGGAGCCGGTATTTGGGACAAGCGTATGGCATGAGAGCCCTGTATTACTTCATGCTATACAGAACTTTCGGGGGAGTACCTCTCATCACCAAAGTAGATATATTGGACGGCAAGCCATCGGCAGACAAATTCTATGTAGAACGCGCCACACCCGAAGCCACGATGGAATTTATCAAAGCAGATATTAATAAATCCGAAAACTATTTCGGAAATAACACCTCCTTTGATGCATACGACTGGTCACGCTATGCCACTTTAATGCTTAAAGCAGAAATCTATATGTGGGCAGCGAAAGTATCCATCACCGGATTCACAGCAACCGGGGCAACCGATTTACAGACTGCCAAGACCGCCTTATCCGGAATCATAGGACATTTTGAATTAATGGACAACTTTGCCTCCATCTTCTCATGCGACAATAAAAAGAACGCTGAGATTATCTTCGCCATGCCGTTTGTAGAGGGTGAGGCCAGCAATGACGGAAGCAGATTCCTTTATCAGGATGCTGTATTTCTGGGGCAGGCACATGGTCGTGACGGTAAAGTAATTGAAAAAGACACCTTAAATTTGAAAGGTACCGGTGGGGTATTCCGTGACGAGTACACAGAAGATTTCTGGAAAACGTTCAAAGAAGGAGACAGCCGTCGTGATGCCACATTCATGGAGTATTACATGAAAAATGATAATGGTACGCTCAGCGAATTCGGATGCGTAATGAAAAAACGTATAGGTACAATCAATTCCAATGACAACCGCATTTATATTTCGGACATCCCTGTTTACCGCTATGCCGATGCGTTACTAATGATGGCGGAAATTGAAAACGGATTGAACAACCCTTGTGCTTCGTATATCAACGAAGTACGCAAACGTGCATACGGAGACACCTTTGAAGAAAACAAATACACGGAAGGCAGCTATGCGGAAAATGAACTAGCCATTTTGCAGGAACGGGACAAAGAGTTTGTCAGTGAAGGCAAGCGCTGGTTTGACGTATTGCGTATGCACGATGCATCCGGACGTTCTTTGGTCTTTTCTGCCGATGCCAACTATCCGGGCACAAATCCTATCCTCGGTACAGAAGAAGCATATAAAATGCTTTGGCCGGTTAATATCGGTACTTTGAATGTGAATCCGTTATTAACTCAAACTCCGGGATACGGGAAAAAATAAGCCAAATCCTCCTGTTTATTTTTCAGGACAGATGTTTTAACATAGAAAAATAAAGGTGTGTCGTGAGATACACCTTTATTCATTATGCATATAGTTGATAAAACATCAACAACACAGAAAATCAATAACTATTTCCGTTCTTTTGACAGCTCCTCCAATGTTTTTTCCTCGTACCTGCAAATGGCCTTCTTATAATCCTCGGAAATCAATTTCGGTTCTTTGGTAGCCAGGTCATAACCTACCATCACCGTGCGGCACTCACACTTCACCTCATGGGTATCCGTAGTCACGGCACGCTGCAACAAAGTAAAACTCTTATGCCCCAAATGTACCACAGCCGTTTCTATCACCAGATGATCCGAGAAAAATACCGGCATAAAGAAGTTTGCATTGATATTGGCCACCACAATAGCCAGCTTACTCCAGTCGGCACTGCCAAATACATCTTTTATATAAGTAGTCTTTGCCAAATCATACAAAGAAAAGTAAACCGAATTGTTCATATGACCAAACTGGTCCACATCGCTGAATCGTATCTGCACCGGCATAGTATGCCTGAATTTTATATCCTCTGCCATAGTTAAGCTTATTAAAATCGTTCAAATATAACACTTTTCTCAATAATTGAACCCTAAATGACAGATTATTCTTAATTTTGCTGCGAAATAAATGAATATGTAATTTTAATAACAATATAAACATGGATAAGAAGTATAGCAAGGAGACCTTATGCGTACAGGCAGGCTGGACTCCGAAAAAAGGCGAACCGCGCGTTTTGCCTATTTATCAAAGTACCACATTCAAGTATGACACCAGCGAACAGATGGCGCGTCTGTTCGATCTGGAAGATTCGGGATATTTCTATACACGCTTGCAAAACCCCACCAATGACGCCGTCGCCGCAAAAATCGCAGCATTGGAAGGTGGTGTGGGTGCTATGCTGACCTCGTCCGGCCAGGCTGCCAACTTCTATGCCATTTTCAATATCTGTCAGGCAGGCGACCACTTCGTATGCTCGTCTACCATCTACGGAGGTACATTCAACCTGTTCGGCGTCACGCTGAAAAAACTGGGCATCGAGTGTACCTTCATTGACGCCAATGCATCCGAAGAGGAAATAGACCAAGCTTTCCGCCCGAATACCAAAGCGTTGTTCGGCGAAACCATCTCCAATCCGAGCATCGATGTGCTGGACATCGAAAAGTTCGCACGCATCGCACACAAGCACGGTGTGCCTTTGATTGTGGACAACACCTTCGCCACTCCCATCAACTGCCGCCCGTTTGAATGGGGAGCGGATATCGTCACCCATTCTACAACCAAATACATGGACGGTCATGCCACCAGTGTAGGAGGCGCCATTGTGGACAGCGGCAACTTTGACTGGGAAGCCCATGCGGACAAATTCCCCGGTCTGACCCAGCCCGACGAGTCTTATCACGGACTGACTTATACCAAAGCGTTCGGCAAAATGGCTTACATGACGAAAGCAACCGCCCAACTGATGCGTGACCTCGGCTCCATCCAGTCTCCGCAAAATGCGTTCCTGCTGAATCTGGGATTGGAAACATTACACCTGCGCGTGCCCCGTCATTGCGAAAACGCACAGAAAGTGGCCGAATGGCTGGAAGCCAACCCGAAAGTGAAATGGGTGAACTATTGCGGACTGAAAAGCAGCAAATACTATGATCTGGCACAGAAATATATGCCAAACGGCTCGTGCGGTGTCATCGCTTTCGGCTTGAACGGAACCCGTGAGGAAGCGATAGAATTTATGGACAGGCTGAAATTCATCTGCATCGTAACCCATGTGGCCGACGCACGGACCTGCGTACTGCATCCCGCCAGCCATACTCACCGCCAGCTCACCGACGAACAGTTGCGCGAAGCGGGAGTAGCTCCGGACTTGATTCGTCTTTCAGTGGGCATCGAGAATGTAAACGACATCATAGCCGACATTGAGCAAGCTTTACAATAAGACGAAGCGGATGAAAAGAATCATTATCATTGGCGCCACTTCCGGCATCGGACTGGAAGTGGCGCGATGCTATCTGAAAGACGGCTGGCAAGTAGGCGTGGCAGGACGTAGAGAAGAAGAACTGGAAAAAATCCGATTATCCGCGCCCGGACAGGTATGTACTCAGACAATAGATGTCACCCGTGAGGACGCCCCTTTCTCATTGGAGCAACTGATTACTAAAATGGGAGGTATGGATGTGTTCTTGCTCAGCTCGGGCATAGGCAAACAAAATCTTTCACTTCAACCCGATATAGAATTACAAACCGCCGCCACCAATGTTTCGGGATTCATACGGATGGTCAATGCCGCCTATCACTATTTTGAGCAACACGGGAAAGGGCATATAGCCGTAATCAGCTCCATAGCAGGCACCAAAGGGCTGGGATCCGCCCCAGCTTATTCAGCTACCAAGCGGTTTCAGAACACGTACATAGATGCATTGGACCAATTGGCACACATGAAGAAACTAAACATCTCCTTCACCGATATCCGTCCCGGATTTGTCGCCACTCCTTTGCTGAAAGATGATAAATATCCGCTGCTGATGCATACTTCCCAAGTGGCATCTCAAATTGTAAAAGCCATCTCCCGAAGGAAAAGAGTAGCCATCATAGACTGGCGCTATCAGCTTATTGTATTCTTCTGGAAATTGATTCCCGGATGGTTATGGGTAAGGCTGCCTGTGCGGAACCAATAATCCCCAGCCAATATCATTTCATAAGAAAAACCCCTTAGTTCTCATCCTGAACTTGCGAAAGATTTGTAAACAAGGCGAGGGCTTCTTCATTCTACTCCCCGAAATTACCTGAATGAAAGGAATTGGTTAAAGGGACCGGCAAAGCCTGTGATCATGCTGATGAAAGATCAAACAGGCTATTGAATGATGCTTTCTTTGTAAAGCTGAACCTCTTTACAAACATAGAAACTTAAAAAAATTCTTTTCCCTTTGTAACAACTTTCCCACTTCCCCCGTCTATCTGATTGAAAGCGCTTTCAAAAAACAATTTCAGTATGAACAAAAACAAAATAGAACCATGAAAAAGTTTGTATTTACTCTATTGCTAGTCTTCGTCTGCCATCTGGGCTACGCCCAAGGCATCAACGGTCTTTTCAATGAATTCGGCAGCGAAAAAAATGCCGATTGTGTCAAAGTATCTTCTTTCATGATGTCTCTTGGAAAAATGTTTGCCGGACACGATGAAGACGCTGAGATAATAAGAAAAATAAAGTCAATAAAAGTACTGGACCTGGAATCTTGTACGGCAAGCGTAAAAGAACGGTTCAACAAAAAAGTGAACAAACTGAATCTGAAAGGATATGATGAGCTGATGCGTGTAAACGATGAAGGCGAGAAAGTCCGCGTGCTGATGAAAACAAAAAAGGAAACTATCCGTGAACTGCTGTTTGTATGCACCGGAAAAGAAGACTGTACACTGGTACAGATAAACGGAAAATTCACAAAGGATGATATAGACAAATTAGTAAATCAGGAAACAGGAAAGAAGCATGGACGCCGCTGAGTTTAAGCAACAATTTCTACCTTACCACCGGAAACTCTACCGGGTAGCCTTCCGGCTGACGGGCAACCCTCAGGATGCGGAAGATATGATGCAGGAAGCGTATCTGAAATTGTGGAACAAGCGCGATGAACTGGCGGACGTACTGAACACCGAAGCCTATTGTGTCACCCTCATCAAGAATCTGTGCTACGACGTCCTGCGCCGGAGTCAGCCGGATGAAGACGGACGCCCTCCCGAAGAGCTGAACCTCCCCATGGACACCAACATAGCCCGGGAAATAGAACAGCGGATGAAGTGAACCAGGTAAAACGGCTCATCGGCAGACTGCCCGAGCAACAAAAACGGGTGATTCTGCTTCGTGATGTCAATGATTGCTCCTTTGAGGAGATAGAGCAAGCCACCGGACTGAATGCCATCAACATACGTGTGTTGCTGAGCCGCGCCCGCAAAAAAGATACGTGAACAATATAATGCAATAATGAACTATGAAAGTAAATGAAATAGAAAGACTATTGGCCCGGTATTACGATGGAGAAACCAGCGATACCGAAGAAAAGGAACTGAAACGCTTTTTTACCGAAGAGGACGTTCCGGCTCATTTACTTGCCGAGAAGGAAATCTTCATGCAACTGGCAGCACATCTCGCTCCCGAAATACCGGAAGGCCTGGAAAGCAGGCTGAGCCGCAAGATAGACGAATGGGATACAGGCGAAAGACGCACGCTGAAAATAAAAAAACATATACGGGCCCTCCGCTTGCAATGGATAGGAAGCATAGCCGCCAGCCTGCTCATCCTGCTCTCCGTAGGACTGTACCTATACAAGCCCTATCCGGCACCGCAAGATACCTGCGCCACCCCCGAAGAAGCATACGCACAGGCCCAGAAGGCACTTATCATGCTTTCCAGCAGCCTGAATAAAGGAATAGAAAAGGTGGAATCGGTGCAGGAAGCTACCGGAAAAATTCAAGAGAACGTAAACGAACAATTAAACCGATTAAATAACATAAAACAATGAAACGTACATATATCATTACTTTATTGCTCTCTCTGTGCTCACTGTTCACCTACGCACAGGACAGTTTTTTCGACAAGTTCGCTGATATGGAAGGGGTAACCTCTGTCTATATCTCAAAAGCCATGCTCAGCCTGATGCCCAACATGAAAACGGAAGGGGTAAATATAGGCGAAGTAGCCTCCAAACTGGATAACATCCAGATTCTAAGTTGTGAAAAACCCGACATTATCGCCAAGCTGAAAAAGGAGACAGCTTTCATCAGCCCCAAGAACGGCTACGAGGAGTTGATGCGCATAAACGATGAAGGCGAGAAAACCATCATTTATCTGAAACGGAACAAAAACAAAGAAAAGGAATTTGTATTGATGAGTCAGGAAAAAAATGAATTTACCATCATCGCCATCACAGGAAATCTGACTCTGCAAGAGATACAAGGGATCATCAACAAGGAGTAACTCCACACATACCCCACCCTAAGGCCTTTTCTCCCGCCTGCTAAGGTCTGAAGAAAGGATATATACTATCTCCATAGCACTATGGAGTTATCTCCAAAGCTTGCGGAGTTAACTCCAAAGGCTATGGAGATAACTCCGCAGGTTTTGGAGATAGTAACCGGACGGCCTGAAAGGCTTAACAATAGGGCTGCGAACGCTTACGTTGTCTCCGGCAAAGGGTTATCCGCCCGCAGAGACCCTGCCAGTCAAGGAACTTATTTCTTTATCCGTTTTTGGGTAGGCAAAGTAAACTCATGCGCTTCGGTCACCGCCCCGTTGCTCTCTGTTGCAAAAACACGGAATTGCGCCTGGCCTGTTTTCAACTTCCTGCCTCCGCGAATGGTGGCCGTATACCTTATCTGATTCCCGACAGGCATATAGGCTATCTGAGCCGAAGGTGAAATCAAAATATGTTTCATGCCGCTCATTTCCTCTATCACCGGAGTAACATTGTAAGCGGGCACATCCCCATCATTCACCACATCGAACACCAGTTTGCTGTCTTCTTCCGCATCAATAACATGGTTACGGTTATCATCGATAAAACGCAGGTTGATGATCCTCAATCCTGACGAAGGCTCATAAGAGGAAGTATGCTCATACTGCGAAGAAGAAGGATAAGTCTTCACGTAATACTCCTCCACCTGATAAGTTTTCTCCCGAGGCGTAGTTATGGCATTTCCCACAGCAGCCCCCGTTACAGTTCCCAGCAGGGCGCCGAATTGCGAACCGTTATATCCGCCGGCCCTGTCACCCACAATAGCGCCTAATACTCCGCCGATGGCCGCACCGGCTTGTACTGCCGCCGGATTACCTTGCATTCCGGATGGTGAGCAAGCCGAAAGCAAAGCGGTCGGAATGCATAAAATGAATATCATTTTTCTCATACCCCAAGTAGTTTATAATCTTTATCAGACAGACAAATATACTTTTTCCTATTGACAATGGATTCATCGGCTATGTTAAAATTTCATTTCTTGTCATTCATCCTCATCGGTCTAACCGCCATCATTCCGGATGGAAGGCTCTTCTTCCTAAAATGAAAAGATAAGTCTAAATAACACAAGAAACAGAAGGAGACGTTTTTTTTCTATATATTTGCCGGGAAACAAATGAAAAGTTCTTCGCCATACCCTTGCATCGCCGCAGAAGGCTTCCCCCCTCTCCGCAGCAAAACCGCACCCGGTATGGCAAGGAAATATTTACAACCTATCATTATGGAATTGAAAGCAAAATACGAACAGCGCATTGAACAGGCTGAGGCAGAACTCCGCCAGGTAAAAAATAAGATTCTCCGCATCAGCACGCTGAGGGTCTTGTTATTTGCAGCAGGGATTATAGGAACAATCTACTTCTATCAGGCAGGAACAACCACTATATGTCTCACTATAGCGGTCACTTTCGTTCCTTTTCTGGCATTGGTAAAGTATCACAACCGGTTGTTTTTCCGCAAAGACTGGCTGGAAACCTGCATACGGGTGAATAGTGACGAGCTTTCCGCACTGGCGGACAACTATGAGCCTTTTGAGGACGGAAAGGAATTTACAAACCCGGCCCACAGGTATTCTTTTGACCTGGACTTGTTCGGAAGGCACTCTTTGTTTCAGGCCTTGAACCGTACCTGCACTTCATTCGGAAAGGAAAAACTGGCAGAATGGTTACAAAATCATCTGGAGATAAAGGAAGAGATAATCCAACGGCAGGAGGCGACAAAGGAACTGGCTGCTTATTCCGATTTCCGGGAAACATTCCGGATTACCGGTCTGCTCTACAAAGGGGCGACAAGCGACCGCGAAGAAATTAAAGAGTGGACGGAAGCACCTGCTTATTTCAGCAAGAAATGGTGGAGCCGCCCGTTATTGGGAATAGTTCCCGGAGTCAACATCGTACTGGCTATGCTGGGAGTGGCCGGGGTCATTCCGATGACATGGTTCGGACTGGCCTTCGGACTGTTCGTGATAGGTAGTTTCGGACTGATAAAGCCTGTCAGCAATCTGCAAAGAGTTATGACAAGAAATTACGTATCCTGTCTATCTACGCCGAACTGATCAGCCTTGATTAGAGAACCGGGAAATGAACGCTCCGCTACTCAGACACCTGAAAGCTGAATTCGGCATGGACGGGAAATCCACCACCCATATTTTGAAAGAGCTTTCACGGGAACTGGACAAACTGGACTTGCGCAACAACCAATTGTTATATGTCTTGCTGGAAGGTTCCATGTTCTGGCAACTCCGGCAGGTAATGCGCATTGAACAATGGAGGCACAAATATGGAAAATATCTGCTTCACTGGCTGGACGTCCTGGGTGACATTGATGCTCTTTGTTCGCTGGCGACATTTGCCGGCAACCATCCCGCATACGCCTATCCGGCCATTGCCGGCAAGCCTTTTGTTTTCCTTGCAAAGGATATGGGACATCCCCTGATGCCTGCACGGCAATGTGTGACCAATGATGCCGATATCCCCTCAAGACCGTTCTTTGTCATCATCACAGGAGCCAACATGGCAGGGAAAAGTACTTATCTGCGTACGATCGGAGTGAATTATGTATTGGCATGTACCGGCTGCCCTGTATGCTGTTCCTCCCTTGAAATATATCCTGCCAAACTAGTGACAAGCTTGCGGACTTCCGATTCGTTGACAGACAACGAATCTTACTTCTTTGCCGAACTAAAACGATTGAAACAAATTATAGACCGCCTGAATAAGGGAGAGGAGTTGTTCATCATTCTGGATGAGATTTTAAAAGGAACCAACTCGATGGACAAGCAGAAAGGCTCATTCGCCCTGATACGCCAACTGATGGAACTGAAAACGAACGGTATCATTGCCACACACGACCTGCTATTAGGGAAATTAATAGAATATTTCCCCAAAGAGATACGGAATTATTGCTTTGAAGCTGATATCACCAACGATGAACTGACTTTTTCATACAAACTCCGTGAAGGTATCGCACAAAATATGAACGCTTGCTTCCTGATGAAAAAGATGGGGCTAATCATCAACGACTAACCCCACCAACAATTTATCACATTAACGTCTTAAGCAAATAAAGCAGACCTTCACAGGCACACCTTATTTCATAACATAAAGAGTCATAGAAAATCAAAATTCACTTGTTTCCAAGCAATGTACAAACGCACTTGCATCGTCTCCCGTGAAATAAAACACAGAAGATGCAGGCTCGTATGTATAGGGGATGAAACGGAACAACTGGGCCGCAACGAATTTCTTATCCTGAGAAATCATATAGTCCATACGTACGTTTCCGTTTGTCTTTACTTTCACGTCATTCTTGGTTTCAAAACCTTTTTTCTCCAACGTTTCCGTTAAAGCCTGTAAATCGCATACATCAAAGAAGCAGGCTCCTTCTTTAGCTACACTGCCGGTAGGTGCATATACCCATTCCTTGCTTCGCCAGAAAAGGCGGAATACGGCCCACAGAAACAAAATGGTTCCACCAGCCATAAACACCATACTCATGGTGGATGAGGAATCCCCCATCTTTAAAGAGGTTGCAAATGCACCTGCACCTATCACGCAAAGGATAGCGGATATGATAACAGAAGAAATACTAGTACGTTTTACGACATCAGGATGTGTTGTTGAAAATAAGGTCGCTTCAGTAGAAACTGTATTACTCATAATAATTTAAATTTTATTCTTTACTAATTAAAAAGACAATAATTCATACCAAGGTCACATCTCGCCATCACCGACAAGACGGAACCATAAAAAAACAAATTGGTAAAAGAATAAAAGCTAAATGAGAATACGCCTCATACCGAAGATATAGTGCTCGCAAGCACTATCCCAATGAAGGGAGTGGGAAGAGGCATACACATGGGTATGACAGCTTGCAAGACTGGCCATCCGGGCGGCCATCTTACGCAACAAAGTCTTTATAAATTGGGTAGTCTCTATGGAGGAAAAACGGTACATACGCTCTGCAGAAGCACTGACACGATGTGCTAAAGTATGAGCATCCCCAAACTCCATATCTGCTATTCCCTTATTGCTATCCATGGGAATGACACTATCCTCATTGATGGAGTCCTGCGGAGTAGTATCCGTATTCTGTACAGTACATACCGTCATTAACGCAGCTGGAACTGCATCAACATATTCTGTTCTGGCAAAAGCCAAAGCAAACAGAAAAAATAATATGACTGTTACAAATCCTCTCATTGCTTACTGTTTGAGTTACAAAGATAACATAAATAGCTTCTTAGGTTTCATTTCATACAATAATTAACAAATATCAAAGGTATTTTGTTTTAAAGGAGATTTGAAGGATTATCAAAAGATATGAAGGATCAGCTCTCAACTCCTTCATGATTTCTTTTTGAGATACAGGCAGTTATCTATCCATGAAGGTTTTGAAGGAATTATTCAGTGTTCTTAATTCCGGCTTTAATCTAAAAGCTGTTCTCGTTCTGTATGCTTCGTTCATATCAAAACTTTTGTAAACAGGACAAGTAATATTTATGTGGACGAAAGCGCTCTCAGCTTGTTTTCTCATTACTGCCGATCATGGCATAAAATAAAAAAAGCCACAGCTTTTATAGCTATGGCTTTTATATATATGATGATATACAGATTATTCAGCTTTAGGGGCTTCCTCTGTAGTTTCAGCTGCCGATGCTGCAGGAGCTTCTGTAGCAGCTGCACTCTTCTTAGAACGACGAGTACGAGTTGCTTTCTTAGCAGTTGCAGTCTTAGCCATGTTTTCATCGTAATCTACCAATTCGATAAAGCACATTTCAGCATTATCACCCAAACGATGACCTGTTTTGATGATACGAGTGTAACCACCCGGACGATCTGCTACTTTTACAGAGATTTCTTTGAACAACTCCGTTACAGCAAACTTATCTTGCAAGTTGCTAAATACAACACGACGTGAATTAGTTGTGTCGTCTTTAGATTTTGTAATTAAAGGCTCAACGAATTTCTTCAAAGCTTTAGCCTTTGCAACAGTCGTAGTGATTCTTTTGTGCTTGATCAAAGAACAAGCCATGTTAGATAACATAGCACTTCTATGAGAAGCAGTACGACCTAAATGATTGAATTTCTTATTATGTCTCATTTTTTATTCTTTATCTAATTTATATTTAGAGATATCGGTCCCAAACGACAGATTCAGACCCTCGAGCAAATCATCAAGCTCCGTGAGCGATTTCTTACCGAAGTTTCTGAACTTCAACAGATCTGTCTTGTTGAACTGTACCAAGTCACCCAATGTTTCCACATCGGCAGCTTTCAAGCAGTTCAAGGCACGAACTGAGAGGTCCATATCAACAAGCTTAGTCTTAAGCAGCTGGCGCATGTGCAATACTTCTTCATCAAATTCTTCATTGCCGTCCACATCGGATGTTTCAAGAGTAATCTTTTCATCAGAGAACAACATGAAATGATAAATCAATATTTTAGCGGCTTCTTTCAAAGCTTCCTTCGGGTGAATGGAACCATCGGTAGTAATTTCCAATACCAGCTTTTCGTAGTCAGTCTTCTGTTCAACACGGAAGTTTTCCACCTGATATTTGACATTACGTATCGGTGTGTAAATAGAATCGAT
>ENA-OQNF01000046-OQNF01000046.1-human-gut-metagenome-genome-assembly--contig:-NODE-46-length-19916-cov-9.339734_pt1 | contig 19916 bp, 15 predicted proteins | sample MGYA00242628_ERZ504878 | MGnify/ENA primary metagenome ERZ504878 (study PRJEB26092, sample SAMD00036383) | human gut metagenome | host: Homo sapiens | study: EMG produced TPA metagenomics assembly of... | reverse complement strand
CTGTTCGCCGATTAAAGCGGCACGCGAGCTGGGTTCAGAACGTCGTGAGACAGTTTGGTCTCTATCCTCTGCGCTCGTTGGAATCCTGAGGAGGCCTGCCCATAGTACGAGAGGACCTGGGTGGACGGACCTCTGGTATGCCGGTTGTCGCGCCAGCGGCATGGCCGGTTGGCTACGTTCGGGAGGGATAACCGCTGAAAGCATCTAAGCGGGAAGCCTGCTCCAAGATTAGGATTCCTTGACGCTCCCCGGAGCGTCCGAAGCCCGCATGTTGAACACGTGTTCGATAGGCCGGAGGTGGAAGCCCCGCGAGGGGTGGAGCCGACCGGTACTAACGGGCGAACGCGGCACACTTTCCGACCCGCTTGCTGGGTCGGGTCTCGTCCTGTGGTGGTTTCTTTCGTTGGATGGCAAGGAGCATTGTTTCTTGTGGTCACGGAAACGATACCGGTGAAGCGTTTTTGTTCGCGTCCGTTGTCCGGTTCCCGGACCGCCACGATCGGAATCGTGGCGTGTGGCATGGTTCCGGTTCTGCCGGCCGATCCTTGTGGTTGGCCGTTGTACTGGTTTTGCGGTGGTCATGGCCCAGGTGAGACGCCCGGTCCCTTTCCGAACCCGGAAGCTAAGGCCTGGTCGCGGCGATGGTACTGCACTCGAGAGGGTGTGGGAGAGTAGCACGCCGCCGCATTCAACTTACGGACCTTCCGGTCGAGCCCCATCGGGGTTCCCGGAAGGTCCCTTTTTATTCCCGCGCACGGATGTCTTCCTCCATTCGGTGGAGGGAAACGGACGCCGGGAGGCCCGCCGGCGGGATGATTCCCCCAGTCACTGGGAGTCTCGGGACGCCGGGAGGCCCGTGGGCGGAAGGATTCCTCCACCCACTGGGTGTTTTGTTCCGCCGGAAGGCCCGTGGGCGGGCGGATCGCTCCAGTCACTGGGAGTCCCGGGACGCTGGGGGATCCCAGGAATTTCAGGGGAGCTTCCTGCCCTTATCCGATGGTGGAATAGACTGGGGAACCATGCATTATTTCGTACCCAAACGCTGCGTCGAATCGAACAAAATCATGTATCGCGACAAAGCGACGGCCCGGCAGGCCGCCGACCAGGGTTGGCGTGAACGCGGCACCGAACTATGGGTGTATCGGTGCGAATTCTGCGGAACCTGGCATCTCACACATCGCGATCCAGCGCTAAAGGGCGTTGCCAATCGCTGTTGCAGTATCTTTTAATATCATTCGATATTGCTGACATTGCAACAAGAAATCTCAATAGAAGATTGCAAAAAAAGATTGGCTATCATGCGATATGTGATAGCCAATCTTTTTGTATTTTTGGGGGAATATCAATCGCCATATATCGACAATATATTGCGATAATCCAAGAATATTTGATGATTAGTCGGTGATGTCGGCTTTGTAGAAGTTCACGTAGGAACGGCTCGGCGTCGGACCGCGCTGACCCTGATAATGCGAGCCGGTGCCTTGCGAACCGTACGGATGTTCGGCGGGGGAACTGAGCTGGAAAAAGCACATCTGGCCGATCTTCATGCCCGGCCACAACTTCACCGGCAATGTCGACACATTCGACAATTCCAACGTGATATGACCCTCGAAACCAGGGTCGATGAAGCCTGCGGTGGAATGTGTGAGAATACCCAAACGACCCAGCGAGCTCTTGCCCTCCAGGCGGGCGGCAATCGTCGGATCAAGCTTCACATACTCCCACGTGGATCCCAACGCGAACTCACCTGGATGCAGAATCCACGGTTCGCCCGGAGCCACCTCGAACTGCTCGGTCAGCTCGCCCTGATTCTCAGCCGGATCGACATACGTGTACGCATGATTGTTGAACAGGCGGAAGAAACGGTCCAAACGCACGTCAATGGAAGCGGGCTGCACCATTTCCGGGGTCCACGGATCGAGTGAAATATGACCTTCGGCCTGCGCGGCGAGAATGTCGCGATCGGACAGCAGCATTGAAACTCCTTATTGCCAGGCACGCGAATGTGCCGGTATGGCGCTCGCCAACATTCGAACGTTCGCATGGTTGAGCGTGCGAATGTAGGCAATTGCGAAATGATTATTAGCTGGCTCTAGTCTAACGCGGTATCGCTATATCGTGGCTTATATCGGGTTGTAACGATTGCCGTGTGCTTGGTACGCAAAATCCGTTGCATCGGATTTTCTGCAGGTTTTTATACGGGATTCTTCCGCAGGATTTCTTACAGGATTCCCGGCGCGATATCGTGCGTGGCAAGCCAGTCGCGCAAATCGCTGAATTCGTTGAGACTGACCGCATGATCGAGTCCACGGTAGCTTTTCGACGTGAGGAACGTATGCTCGTCCAGCCAAGCGGCGGTTGCGAAAAGCTCCGGCATCGGAATCACGGTATCGTTCTTGCCATAGCCGTAGAACACGGGAATGTTCAATTCCGCGACATGACTGTCGGCCGGCGCGCTACCGGCGACGATTCCCGGCGCAAGGAAGCCGGAGAGCGAGATCGACGCGGCGTACCGTTCCGGATGGACGCGCAGCAGATGAATCGCCAGCAAACCGCCTTGCGAGAAACCGATCGGCACTACAGCGCGATCTTCGGGAACATTGCGCGCAACCCAATCGTCAATGGCTTGAGCGGCGGCATAAGCGTCTCGATCCAGGTCTTTGCCGGACGGCACGCAATCATGGAACCACGAATACGCGCCCTGACCGAAACCGAATTCACCGGAACCAGCCTCCTGCAGCACGAGCGGCGCACGCAATGAAGCAAAATCGTTATAAGGAGCCACGTAACGCATCATGTCGGCCAAATCGGCCTCATTGGAGCCCCAACCGTGCAGGCAGAGGAACAGCGGGCGTCGTGGAGCCGCATTGCCGCCCCCGCGCGAATACTGTACGTGCGTGACCTGCAGCGGCTCGCCGAACCTCCCTGGAACCACCTGCGATTCGCGCCCGATCAGACCGGTCGGGGTGTTTGGGTTGCTGGAGTCGTGGGAATCACTGGTCTCGTGCTCGCGTATTTCACTCATGCCTCCAATATACCCGTTCCAGCGGGGCAATCCTCCCAGTCACTGGAAGGATTGGGACGTTGGGCGGCTTGCCAGCGGGGTGATTGTTCCAGTGAGTGGCGGTTTCTGGACTTTGAGTGAGCTGCCAGCGGGCGGATTCTCCCACTGGCTGGAGGAATCTGGACTCTGGATGGCTTGTAAGCGGGATGATTGTGCCAGTGGGTGGAGGTTTTGGGACGTTGGGCGGCTTGCTGGCGGGCAGATGTTCCCACTGGCTGGAGGAATCCACCCGTTGAGGGCAAAAAGAAACCCCGGTGGAGAGAAAACCACCGGGGAGAGAAAGGAGAGAGAAGAAGAAAGGGTTCAATTGTCGGGAACTGCTGTGGGTTCCTGGTCGGCTCTTTTGCTGACATCTCCTATATAAACAGACGATGCTGAGTACATGTCTGGTGTTTTCTGGGAAATATCTGAGAATTTCAATTCCCTCATGTTTTAGATTGTGGAATGGCCTCCAGTTTGCCGCCTTCCACGCCGTGTTCCGTTCCCGCAGTTATCTCGTCCTCCACGCTTCCACAGTTCGTCCGCAAACAAACTCACGGCGAATCGCCGGCTCACGCCAGCTTGCTGATCCCATCAGATCAGCTGGATGCTAGATCTGCGCGTCGGCGTCCACGCTCATCACATACACGTTGCGTCGCAGCTGCTTGGATTGCGCACGCGTAATGTCGCCCGCCTCGTACATGTCTTGGATCACACCCAGCTCGATACCGTAGCTTTCGCGCTTCACATCTTCCGCCTGCGCCTGCGCCTCCGCGCTCGTGCCCACATTCGGGCGCGACCTCAGCGTAGCCTCGCCTCGTCGGTAATCCAACAGCAGTGCCGAGCAATGTTCCGTATTGTACGTGTCGCGGCCCATCTCCTCATACAGGCGGTCGATCACATGTTCGATGGCATCCACCTGCACCGCGCGGGTGTGCGCGAACAGCTCGTCGTCGCTGAACAGCGGGGTAGTGCGGCGAATGCGGCTGTTCACACGCTTCACCACCGTGCCCAAACGCCTCTGCAACGCCCTGAAGCGGCCTTTGACTCGCCAGATGGTGCGTCCGGAATTATGTTCCGTTTCGATATGGCGCAGAGAGCTCATGATCTGGTCGAGCAGGCGCTCGCATGCTTCGATTTCCAGATCGTGCGCTGCCTTGTCGTCGTTCGGCGTCGCCTTGACTTTCGCCAGTCGTGCCTTGACGTATTCCTTCTCCCAGTTGAGCGCGTCGATCTGCAGTTGCATATACCCTTGCGGATCGATTTCTCCGATGCGCTGCTTCAGTCGTGTGATACGTTTCGTATACGAGTCGATGATCATCAGCACCGCACGACGATTGTCGGGTGTGACTCGTCCCGTCAGTTCCTCCACGGTCCGTCGCAGCACTTCGATGGTGATTCCGGTCATTTCCACGGAAGTGTCTTTATTGCGATTCGGCGCCAGCAGCGGCAGCAGGAAGTTGGCGAGCAGCAAGGTTACGACGATCACGCCACCTGCGATGAAGATCAGTTCGTCACGCATGGGGAACCACGCGCCTCCCGTAATGGTGTACGGGATCGTGAACATCAATGACAGGGTGATGGTGCCTTTCGGCCCGCCGAACGTCATGACCGCGGCCGAACGCCAACGTTGCGCCGTCATCTTGCGTCGCTTGCCGGTGACGGTATCTCGCGCGAGGCGTAGCATCAATGAAATCCACAGGAATCGCATGATGATTGCCACTGCGGAAACCGCAAGAATCGCAGCTAACAGCAGCCAATTGCTGACCTGAGGATCATCCCAGCTTGTACTCATCGCATTCGGCAGCAGCATGCCAAGCAGAATGAACACCGTGCCGTTGAGCGTGAACGAGAATACCCCCCATACGCTCGACGAAACAATGTTGGTGCGAGCTACATTCGGGCCGATGCCGGTGCGGTCGAAACGGATGATCAAACCGGCCGTCACCACCGAAAGAATGCCGGAAACATGCACCGCTTCCGCACCCAAATACAGAATGAACGGCAGGAACAATTCCATCAAAATACGGCTTGTGGTCGTCTCCCAGCCGAAAGATCGCAACGATTCAAATAACAGGTCGGCGACCATGCCTACTGCCAAGCCGAAAATAGCGCCGCCGAAGAACGAGAACACGAACTGTGCGGCCGAATCTCCCACTTCGAATACGCCGCTGATAGCCGCCGCAATCGCGAACTGGAAGCCGACGATGCCGGACGCGTCGTTGAATAGCGATTCGCCTTTAAGCACGCTGGTTTGACGTTGCGTAAGAGCGGCTTCCTTGCCAAGCGAAGATACGGCGACCGCGTCGGTCGGTCCAAGCGCGGCGCCGAGCGCCAAAGCCGCGGCAAGGGGAATTGCGGGCCATATGGCATGCAATGCGAAACCAACGACAACCATCGTGGCGATCGCTAGTCCAATTGCCAATGAAAGCGACAGTTTAACGGATTTCAAAAGCTCGCTTTTGTCGATCTCATGCGCTTCCAAATACAGCAGTGGCGCAATGAACAGCACCATGAACAGTTCCGGGTCGAGCGTGACGTTCGGGAAAAACGGTAATTGCGACGCCAGCGCACCCAACGCGATCTGCACGAGCGGTGTGGAAACCTTGGGAATGAAACGGCTGAGGAATGAAGATAGTACGACGGCGGCGATAATACATACAATCAACTCGAATACCGCCAACGTGCCTCCTTTGCGCGCATTTTCCAAACTCTTTCAGCCTACCAAGAGGTATTTATGGGCGTGTTTCGCCTTTTGCCTCACGTGAATGGAACCGTATAGTGGCGGATATGCAGTGGAGTGACGACATGGGACTTGCGATTGAGTTGGCTCGTGAAGCCGCAGCGGAGGGTGAGGTGCCGGTCGGTGCCGTCGTGCTTGACGCTGGGGGAGCGGTGATTGGTCAGGGGCGTAATCTGCGTGAGGCGCACGCCGATCCGTTGGCACACGCCGAGGTCAAGGCCATGACGCAGGCCGCTCGGTCACTTGGTACGTGGAATCTTGCCGATTGCACGTTGATTGTTACCTTGGAGCCGTGCCCGATGTGCGCTGGCGCATGCCTGCAAACGCATGTTGGTCGAATCGTGTTCGGCGCGTGGGATGCCAAGTTGGGTGCATGCGGTTCGATTTGGGACATTCCTCGCGACCCGCATGTCGGTCATGTTCCGGAAGTTATCGGCGGCGTTCGTGAAGCGGAATGCGCACGATTGATGACTGATTTTTTCGCTGGAAAACGATAATTGCGATTTTGTAGTCGCAAAAAACGTAAGAAATATTGAAATGCCAAGTAAATCTCGGTAAAGATGATTGCGCTTTCAACGGTAATGTTTACGTAATAATATTTCTTGCGAGTCTGTGGTCGCAAGAAATACTTTCCGACAGAAAGAAACACGCTCGGCGACGTCAACAAATGAAGCTTGTCATACCATCGAAGGTGACAGTACAAGGCAATCGTAATATGTAAAGGATGCTGCAATGACGCTCATTCAGACCTTCCATGGCAACGCTACCAACGGTACCGAACTCACTGCGGTCTACGCCGAACAGTCAGCCGCAAACGTGGCGTTCGCACTCGTATTCCCCGGCAATGATCTGCCGCGACTCGTGCATTGGGGTCGCCCGCTCGCAGCCCCGGCAACCGTGATCGACATGTTCGACGCGCAAATGCCACAGCGCGTTTCTGGCGCACTCGACTACACCTCATGGCCGAGCGTGCTGCCCACGCAATCCGAATCCTGGATCGGCGCAACCCGTTTCGATGTGCGTCGCGACGGCGTGGAACTGTTCTGCAAGTTCGCAGTCAGCAACATCACCGCCGAAACCGTGGCAGCTGGCAAAACCTACGTCATGGGCGAAAAAGACGGATACCCGAACTGGAGCGTGGCCGACGAACCCAAGCAGACCCCAACCGTCACCGTCACCGCCGAAGACACGGAACAGCACGTGAAACTCATCTGGACGTGCGAACTCGACGAAACCGGCCTCATCCGCCAGAACGCCGAAGTCGTCAACACCGGCGAAGGCCAGCTTGAAGTCGGCAAGGTCGAACTCGCATTCACCGTGCCGGCCGACGCCAACGAAATCCTCACCACCACCGGCCACCATCTGCGCGAACGCTCCCCGCAGCGCCAGGACTTCACCCTCGGCCGCTTCGCCAAAGCATCCATGGCCGGACGTCCAGACTTCGACGCCACCCTGCTGCTCAGCGTCGGCGAAAAAGGCTTCGGCTTCACGCACGGCAACGTCTACTCCGCACACGTGGCATGGAGCGGCAACAGCGTGCTCTCCGCGGAACGCCTGCCCTACACCAGCGGTGTGATTGGCGGCGGCGAAGTACTGTTCGGCGGCGAAATCAGCCTCGCCAACGGAGAGTCCTACACCACTCCATGGCTTATCGGCTCCTACGGCGAAGGCCTCAACGAAGTCGCAGCCCGCTTCCACAGCTACATTCGCCGCGTGCACCGCGACTGGCTTGCTGAACACAACATCGCACCCAAGCCGCGCCCGGTCATTCTCAACACATGGGAAGCCGTCTACTTCAACCATGATTACGATACCCTCACCGCACTCGCCGACAAGGCCGTGGAAAGTGGCGTGGAACGTTTCGTGGTAGACGACGGCTGGTTCGGCTCCCGCCGCGACGACACCTCCGGCCTCGGCGACTGGCAGATCTCGCAAGACGTGTGGCCCGACGGCGACAAGTCACTCAAGGCGCTCGCCGATTATGTGCATGGCAAGGGACTCGAATTCGGTCTGTGGTTCGAGCCGGAAATGGTCAACCCGGATTCCGACCTGTTCCGCGCGCATCCCGATTGGGTGCTGAAACCCACCGAAGGCCGTCTGCCCATGCAGGGACGTACCCAGCAGGTTGTGGACCTGACCAATCCGGACGCCTACGACTACATTTACGGCGCAATGGACAAGCTCGTCGGCGAACTCGGCATCGACTACATCAAGTGGGATCACAACAAACTCGTCACCGAAGCTGTCTCCCCACGCACCGGACGCCCGGCAGTACACCAGCAGACGCTCGCCGTGTATCGCATTTTCACTGATCTGAAGGCCGCGCATCCAGGACTGGAAATCGAAAGCTGCTCCTCCGGCGGTGGTCGCGTGGACCTCGGCATCCTCGAAGTGGCCGACCGCATTTGGGGATCCGACTGCGTCGACCCGGTGGAACGCGCCGACATCCAGCGCTACACCTCGTTGCTCGTGCCGCCGGAAATGATCGGCGAACATGTGGGCGCATCCCCGGCGCACTCCACGCACCGCGCCACCACGCAGGAACTGCGTATGGCCATGGCCTTCTTCGGACACATGGGCATCGAATGGAACCTGCTCAAGGAACCGCAGGAAGATATCGACAAGCTCGCCGAATGGGTCGCCGAATTCAAGAAGCATCGCGAATGGTTCGCCGTAGACGCAGTCGTGCATTCCGACGCAGCCGATCCGGCAGTGCGCTTGGACGGTGTGGTCATGCCTAACCAAGCGGCCGCCATCTACCGTTTCACCCAGCTCACCACCTCGCAGACCTACCCGGCCGCGCCGGTACGCCTGCCCGGCCTCGACCCAGACAAGGTGTATGAGGTGTCGCCGCTCGACGTGAGCCTCGACCTCGCCAAGCAAGACATCACCAACGGACAGAGCCCGCTCGGCTGGTGGAAGGCCGAAGGCGTGAGGATGACCGGACGCGCGCTCGCCACGTACGGCATCCGCCCGCCGGCACTGCACCCGGCGCAAGCAGTCCTTTTCAAGGCCGTGCTTGCGCCCGTCGAGAGCGCCGAATAGCGCGCTCTCTCCCCTCACCTACGGGAAGCCCACTGGGCTTCCCGCTTAACGGTTCGGCAAGCAGTCCTTTTCAAGGCTGTGCTTGCGCCCGTCGAGAGCGCCGAATAAGCCGTAATCGCATAACAAAAATCCTCCCTGAACAAAAGGGAGGATTTTTTGTATTGCAAGACAATCAATCGCAATCAATCGCAATCAATCGCAATCAATCAGCCAACATATTGCCGAATTGCCTGTGATGCGGCAGCCTTGGCCCACAAAGCCCAATCGTGGTCGGGAATTTCAAAATCCACTGGCGTGGCCTGGCTATGCCGATACATGTTGATGCCGTTACGCAAGTCGTCAATGCCGAATTTCGCGATGAACGACGATTCTCCGGCGATCATGATTTTGTCTGGCATGGCAAGATTGGCGATGGTCGCCACCAGGGTGCCGAGACGGAAGCAGGTGCGGTTCACCAGATTCGTCGCCTGCGGTTTGTTCGCGCGTGCGTCACGTGCGAAATCGTCGAATGATGCGGGATGTCCGATGATTTGCGAATATTCCGCCGCGATCGAGTTGTCGGACAGGCATTGCGCGCATCCCTTGTGTCCGGAAACACAACGCGGCCCATCCGGATCGACCAGAATATGCCCGACCAAACCGTAACTTTTATCCGAACAGCTTACCAGCTCGCCGTTGAACGTCAACGAATAGCCGACGCCCGCGCCGAACGTCAGCACCGCGAAGCTATCCAATCCAACGCCCGGTCCAAACAGGCAGGCGTCAACCACCAACGAATCGATATCGTTGTAAATTCCGGTAGGCAATCCGGTCGCCTCACGAACCATGACGGAAAGTTCCACGGGCTGCGACCAGTGCATGAACGGTGCGAACGTCACCACGGTACCGTCGACAATATGCCCGCCAAGCGAGATCCCCACAGCGCACGGTTTCGGCCAGCCCGCTATCTCCGCCTCGTCGGAACAGTCGGTCGTCAGTTGTTTGATCAGCGCGACCACGGTCTGCGGGGAAGCGTCTTCGATTTCCAGATCATGGCATCCGGTGATGATCTGCCCGATTGCGTTGACCGCAACTGCCGAAATATGCGTCGCGTTGATTTTCATGCCAACGAAAGATCGCGCATTCGCAATCACCTGCAATCCGGTTTGCGGGCGGCCGCGACGTTCCGTATTTTCTTTCTGCACGAAACCTTTCGGCAGTTTGCCGGCCTTGCCGGACGGCATCGGCGTCTCCTCAATCACGCCCGCATAAATCAGATCGCTGGTAATTCGGGAAACAGCACCCTGCGAAAGTCCTAAAATCTGCGCCAACGTAATGCGTGAAATCGGACCATATTTCATGATGCAAGCCGCGACTTTATGAGTATATTCCGAGCCTTCAAACCACTGTGGCAGAGGTGAAACCGCCATCTGAACCATCCTTCGTGCTCCCGTTCGCGCACATCGTGCGTCAAATTACTTTCTCAGAGTAACAAAATCTCGTCGTTTTATTTTCCGACCCGCACAGGCGCGCTGAGCTGGGAATGAAAATCGCCCCCTTCTATAATTCTCAGTAATGGTGGTGTGGTAAGGAAGCCGCTCCACCGTAATAGAGAAAAGATACAAAGGAGTCGAGAATGAAACCTGATTCCACCACTAGTGTAGGTAAATTCAGGAGGATTGTATACCGCGCTCTCACGGCCACATGCGCAATCGCGTTGACGGCCGGCCTTGCAGGTTGCGGCAACAGCACCGCTGGAACCGTCACTTTGGATTTCTTCCAATTCAAAGCCGAAGCAGCGGACTGGTTCACCGCAAAAGCAAAGGAATTTGAGAAAACCCATCCCAGCATCAAAGTCAACGTCAACAATTCGTCCGACGCAACCACTGATTTGCGTACGCGACTCGTGAAAAATCGTGAACCCGACGTCATCACCATCAATGGCGACATTAATTTCGGCATGCTCGCCGAAGCGGGTGTTTTCCACGATTTCACCGACGATGACATCGTCGACGAACTCAATCCAGGCATGGTGAACATCGCCAAGAGCCTTGTACAAACCAACGACGAATCCAAGAAGCGCCTGTACGGCCTGCCGTATGCGGGCAACGCGTCCGGCTACATCATCAACGCTGACGTGTGGGAAGAAGCGGGCGAGGATCCCGACAATCCACCGCAGACGTGGAGCGAATTCATCGACCTGCTGCAACGCTTCAAGAGCAAGGGCATTGTACCGATCGAAGCGAGCACCGCTGATCCGTGGACACTCCAGGCGCCGCTGGCATCACTCAACTCCACGCTGGTACCGGAATCCGAATATCTTTTCCTCAAAGACGGATCGAAGAAATTCTCCGACCTGTGGGGCACTGTCAGCGATCAGCTGGTCGAGATCTACCAGAACTACACGCAGAAGAATCCGGCCGTCACTTACCAGCAGGCCACGCAGGATCTGGCCGCAGGCAAAGCCGCGATTCTGCCACTCGGCACCTACGCGATTCCGCAGATCCGACTCATCAACAGCGATGCCAACTTGCGTTTTGCGCAAATGCCGGCAACCGACGATGCCAGCGAACGGCAACTCACCGCAGGCGATGACGTGATCCTGACCATGGGCGCACACACCAAGCATGAGAAGGAAGCGCGCGAATTCATCGACTTCCTGATGAACGACGAAAACATCAAGGACTACTCCAAGCAGCAGTCCGCCTTTACCCCCTACAAAGACACGTATGTGGGCGATGAAGCGCTGAACGGCGTGCTTGACTTCTACCAGGCGGGCAAACTGGCCGACTTCTGCGACCATTACGTGCCAGCCAGCATCAACATCGCAGGCTTCCTGCAGACGCTGGTTCAGTCGGGCAACACCGAAAAATTCCTGAACAGCATGCAATCCGAATACGACAAGATCGAAGCCAGAAACTTCAGGTGAGAGGAGGAACGGACATGACTACCGCACATACTGCAAATACTGCGAAGAAATCTGCAAAAACTTCCAAGAATAAGGTTTCGAAATATTCCAAGCGCAAGGTCGATCCGGCATTTTATTGGATGACCGTTCCGGCTGCGATTCTGGTGTCCATCTTCCTGTATTGGCCGTTCCTGCAGGGCGCGGCATACTCGTTCACTAATTCGCAGGGTTACGGTGATTTTAAATTCATCGGATTGAAGAATTATATTGCGATGTTCCAGGATTCTCGCGTCGGTCACGCGTACCTGTTCACTATTCTCATCGCAGTTTTGATTACGCTCGGCACGAATATTCTCGGCATGTTCCTGGCGGTGCTGCTGAATTCGAAAATCGCATTCAAAAATGGATTCCGTGCGATTTTCTTCATTCCGTACACCCTGTCGGTGCTGGTGATCGGCTACGTGTTCAAGTACATTTTCATGACGCCGCTGCCGGCGCTCGGCCAGGCGCTGCATATTGATTGGCTGTCGACGTCGATGATTTCCAATCCGGATTTGGCATGGTTCCCGATTGTGTTCCTGTCGATCTGGCAGGGCGTTGCCTACTCCACACTGCTGTACTTGGCTGGCCTGCAGACCATCGACAACGAGATTTACGAGGCGGCCGCGATCGACGGTGTGAACGCTTGGCAGAACTTCTGGCAGATCACCTTCCCGCTGATTGGCCCGTTCTTCACCATCAACATGGTGTTGAGCCTCAAGAATTCGCTCGGCGCGTTCGACCAGATCATGGCATTGACCAAGGGCGGCCCGGATTCCAAGACCGAAACCGTCTCGTATCTGATCTTCCAGAACGGCCTTGGCAATGGCGAATACTCCTACCAGATGGCGAACGCGGTCACGTTCTTCATCGTGCTGGCAATCCTGGCCTTCGTGCAGCTGAAGTTCTTCAGCGGCAAGGAAAAGGTCTGAGCAAGGGTCTGAAAGTCTGAAGGTAAAGAGGAAATATCATGACTAGCGCAACTGTTGCAAAGACTGCAAAGACTGGCGTTCAAGCGCAAGCAAAGCCAGAGAAAATCCGCAGGGATCATAAGGTCAACTGGTGGCTGACCGCGGTTGTGACGGTGTTGAGCCTTACCGTGCTCGTGCCGTTGTATTTCGCTGTGGTCACCGCGTTGAAGACGCCGGGCGAGGCTGGCACGTTCAGCTTGCCGACCACGTGGGAATGGCATAATTTCGCCGACGCATGGAATAAGGTGAACTATCCGAAGGCCGCACTTAACTCCGCGATCATCACCGTGTGCGCGGTGGTGTTGACGCTGCTGACGAACACGTTCGTCGCGTATGCTGTGGCACGAAATATGGATAAGCGATTCTTCCGCTTCCTGTATTACTTCTTCCTTGCGATGATGTTCGTGCCGTTCACGGTGATCATGCTGCCGGTCGCGAAGGAAATGGGTACGTTGCATCTTGATAATCAGCTTGGTTTGATTATTCTGTACACGATTCTTGGCATCGGCACCAACCTGTTTATTGCGATTGGTTTTATTCGTTCGATTCCGATTTCGTTGGAAGAGGCGGCTCGTATCGACGGTGCTTCCACCTGGCGTATTTTCTGGACAATCATTTTCCCGCTGATGGGTCCGATTAATGCCACGATTGCGATTTTGACCGCACTGTGGGCTTGGAACGACTTCCTGCTGCCGTTGATCACGCTGACTGATCAGAGCAATCAGACGATTCCGCTCGCACAGTACGTGTTCCAAAGCCAGTTCACGTCGAACTATCCGATGGCCTTCGCGTCCTATCTGATGGCCATGGCTCCGGTTCTCATCGTCTACATCTTCGCCCAGAAGTGGGTCGTCGGTGGCGTGATGAGGGGAGCCGTTAAGTGAACAGCCCAGTGGTCTGTTCATAGGCTCTCCCTGAGCGAGCCGATAGGCGAGTGAAGGCAGGGACAACGCGGCCGTAGGCCGTCCGTTCAGGAAGTAACACTTCACCGCTCTGAGCGGGACTGGCCTATCCCACTCCCCAGCGCGGGACGTTCCATTTCCCTTTCTGGAACGTCCCGCGTTTTTTATTTTTGCGGATTGGTTTTTCGCGTCCGTAAGAAGCGTATTCTTTTCTTGCTTTGCACAACTCGCCGCGGGAAAGAAAGAAAAACAGGGTTGCATACCATAGGGGAGTAGGCAAAATCGATCTTCTGCATGAAGCTGACATGAGCTGAAAACGGGCAGAGTCAGTCACGAAAGATCGAACGAAAATTTAACAAACGTCAAGCAAAGGAGCTCCACGACATGACGAATTTCAATCGTTCCACCCTTCCCGACACCGTGCGTTCCAACGGCGCGACCCCGAACCCGTGGTGGGCCAACGCGGTGGTGTATCAGGTGTATCCTCGTTCCTTCCAAGACACGAACGGCGACGGCATCGGCGATCTGAAGGGCATCACCAGCCGTCTTGACTATCTGGCCGATCTTGGCGTGGACGTGGTGTGGTTGAGCCCGGTCTACAAGTCGCCGCAGGACGACAACGGCTACGATATTTCCGATTATCAGGACATCGATCCGCTGTTCGGCACCTTGGAGGATATGGACGAGCTGCTTGCCGAAGCGCACAAGCGCGGTCTGAAGATCGTGATGGATTTGGTGGTCAACCACACGTCCGACGAGCATGCTTGGTTCCAGGCTTCCCGCGACAAGGACGATCCGCATGCCGACTGGTATTGGTGGCGTCCAGCCAGGCCGGGGCATGAGCCGGGCACTCCGGGTGCCGAGCCGAACCAGTGGGGTTCCTATTTCGGCGGTTCCGCTTGGGAGTACGATCCGAAGCGCGGCGAGTATTTCTTCCACCAGTATTCCAAGAAGCAGCCGGATTTGAATTGGGAGAATCCGGAAGTGCGCAAGGCCGTCTACAAGATGATGAATTGGTGGATGGATCGCGGCATTGACGGCTTCCGTATGGATGTGATCACGCAGGTTTCGAAGACTGTTGATAAGAACGGCAAGCTGCCGGGAGAAGACGGCTGCGAGATTGAGGATTATCCGGTTGGTGAGGAAGGCTATTCCAGCCCGTTCCCATGGTGCTCCGACGGTCCGCGCATCGACGAGTTCCTTGCCGAAATGCGCCGCGAAGTGTTCGAAGGCCGCGAAGGCTACATGAACGTCGGCGAAGCGCCGGGCATCACTCCGGCACGCAACGAGCATGTCACCGATCCGAAGAACGGCGAACTTGACATGCTGTTCCTCTTCGACCACGTGGGCATCGACCAGGAAGGTTCCAAGTGGAACACCGTGCCGTTCGAAGTCAAGAATCTGCGCGCCCGCCTCGCCGACCAGCAGGAGGCCGTGAGGGACGCCGGCTGGGCCAGCCTGTTCTTCTGCAACCATGATCAGCCGCGCGTCGTCTCCCGTTGGGGCGACGACGCTGATCGCGAGTCGCGCGAGCTGAGCGCCAAGGCGTTCGGCATGCTGCTGCACATGCACCGCGGCACCCCTTACATTTACGAGGGCGAAGAGCTGGGCATGACCAACGCACACTTCACCACGCTCGAGCAGTACCGCGATCTGGAATCCATCAACGCCTACCGCCAGCGCGTGGAAGAAGCAAAATGCCAGTCCGCAGAATCGATGATGGCGGCGCTCGCGCTCATCGGACGTGACAACGCACGCACGCCGATGCAGTGGGATGCTTCCAGGTATGCAGGTTTCACCGCGCCGGACGCGGCGACGGAACCGTGGATCGGCGTCAATCCGAACCATGTCGAGATCAACGCAGCCGAGGAATTCGACGATCCCGGATCCGTGTACAGCTTCTACAAGAAGCTCATCGCCATGCGCCACAACAACGCGACCATCGCGACGGGCGAATGGAATCTGGTCGCGGCAGACAGCGAGCAGGTGTATTCCTTCACCCGTACCAGCGGCGACGACACGATTCTCGTCATCGTCAATCTCACTGATAGGACGGCGCAGGTGCCTGCTGAGGTCGCGCAACTGCTTGAGGATGGCGTGGGCGAGTCGCAGGTACTGCTCAGCACCTATGATGCCGTGCATAGCGTAAAGTCGGTCGCTCGCGGCGAGCTCGCTCGCTGGGAGGGGGTCGTGATCCAGCTCTGATCGATCTTTCCTATAAACTCTCTGCAAAGCGTTCGTGCGATTCATCACGGGATCGTACGAACGCTTTTTCTTTATTTGTATTGTGATTTATCAGATTATGTATTGCGATTATTCCTGATTGCTTGTGATTACTTTTCGCAAGCAATCTCACTTTTCATCGCGAAAGCCGCATGATAAGGCAGTTTCGGCAGACGTACGCTTACAATAACGCTCATGGAACAAAACGAGGTTCTCAAAGCATTGCAGCGCGATCACGCAGCTGAACTGAAACTAGCCGCCGAACGACTCAAGGGCACTGCGCGCCACACGGCAATCATTCCGTCCAAGGTGCTGTCCGACATGACCGGACATGAGATTCTGCTCAAGCCTGAGAATCTCCAGGTCACCGGATCGTTCAAGATTCGCGGCGCCTACAACAAGATCGCATCCCTGAGTGATGAGCAGCTGGCTCGCGGCATTGTCACCGCTTCCGCGGGCAACCATGCGCAGGGCGTGGCCTATGCGGCTCGCGAACGTGGTGCGAAGGCAACGATCTGCATGCCGCAGATCACTCCGCCGCTGAAGGTTGACGCCACCAAGGCGTACGGCGCAGACGTGGTGCTGTACGGCGAGGTGTTCGACGAATCCGCAGCCCGCGCCCAGGAATTGAGCGACACCGAAGGCATGATCTACGTGCCGCCATTCGACGATTACGAGGTGCTGTGCGGTCAGGGCACCATCGGCCTTGAAATCCTCGAAGACGTGCCGAACGTCACCGACGTGGTCGTGCCGCTGGGCGGTGGCGGTCTTGGTGCCGGTGTGGCGCTCGCCATCAAGACGTTCAAGCCGGAAGTGCGCGTGATCGGCGCGATTCCGGAGGGTAGCCCAGCATGGAAGAATTCGCTGGCCGCAGGTCATGTGGTTGCCGCCGACCAGGTGCGCACGTCCGCCGAGGGCGTCGCCGTGAAGCGTCCGGGCGATCTCACGTTCGCGCTGCTCAACGAATTCCTTGACGACATCGTCACCGTGACCGAGCGTGACATCAACGAGATGATCCTGCTCATGCTCGAAAAGCACAAGCTGGTGGTTGAGGCTGCCGGCGCTGTGTCTCTGGCTGCGCTCGAGCACCTCAACCTGCGCTCGCGCAAGTTCGCTGAGGCGAAGGGTCCGCATGTGGTGGTGCCGATCATGTCTGGCGGTAATGAAGACACTGTGTCCATTGGCGCTGTGATTCAGAAGGGTATGATCACGCGTGGCCGCATCATGCATTTCGAGGTCGAGCTGCCCGATACCCCGGGACAGCTGGTGAAGGTCGCCACATTGCTGGCCGAGCAGCGTGCGAACGTTATCGCGCTGGATCACGACCAGTTCAAGGCGTCCAGCCATTACGCGAATGCCGTGGCTTTGGGCGTGACGGTTGAAACGAATGGTCCCGACCACATTGATCGTGTGCTCGAGGCATTGCGGGAAGCCGGTTTCCAGCCGAAGCGCATTTACTGATTTCAGTACCGTTTTTCAGTATTTGATAACCAATAAGGGTCTTGGAAAGCCTTGCGATGATTTCTGATTGTCGCAAAGCAATCCAAGACCCTTTTGTTGTTTATATTGCTTGACTAGCCGTTACGTCATTCGGATTTTTGTCGTTGAAAAATTCGGATTTTGGTAACGACCAACCAAAACCGGTGTAATTCCAACGATTTGTGCCGGTACTGCAAGACGTACGAGAAAACGTATTTACTGTGCGGCTTACTGCTCGGCGGTGATGGTTTCGTCGACGAGCTGCGGCAGGGCGACGGCGATATCGTCGTGGATAAGCCGGTCGGCCAACCGATCGTATTGCGTGCGTCCCATGTTCATAATGGTGATCGGCACGCCCGCCTCTGCGGCTATGGGCACGATGCTTGCCGCGGGCATGACTTCCAGCGTGGATCCGATGACCCACAGTTCGTCGGCCTGCGTTGCGAGTCGATATGATTTTTCGAGCGCGCCGTCCGGCAGCGCCTCGCCGAAGTAGACCACGTCGGTTTTGATGAGTCCGTTGCATGGCATGTTGCCGCTGTAGGGCAGTCTGCGATGGCAGTGCGGATCGGGTTCGTTGTCGAGATTCGCCATGATGTCGGCGGTGTCATATTTTGCATGGCACTTCATGCAGTGCGAGGTACCGATGGTGCCATGCAGATTGACGATGACGTCGCTGCTATTGCCTGCTTTTTCGTGCAATGCGTCGAAGTTTTGTGTGGCGAGCAGCGTCAGCATGCCAGCCTGTTCCAGTTTGACGAGCGCTTTATGTGCGGTGCCCGGCTGTGCGGTCCACACGGGTGATTCCTTCTGCCAACGCCAGGAATACTTGCGATCTTCCTCGTGGCAAAGGAATGCTTCGATGTCATACACTTTCGTTTGTTCAGGGTGCTTAGTCCAGACGCCGTCCGGTCCACGGAAGTCGGGAATACCTGCGGACGTGGAAATCCCCGCCCCCGTCAATACTGCGATCTTTTTGCTCATATCTTAGGTATAGCCGCACGACGTAACTTCTGATGTTTCACGTGAAACAGGGAACATCGGGCAATCAAATTCGAGAAAAGCAATCTTAATAATCATGTATGGAAAGGAATGAGAGGTGCATTATGACTACTGATATTGCACAAAACATTGCAGATGATGGCGCTGATGCGGCCGAGACTGCCGAAACGACCGAGACGGTTACGGCGATCGGGGCAATCGATATCGAATCGATGGTGGCGCCGCCGTCGCCGACACGGCTTGCCCCGATTCCGACGCCGGTCGAGCAGACTAAGTTCTTCCCGCACACTGATGAGTTTCCGGAAGGCTGCCAAGTGATTTCCGACTTGGACCAGGATGATTTCGGATATCCCGTGAATATCGAGCAGGTTACATACGTGACCCGTCAGCTGGCTGATGACAGCAGTGTTGATTTGCCGATGTGGGTGTTCACGCCTGGCGTTGACAATATGCCCGAGGGCGCAATGCCGGAAGGCGGTTGGCCGGTGATTGTGTTTGTGCGCGGTTCGGCATTCCACGAGCAGAATGTGACCGATTACTCGAATTATTTCGTGCGCATTGCCGAGCAGGGGTATGTGGTGGCTGCGCTGAAGTATCGTCACAGCGATATTGCGCCGTTCCCCGTGCAGATGCAGGATTGCAAGACTGCGGTGCGTTTCATGCGCAAGAATGCCGAACGCTTCCATTGCAACAAGGATCGTATTGCGCTGTGGGGCGATTCTTCGGACGGTCATACGGTGTTGATGGCTGGGTTCACTGGCAATCGCGCGCCTGATACGGATGCCTATGCCGAGGAAAGCGCCGAAGTGAACGCGATCGTGGATTGGCATGGCCCTACTGATTTCGCGAAGATGAACTTTTTATCCGAGTTCGCAGAACCACAGTGATCCGCAGTGCCCGGAAGGTGTGGTGATTGGTGGCGGTGACGTGCTTGAACATCCGGATTTGAGCGCCCCGGCTTCGCCTATGACTTATCTGAGTGCCGATATGCCCACTCCGTCAACGCTGATCATGCATGGTGGCCGCGATCAGTTGGTGCCGTTCAATCAGAGTTGTCGCCTGTATGCCACGTTGAAAGCGCTTGGCAAGGATGTGACGTTCTACAAGCTCGATAACGCCTGCCATGCCTGTTACGGATTCCGTAGCGCTCGCGCATTGCGTTTGGTGTTCGATTGGCTTTCCGATCGTCTGTGACTTGCTGTGATGCGCTGTTGATCTGCTGATTGCCGTGTTGTTGCGTTGTGTGACACGCGGCAATCAGCTTTTTCTGACGATTTTTGGGTTGTGTTGGAGTTGGTTTTGCGATTTATGGTGTAAGAAAGACGGATTTCGACACGCCGACGTTTTCCAGTGTTTGCAAGGGTTCGCGTCTTGTTTCGTCATGCCCGATTTGCGTGGAATGGGATTGTGCTGTAGGTTTATCTCTTGCTGCCGCTCGGCGAGTGGTTCCCCGGTTGGGGTGCCTCGAGGCGGGTGAGCGGTGGTGGTTTGAGAACTCAAGAGCGTATTTGTACTACTTCTTTATAGTCAATGATTGCCAGTTCATCGTCCGCTCGTTCGCGAGTGGCCGGGAGGCCTTGAA
>ENA-OQNF01000042-OQNF01000042.1-human-gut-metagenome-genome-assembly--contig:-NODE-42-length-22735-cov-2.762783_pt1 | contig 22735 bp, 26 predicted proteins | sample MGYA00242628_ERZ504878 | MGnify/ENA primary metagenome ERZ504878 (study PRJEB26092, sample SAMD00036383) | human gut metagenome | host: Homo sapiens | study: EMG produced TPA metagenomics assembly of... | reverse complement strand
TATCTATATTCAGATAACTTTCTTTGGAAGCGGCAGGCCCTATCAGGCAGGCTTCGTCTGCATACATCACATGACGCGCCGTACGGTCGGCTTCCGAAAAAACAGCCACAGTGCGGATACCCATCTCTTTACAAGAGCGCATAACGCGCACGGCTATCTCGCCACGGTTGGCAATTAGAACCTTTTGTATCATAATCTTTCTCTTTTTACCCGAAATGTCACACAAAATTACAGATGCATTCATTATACATGAACACACCTTACATGGGTGGCATCTCTCATTAGTATTGATTATTTAACGAAAACTCCCTATTTTTTAGAAGCGGGAGCCATAATTGCCTGCAAAGATACTTGTTTTTTTGCACAAAAACTACAAATGTGTGTCTAAATAATGTTTTTAATACGTTGGCATGATTTCGTTCTTGTTCTTTTGAAGCGTAAAGTAATGTTACCTTCGAATAAGCTTTTATCTTATCAATGAACGCTTTAGCGGCATCCGATTCTTTCAATTCTTTTTGATACATATCCGCAAAAGCCCCCCCATCTTTTTTTCTACATCCGCATGAAACCATTTCCTTAAATCATTGGATGGAGTGACCTCTTTTGCCCAATAATCGTATTTCAAATATTCCCTCTTCATGCCACGGGGCCACAGACGATCTACCAAAACACGATAGCCGTCTTGTTCAGAAGGTTCATCATAAACCCTCTTAATGTTTACTTGAGTCATAGTTGGTTATTTTAATTTAGGTACAAGCTTATAACTCCATACAGTCCTAAAAAGTTCATTCCGGACAGCGGATTCAGGACAACAGCAACTCATAATCCACTACATCCAACCATCGTCCAAATTTCAATCCTACCTTCTTAAAATGGGAAACTTTTTTAAATCCCAGCCTCAAATGCAAAGCATCACTGGCAGCATTGCCCTCTGTGACACAGGCTATCAGTGCACGGTACCCATCCCTACGACATTCTTCAATCAATCTTTCCATTAATTCCCTGCCTATGCCCTTCCCCTCGTATCCAGGAGCTAAAATAGACCGTTGTTTCCAACGTATATCTGTAAGCAGTCCTCTCCTTCCACAGATGGGCATAACAATAACCCACTACTTTCCCTTCTTCCTCATACACAAAATAGGGAAAGCGGACGGCAATTCCGGCAATACGGCTACGCATATTTTCCTCTCTCAAAGGTTCCGTTTCAAATGTAGCCACACTGTGCTCGACATATTCATTGTATATTGTCGTGATGGCTTTGGCATCCTGAAGTTCCACTCGTCTAATCATAATATCATATCTATTATTAAAACGTAAGCAAGATATAAAAAAATAATCAGTTATCTAGAGAATAATCACTATATTTACAGCCGATTCTAATTTCAGCTATAAAAATGACAGAAATAGTAGAACTAAAAGACTTTATCCCAGCCTACACCAATGCAGTACAAAAACTGCTGGAGCAGCTCACAAACCGCCCGGTAAAACTGACCGAGACAACCCTCAAAGAGATCATATCCCAAGAGAACACCCATCTGTTTTTCTTACTGGCAGATCAGGAAATTGCGGGAATGCTGACTGTAGGTATCTATCACAGCCCCACAGGCGGCAAAGCGTGGATTGAAGATGTCGTAATGGATGAAAAATACCGGGGACAAGGATTCAGCAAACAGCTGGTCACCCACGCTGTCCGGTTTGTGAAGGAACAAGGCATACCTCTTATTATGCTTACTTCAAACCCCACACGGATAGCAGCCAACAAGCTATATCAAAAATTAGGCTTCGAACAAAAGCAGACCAATGTGTACAGAATGAATTTAGAATAACCCATTCCTATTTCAATATGATAACAATCAGACATTCATTGCCCAAAGATTTAGATGCAATTATAGAAATATTCCATTATGCCCGTCAGTTCATGAAAGAACATGGCAACCCCAATCAATGGATAAACGGTTATCCTTCCGCTGAATTGATTCTGCGAGAAATAACCAACGGCACCAACTATGTTTGCGAAAATGAAAACGGAGAAATAATAGGCACATTCTGTTTTATTCCCGGAGAGGACCCTACGTATGCCCGCATTGATGACGGCAACTGGCTGAACAACGAACCATATTACGTCATTCACCGCATGGCTACCAACGGCAAACAGAAGGGAATAGCTGACGCCTGCTTCAAATGGTGTTTCGAGCATTGCAACAATATCCGGGTAGATACCCACCACGACAACCTTGTGATGCAGAATATCCTGAAAAAGTACGGTTTCCGGCGTTGTGGCATCATTTATACCCACAACGGCACATCCCGCATCGCCTACCAGCGGACATTGACCGAAAAAGAGTTATCTTTGCCGACCGAATAAACAAGAAAAAGAAATATGAAGATTCTCTGGATAGACCTGAACAGTTCATATGCCCATTCCTCATTGGCACTGCCAGCCCTACATGCACAAATCATGACAGACCCTTCTATAGAATGGGAAATCGTATCTGCCACCATCAACGAAAATGCAGGAATGATTGTCGACGAGATCTACCACCATCAACCCGACATCCTTGCCGCAACCACCTGGCTTTTCAACCATGAGCAACTGATACATGTCGCTTCCAGAGTAAAAGCATTGCTCCCCAAAACCTGCCTGGTGCTGGGCGGTCCGGAATTTCTGGGAGACAATGAAGAATTCCTCCGCAAAAATCCATTTGTGGATTGCGTTTTCAGAGGAGAAGGAGAAGAAGTCTTTCCACAATGGTTAACCTGCTGGAACCATCCGGAACAATGGCACACCGTGCCCGGACTCTGTTACCTCACTCCTTACAAAGAATATAAAGACAACGGCATAGCCCGCGTACTGAATTTCGCCGGACTCGTCCCTCCTGAACAAAGCCGTTTTTTTAACTGGAGTAAACCCTTTGTCCAACTGGAAACAACACGCGGATGTTTCAACACCTGCGCCTTCTGTGTCAGCGGCGGTGAAAAACCGGTACGCACCCTTTCCATCGAAAGCATCCGCAGAAGGCTACAACTCATCCATGCACATGGCATCAAAAATGTACGTGTATTAGACCGTACTTTTAATTACAACCCTCGAAGAGCCAAAGAACTACTCCGACTCTTTCTGGAATTCCATCCTGATATCCGCTTCCATCTGGAAATACATCCCGCCCTGTTGTCAGAAGAGTTAAAAGAAGAACTCAGCCTGCTGCCCAAAGGACTGCTTCATCTGGAAGCCGGCATCCAAAGCCTGCGCGAACCTGTACTTGAGAAAAGCCGCCGGATGGGCAAACTATCCGATGCACTGGATGGTCTGAGATTCCTGTGCGCTTTACCCAACATGGAAACCCATGCCGACCTTATTGCCGGACTGCCTCTTTATCATCTTCATGAAATATTTGAAGATGTCCGTACCCTGGCCGAATATGCTGCAGGAGAAATCCAACTGGAGTCACTCAAACTGCTTCCCGGAACCGAAATGCGCCGGAGGGCGGAAGAATCAGGTATCAAATATTCCCCTCTGCCGCCATACGAAGTACTACAAACCCACGAGATCAATGTCAGTGAATTGCAGACAGCCCGCCAGCTTTCACGCTTGTTGGACGGATTCTACAACACACCGGCATGGCAGGCACTGACACGTGAACTCATTTTGAATGACGAACAATTCCTCCATCGTTTTCTTACATATTTAACAAAAGCCAATCTGATAGACCAGCCCATGAGTCTGGAAAAACGAGGCTTGATACTCTATGAGTTCTGCAAACAAAACTACCCCGAATACCAGATACAGGCTAGTATTGCCTGGATAGAGGCAGGCATGTCACTGAAAAAGCTTCCCGCCGAGAAAGTATGGACCAAACGACAAATTCCTCCTGCTACTTGGAATATCATTTATGGAGAATACAAAGAAAGCCTTCGTCTGTGTTTCCTTCCTGCCGATGAAAAGGGAGAACATGGCTACTGGTTTGGCTTTGAGTCGGAGATACAAAAAGCAAGTCCTGTATTCAAGGCAAGAACGTAAAACGTTACTACATCAGGAGAAGCTGTTGGTTTCAAAAAGTGATGCTCGATTTTGATTTAGTATCACTTTATAGAAGTGAAACCAAGCGGCTGAAAGAGTCCAACAAGAGTAATCCGGGTAAGAACCAAAGGAAAAGGTGATTTCGTCTTACGTAAAACATAAAATCCTTCCGTCACATCATTCCCTCATTATCAGCAATTTGCTGTGTAAAAAACATCCATAATATCCCTGAACTGGTATGCAGGTGATGGGGATGGGAACATTCGCCCATTATTTGTAAAAGAGCCGCAGATATCAGATTAGATCTGACAGGACATGCCGTGCTTTCATTTAATTAAATAGGATGTCATTGTGTTAACTTCCGATATATACTGTTGCTCCATCTATGTGAAGCAGTAGTTCCACTTTAGTGACAACGGCTCTTCACACAGATGAAAAGCCCTCTTCACCCAAGTAAAATATCGAATTCCACCATCCTCGCATACGGATTCTAACGGGACTATGCAGTAAGTGCAACGCAAAATCGCACATCAAATGCAAAAATCCCTGTCGCTTCATCTGCGGTGTAGATAGAAGAGATGCGTCTGCAAGAGTAAAAATTAAACGGGTCAGTTTGAAAACTTGGGGAATTAGTTAAAGTGGTTATCTTTGAGGCATGAAATAGAAATGCCCCCCCTTACTCCTATGGAGATGTTGAGCTTGTTCCTTCCTGCAGACATGCTTGATTATTTTGACCTAGTTAACCATGTTTCTCAAGATACTTGCTTCATTCTTTTTCTTGAGGAAAAACCTTCCATTCCTCAAGAGTATTCCCATTTACACCTACATTCCAAAGGTTTCTTCCCGGATTTCCTATTCGCAGTAAAGCTGTATACCTACGCGTCAAGCGCCATCGTTAGGGAAACCCGGAAACAGGACAAACTTTTAGTCGCGATTGGAACTGTGAGTCTGTTTTGGATACTATTTTTTCTTCAGGTAACAGTCCTATTCCGTCTAGTATGGCTTAAATGTCCATGCTTGTTATTTTCTAAGTTAAAGGCCATTACCCACACATTTTTTTCTCTCTACACACGGATTTTCGCAGGACCTTCTTCTGTTCTTTCCACAAGTTCTTTTAAACATCCTGCTCCCGGTGGTGACCATAATATAAGTTTGACCACAATATATCTTTTGGCTTTCCTCACAGGACTTTACTTTGACAACCTTTGATACATCTTGCACATTCAATACCTATTCCATCCTATACCACAATCAAATCTTTTGAGATAATCTTTAAAGATATTTTCAGCAATAGTGGTATCCTTATCACCCGATGTCATCGTATATTTACCAAACAATCCTACTCCCCAATATGGTCCGGCATTCATGAATAGCGAAATCTTTTTTGATACAGGCATCATATACCCTATATGAATAGGTATATTAAGATAATGAAGATTTGCACTCCACATGTTTCCCAATTTGTCTTTATCTCCGATATGGGCATAATACGGTGTTTCCCAATTTTTATTGGTCAGCATAACTCCCATATCAAGATAAAACCCTTTATCTTCTTTGAAGAAATATTCGCCTTTAAATTATAATCTACCTTGTTCCTCTCATTTGTGATAGAATTCAAGTTCATTCCGCCCGTTATTCCAAATCTGAAATCTTGCGCATTTAACGAGATAATGCCAGTTAACGCAATTAATAAAGATATATGCTTCTTCATACCACCATCCTATCAATGATATTAATTATTCAGACCACTATTCTTACTGTCATAGGATACCAATCCTAATAATAAAACTCCTATTGCAGCATAAGAAAATTTTGCTTTTCTATTCGTTGTATTTTTGTATTTTGATTTGATGCAATTAATACGAAGTAAATAGCTTCGGTTTGTATATAGCTTGTTTTTGGAGAATTCAAACTAATAATACTCTAATAATCAATATATCATGATATAAGTATTTGTAATAAAGTTCGAGTGGGTTGGAACACAAAATTTTGCATCGAAAAATAATAAGAATCACTGTTTGCGGAGACTTCTGAAAATATATTGCCAGTAGATTGGACGTTACGAACGGTAAACAAAGTGTAGTTGAAATACGGAAATTATATACTGTCCGTAACCTGGTGTATCCAAGTTGGACAAGTTATTTTCAGCCATCCTTTTAATAAATGGCATCACTTCTATCTTATTTTCAGATTCCACCCTATTGTGTGGATAGAGAGTTCTTTTCGGACATCTAGCTACAAAAGACTTGTAAAATGCCTCGAGTACTATGGTCTCTACTAATTTCTTGCAGCAAACTTTACATGACTCGTAAAAAACTGACCTTCATGTTTGTGTGACCTCCTTGGATAAAGATCTTGTCTTTTCATCTTATACTTATTTTATTTGCACCAACCGTTCTGAATAGCTATGAGGCTTTGGTCTGTTTGGTAACCTTGTCCACGATTAAATACCTTGTATGAAGTTTTTGTCCGTCAAGCCAAATGTTTGCTGCCAACTTCTTTCAGAAGCCATCTCACGATAGACACCCTTGCCATTGGTTATGCGATTCCTGCTATTAGGATTCACTCGGAATTTGCATCCGTCAGGCAATACCAACAAACGGAGAGTGCCGATAAACCGCCACTCCCCGTTTTCTTTTCACGACAGGAATTACACGCTATTTCTACTTTCCTTCCTCCTAGATTTTGGAAAGAAATTATTCATAAAAAAATCTGACTGACATTTGTTAGGATTTTTATATACATTTTGTTTCAAAGATAGTTCTAAAGACTTTTTTCTTTGATAAACGTTTCTTTTTCAACCACAGATAATAACCGCTCAAAGGCAAGATTCCTCCGATGAAAGCGGCCAGAAAATAAAGGACCTTTGTCGTCATTCCGCCCCATGACCCGGTGTGGAAAGCATAGAACCACCCTTTCATCTTCTGTGCTCTGGGAACATCGCTATAAGCCGTAACGGTCGTGATTTCTCCTGTTTGGGTATCAAACGCCGCCGTGTCACTGCTTCGCATGTTACCGGGCTTGCTTATCTGTGCTTTTCCGGCCGTCAGCGAAATGGAGGCATACGAAGGATAAAGGGCCTGCAGTTCGAAAACCACATTATCCCATATCCCATAATCGAACTCTGCCTTTTCTTTCTTTTCATCCTTATTTTGCTGCTGCGGAGCGGACATGGCGGGACGGGCTGTCGATACACCGAACAGTCCATAGGCTGCCGTGCGGTACCATTGGAACGACCATGTAAGCCCTGTCAGAGCCATGACCAGCAAAAACAGGGTAACATATATGCCCAGCGAGACATGACTGTCGTACCAAAAACGCCACCAACCTTTCGTACACGATACGACAAGACGGTTTCTCAGCGCCTTACGGGTACGCGGTATCCATATCACAATACCGGAAACGAGGATAACAACCATTACAAAGGTAGTAATACCCACGATAACCTTGCCGACAGATTTTGCCCCCTTATAGGCAGGCGGGTCCATCAGCCACCGATGCAGTTTACGCATGGTCTGGAAGAAAGGGTAACTCTTGGTCCAACCGTTCACCTCTCCAGTGTATGGATTCACGCTTAACGAACGCTTTCCCGCACCTTTGAATGTTGCCATGCAGGCGACGTCCCGTTCACCCGACAGTTGCAGGGAGAGCAATTCCAACGAATCCGGAACCTGCTGGCGGATAGAGGCGACCAGTTCGGACGGCGGCAGAGGAGTGTCCCCTTCCGTATATGCGACCTTATAAATTTTAGGATTGAGGCTTTCCGTTATGTCCCGCTCGAAAACAAGGGCCGCCCCCGTAAGGCAGATAACCGTGATTATCAACCCGACGGGGACAGACAGCCATAAATGTATTTTTCGGAATACTTTATTCATACAAAGGCCTATTTTTGTTTCAACAGACTTGCTCCCTTGATGACTTCAGCTTCCACTTTCGTGCCAGGCGTGGCCACGCCATTGCGGTTGATGGTGTACAGGACTGCACCCGACGTAGTCATCAATTCGAAAGTCACTGTACCCTTGTCCGTGTCAGAAGCATAAGCAAGCGCAATGTCATTGATGTCGCCGGCTTCAGGCATACCGGTCACAGGCGTGTAATTTTGCGTTTCTACGTCGAAGATGCCGAATGTCTTGTGTGTGCCTTCCGTGTACCCATCCATTCCGGGGTTGGTGAAGAGTTGCAGGCAGAACTTGTTGTCACCCAGATAGTAACATCTCCACAAATAGCGGTCGCCTGTCTTATCGTTTAGGTCTACGTAGTAATCACTGTCGATATCTACGGGCTTGCCACTCTGAATATTGCTACCGCTGATGCGCAGCACAGCAGAAGGCACTCTTAGGCTGTTCGTTTGGAAGTTCTTGCCGCCTTGGCAGAACAGGTAGATTTTATCACCAACGACTTCGATACCCGTTTCCGTGCGCGACCTAGAGTTGCCTTTGATCTGTCCGGCTTCTTTTCCCGGATGGTCTTCGCTCTTGCGGACAATCATGCTTTGGTATTTCAAATATTCTTTATCCGCATCTGTCGGGTCGAACTTGTAAACACCCAAATAGAAGTTGTTGTCCAAGTCTGTACCATAGGAAGCCTTCGCACGGGTGCTTGCTGCTTTTGAGGTGTAGTTACCATCCTGCACCAGATGTTTGGTGGTATAGGCCAGCAGCACGTAGTCGCCGTACTGGGCTATGTCACCAACCCCCCATGCCTCATTGCCCATCTGGCTGGCCGGTTCTTTGCTGTGGTCCTGACAGTTTATTTTTCCATCTACGACCACACTGCTGAACTCAGTCACCTTGACGTATTTCACGCGTGTATAGTGATTGTTGTCCTCGGCTTGGTCAGACAGACCGAGCAAGTAGTCATTGAAAAAGCCGCGTGCTTTCACGTCGCCATCCAGCATTATACCATTGCCATGTTGAACTAGTTGCCCGTCAATGAGCTTCCAAGCATAGGAGTAGCCACCTGTACCTCCCTGTGAGGGATAGTTCATGCCAATCAGCAGTTCGTTGTTGTAGTTGACAAAATCTGGGTTGCTTGCATCGAAAGATATACGCCCGTTCGCTTCAGTCGGGTCAATCGTACCTTTGGTGGGGTCGCTGGCCAACTGCAAATAGTTGGCCGTTCCGTCCGATGTGGCACTCATCACTACATATTGCACGGGGGATTTGTCACCGTCACCGGGTCCATCAACTCCTTCATTGTCATTACAAGCTGCAAATGCACATGCGCATAGAGCCATGCTGAATAATTTGAATCTGTCTTTCATTTTTACTTTATCGTTTTTAATTGTTATATAATGGTCACTTCATAAAGCTATAGCCGAACTTGATAGCGAAGGCGCGTCCCGGCTTCTGCATCTTGAAATTGTCGTACAGGCGGGCATTGAAGATGTTGGTACACTCGGCCGATACGGTAAACTCCGATTTTTTTCCGAAGTTGTAGCTGACGAAGAGGTCGTGAGAGAATTGGGTAGGTATATCAAGTTCCGCATTCTGGTACACATTCCACTCGTAACTGAACTTCTGGACATAGTTCATCATATAATGTATGTCCAGCACTGTTCCCTTCACAAACACATCGCGCAGGGTAAGCCCGGCTTCTCCGTTACCATACATATAGGGGATAGCAGGTACGCGTTCTTTGTAGTTCTTGCTCTCCTGCTGTGTGCCCGTCACGTACCTGGTCAAGCTCCGCATGTCGATGTAGCTGAAGTTGCCGCCCACGAAGAAGGCATCCTTAAAAGTGTAGCGGATGCTCAAGTCCGTACCCAAATTGCGTACACGACCATCGTTCTGTGAACTGGCACGCCCACTGTCGTTGTTGGTCGTGCGGCGAATATAGTCCTTGATTTCTCTGTATTGAAAAGCTGCATCGATGGTCAGCCGGTGGTCGGTCAAATCCACAGCATTGGCTGTGACACTGATATTGACGTTATTGCTTGATTCCGGTTTCAGATTGGAGTTGCCTCGCTCAATGTCGTCGCCAGAACCGAACAACTCACGGCTGGTAGGCAGACGCAGGGCGTATTCATACGACAACCGCAGTTGTGTGTGCCGCCCCCAAAAGTAGGTACTGGCCCAACCTCCTCCCCAATAGGAAGTGGTGTTGCTGAAATCCTGATAATTGATTCCGCCTTCCGGATCGAGGTAGGCCTCCAGATGGTTCATATAGTGCTTCACAAAGGCAGATGTGTTCCACTTGCCCTTGTAGTCATACTTATAACTCAATCCGGTAACGATTTTCATACTCTGCGATGGATGCTCATAGGTGGGTTTGTAGGCCGTTTCGTCCTTGCCGGAGCGGGAGAAGGTGGTGAGCGTACTGCTCAGCGACACGGACTGCCCGTCTGCGGGAAAGAGTGCCATGCGGAAGTTGGCCGCCCCATTATGGTCCCGGTAACGGTACTTCATGTACGACAACTCGCCCGGTACGCCTTTCGGTTGACTCTGACCCAGCCAGTTGTAGTTACAACTGGCCGTATCGGCAGAATAGGACTTGCCGAAGTTGTAGTTACCGTTCAGCGACACGTGCAGCCCCTTCAACACTTTGAATCTCTTTTCGTAAGTCAGTTGCGGCATCAGCGTATTGGCCGTGGTGTAGCGTGCACCATACACCCAGTCCATAGTGGAGGCATTCTGGGTCTGTTTATACTCGTAACCTCCCATGAAGCCTAACAACAGACGATCGGCAAACGTTTTGTCCACTATCCCAATCTTCAGAATGGCTACCTCGTTGTGATACTTGGCATGAAAGCGGCGCACGGTGAGATTTTCTTTAACCTCCTGGTTACTGCCATCCTCGTTGAACTTCGTGTAACTGTCGATATTGACTTTATAATCGTTATCCGAGTAGTTCTGATAGGCATTCAGAGAAACATAAAAACCTTTCTTTGTGGTATGTTCCGCATAGACATTGGTTTTGTGGGTGTTAAACGAACCGAACGAATAGGAGGCGTTCACACGGGTACACCGGCTGTTGTCCGTAACGATATTGATAGCCCCGCCGAGTGCGTCACCGCCCAGTTCGATAGGTACGACACCTTTGTACACCTCCACACGTTTGGCGAGACCTACCGGAATATTGTTCAGCCCGAAAGCGGAACTCATACCGTCCATCGGTACACCGTCGATGAAGATTTTCACATGCCGACCGGAAAAGCCGTTCAAAGTGACGTTGGCTTCGGAACCCACGCCTCCCGTGGAACGGATTTTCACCCCGCTGATTTTGTCAATGACATTGGACAGGTCCATCGTCGTGCTTTTCAACTTGGCCGTTTCCACCAATGATACATTATAGGCCAACCGCTGCACTTTTTCCGCAGGACTCAATCCTTTCACCACGACCTCGTTCAAGGTCTGCGAGTCCTCCTGCATCTCGAATTTGAGGTAACTGTACTCCGTAGCGGGGGCATATACTTTTTGTATTGTCTTATATCCCAAGAAAGAAACTGTGATACGAATTTTGGGATACCTCCCTTTCAGATGAAACTCAAACTCTCCTTTTTCATTGGTGGAGCTTCCTCCTATATAAACATCATCCTCGAAAGAACGTATTTCCACGGCGGCATAACTTAACGCTTCGTTTGTGGTACTATCGGTTACTCTTCCCTTTATTACTTGGGCACTTACATTCACACAAAATAAAAATAATAATATGGCAAAAATTAATACCATTTTGACCTGATTCATTCTTTCATTTATTTATTAAAAACGACTGCAAAATTAATTTTCATCAAAAATATCTGCAATACCTTTTTTAGGTATAAATTTTACATAATCGCTGCGATTCAGGCGGGGAATATACCTATTTTTAATGAGTCTTCTTTTAGCCGATAGACACAGACCGTGTATAGGCAGCATAATTTGTAACCTGAAAAATGCCTATATACGGACAATGAAGATAGCAATAAAAAAGCAAACGGAGAGTACCGATAAACCGACACTCTCCGTCCGTCTTTTTGAATGGAAATTACATGCTATTCTTGTTTCTCTCAATTCAGAAGAACAAATCAAGATAGGCAATGAAACGAAGGACTACAACCTTTCCAAACTCCCACAGACCACATCCGAAGGACAGGATATCAAGCGTTTGGAAGGTGACAAGCAATTAGTCATAGAACTGAATATCAATAAAAACGGTATCAGCGTCAGCGGTGTAACCATTCAGGGCTGGGAAACACAAGGCAACGGTGTCGGGCGACATCACCATCGGATAACAAAGTCCAAAGGACAAACCTGTCTCATCACGAGACGTAATACCTATCTGATAGAAAAAGGATTGCATGTAAACCCATTTTGCTGGTACCATAAAACCAACAATTATGAAAAATAAAACATTTTATTTTAGATTTTTCTCGGTTTAACTTAACCAATTGGGGAATAAACTTTTAGCGAATTATTTGAGAAATAGAGGTAACGATTTAGCAACTGTACGAATTTCAACATTTTGCATTGCTATGCTGTCAAATAACTCTTTCTGAATACAAATATAAAGCAATTATTTGAATACACAAAACAGACACGAGCAATAATTTTTGTTCGTGTCTGTTTAACAATATAAACGGGAAACTTAAAAGAAATTTCCGAATACAAAACCCGATATTGTTGCCATGATGATAACCAAAGCTACATAAACAATGGTTTTCTTTGTCCCCATAACACCTTGAATAACCAACATATTCGGTAGCGACAGCGACGGGCCGGCCAGCAGTAACGCAAGCGCAGGGCCTTTTCCCATGCCTGAAGCCAACAACCCTTGAATAATCGGCACTTCGGTCAGGGCGGCAAAATACATGAACACTCCCGTGAAACTTGCGAAGAAGTTGGATAGCAGCGAATTTCCACCGACTGCCCATTCAATCCACTCGTTAAAAATAACTCCGGCAATCGACGTGTTATCATGCGTCGAACCCAGAAGAAATCCGGCTGTCACTACGCCGACGGCCAACAAGGGTAATATCTGCTTGGCGAATCCCCATGATGATAATGCCCATTCTCTATTTTCCTCGTTTCGTTTATCAAACAGCAAGATGATGGAAAGTGAAGCTATACCCACAACCATCGGAACGAGCGGTACTAATTTGGCTTTAGCAATAAGGGCGTCTGCAAGGAAAACAGAAACAATCGTTATCACGACTCCGGCACATACCCATAATGGACGCAATTTCAATATTTGGACAAGCGACCAACAGAGCATCAGAGCAAGAACTCCCGTAATATACCATTTATAGGTGAAGATGAAAGTCCACAAACCTTTGTCTAAAGCAAAGGGCGCACCCCAATTTACAAAGACGAGAATCAGTACCAATGTAAAAAAGTGAAACGAGGTTTGCCACATCGGGCGTCTTTCCAGCAGTGGAACAATAATCATCTGTTCCTCTTGTTTGGCTTTCTCTTCCTTACGGAAAATAAATGCCATAGCAAGGCTATCACTACGGAGAATCCGATAGCTCCAACCGTTCGTGCAACACCCATCTCTACACCCAAAATACGGGCTGTCAAAATGATGGATAAAATACTGATGGCTGGGCCGGAATAGAGAAAGGCTATGGCAGGGCCTAACCCTGCGCCCCGTTTGTAAATACTCGTAAACAACGGCAGAATCGTGCAGGAACAGACTGCCAATATACTACCCGAAACAGCAGCTGCCGTATAGGATAACCACTTCTTGGCATTTGCTCCGAAATATTTGAGAACCGAACCCTGACTGACGAAAACGGCAATCACACCTGCGATGAAAAAGGTGGGAAGCAGACATAACATAACGTGTTCCTGCGCATACCATTTAGCAAGGTCGAGGGTTGCATCGACAGCCGTCATGAACCTCTCATTGCCGAGTGGCATGAAAAATACGGCTGCATAAACCACAATCATCCAAAAGAGGATTTTCAACTCTTTTTTAGTATCCATAACTGTACCTTAAATACCGAGTATTTGTTTTACCTCTTTTTCGGACGGGACGTGTCCCTTGACTTTAACGGCTCCATCCACCACAACGGCAGGTGTGGCCATAATGCCGGAATTGAGTATTTCCACAATATCCTCTACTTTCGTAAGTTTCACGTCTTCGAGATTGTTCTCGCTAATTACTTTCTCGATTGTCTGATAGGTTGTCTTGCATTTGGCGCAACCCGTTCCCAATACTTTGATTTCCATGTTTTTGTTTTTTATAAATACATAATCACACAATAATACAAACCGATAATCGCAAATATGCTCCCGACAATCCGGTTCAGCCATTTCTGTACAGTCTGCATTTTACCGTAAAAACTGCCGATATGTTGTACACTGAATGCCAATATCCAAGCGACAATCAAAACCGGCAACGCAGTAGCTATGGCAAAAGGACGGGCAGCAGATAGCCTGCAACAGTCGTTGCCGACATCGGAATCAATATGCCGAAATAGAAAACTCCGCTGGTGGGACAAAATGCCATAGCGAACAACACGCTGAGCAAAAACGCTCCCCATCCTCCTTTACGGGCTAAGCCCTCGCCATTTCCCTTAAAACCGAAAGAGGGTAATTTCAGTTTGCCTCCGAACAGTATGAATAAAACCTATCAATAACAAGGCAGGGCCGAGTACGAGTTCTCCGTATTTGCCGATAAACTTCTGAATACCGAAAAGACTTGAACCCTCTTTGAGTATTAGTATCAATACGATACCCAGCAATGTATAGATAATTACACGACCGAGCGTTATAGTAAGCCATTGAGGAATATCCGACGGCGGGTTTCAATGTCCTTACCTATAAATCCGATAGCAGCGATACTCGTAGCCAATGGGCAGGGCGAAATCGCCGTAAGCAATCCCAAAAGAAAAAGCCGTAAGTGCAGGAGCCGTGCTGCTGTCCAATAATGTCTGTAACCACTCCATAGAACTTTATTTCAATAAGGTACGGACTTTTTCAGCTACTCCGTTCTTGAAAGTGGCGGGAGCAGTTCTGGCGTTGGCAAAAGCATATTCGGTCAGATTTTCATACGTTTCTTTGCCGGCTTTCCATTTGCTGATGAAAAGCGAAGACCATGTAACCTCATATTTCTCGGCGATAGCTTCGTTCTTCGGTTCGGAAATGTCGATAGTTCTGAAAACGAGTGTTCCGTTTTTCAGTTCGTCAGCAAATTCTGCCTCTACCGCTTCTTTGGCGTTCTTTTCTATTGCCATGCAGGTAGCGCATCGCTATTTGCTATGAAAATACAACACCTCCACACGGTCTTTCTGTTTTTGTGGCTGGGTTTGCTCCACATCAGTAGAAGCACTCTTCTTTGTCCCATTGTTACTGCAAGCAGTCAATCCGCAGCTGATAATCAAGGCTAAAATCAATCTGTTCATACGCTTTTGTTTTTATTGGTTGTTATTTGTGTTTGTTATTCGCAAAACAACGAACAATAATCCTAAAAAAATTGTCCCTATTCGCAACAACTCTCCTTTTTGCATACACATTGTCCGAAGAATTTAGAAAAAAGCATCGAAGCTATTTTCCAATTCTCTCGATTGATACAATATTTCACTTTCGGCGTTTCTATCTCTCCTTGTATCAAACCTGCTTCTTTCAACTCTTTCAGATGTTGTGAAACCGTCGCTTTCGCAATGGGGAGTTCTTCGTGAATATCTCCGAAAAAACAGCAATCCTGCTTGGCTAAGAATTCAAGAATAGCCATTCTTGCCGGATGCCCCATCGCTTTGGCAAAGCGGGCTATCTGCTCTTGTTCCAATGTATATTTCTTGGATTCCATAGTCTTCTTATTTTTATGTTCGCAAATATACGAACAACTTTATTCTTTCTAAATAAAACCGATGAAAAATATTATTCTTTCTTTCAGCGGTTTTATGAAAAAAGTTCCCAATACGATTGAGAACACTGGATTGAGGACTAAGAATAATATCATACAATGTCATACCGTTATATTCTAATGCGAGGAGAGTGCCGCAAAAGGTAAAACTAACATTCCTATCACGATAACACATAAACAAATAAACGTATTCCTTATCATGATGTCCCATACAGATATGGTTTACGTCCTCACATTGGCTTTATTGCTTTGAATTGTACATGAGGTACACCGTCAATCGTCATAGGCTTATCTTCGTGGAATCCTACTTTCTCTAAAACACGCCTTGATTTCAAATTGTCGGCTTCAATGAGGGCATAGACACACGGAATCTTCAGTTTATTGAAAGCATAATCCATCAAAGCGGCAGAAGCTTCTGTGGCATATCCTTTGCCCCAATATTTCTGTGTAAACCTATAGCCCAAATCATAATAGTAAGGAAGAGCCTCCATCGGAAGAATCATAGTTATCCATCGTGTAGAGGTACTTGAACCCATAGGGCGGATTGACTTTTTGGGCTTCTCCGTTGCGCACGATGTCGAAACTCATTGGTATAAGGCCACAAAGTGGTCTTTCGGTGGCTGGGCACGCTGTGGTTGGAGGTTATCTTCACCTTCACCGGGAGGAGTTTTTCGGGATAGCCTTCCGGGATGCTGTACTGCACCTCGTATATTTTTCCTTTCTGTATGTAATTTATAACTTTATCAGCAGGAAAATGGAAAATGCGAATACCGCACTTTTCCGGGGATGTCTATCTTTGCCGGCTCAAAAAGACAGACATCATTATGATAACAACGAGCCGATTTTTTAAAGAGAAACAGTATATGTGGTACAAGGTTAGAGAGCTTCAGTCGAAAGGATTAAACAAGACACAGATCGGGAAGCACCTGGGAGTGGACAGAAGTACCGTGCGGAAATATCTGCAGATGTCCCGGGAAGATTTTGTAAGGAGGCGGAATTCGCATCGCAAATACACGCTGAAACTGGCAGGATACGAGGAGTATGTGCGGGGGACTCTGGAGGAATATCCGTACATATCGGCCGCACGGATGCATGACTGGCTTAGAGAATGCTATCCGGATTTCCCGAAAGTGTGCGACAAGACCGTATTCAATTTTGTAGAAAAGGTGCGCTGCAAATATGGCATCGGAAAGAAGTCGGAGGCCAGGATACGCAGGGACTATGAGAAACTGCCGGATACCCCCTATGGGAAGTATGCGCAGGCAGATCTCGGGGAGAAATGGATGTCCGCGGAAAACGGCAGAAGCACGAAAGTCTATTTTTTTGCGATCGTCCTGGCACGTTCACGCTACAAGTTCACCTGTTTCAGCCGTCGCCCTTTCGACACGGAGCTCGCCATCTATGCACACGAGCGCGCCTTTGAGTATTTCGGAGGGAAACCGGAAAAGATCCTTTATGACCAGGACAGGGTGCTGATTTCCCGGGAGAACCTGGGAGACCTGATGCTGACAAGGAAGTTCCAGACGTTTGTTAGGGAGCAGCATTTCCAGCCGGTGTTCTGCCATAAGGCCGACCCCGAGTCAAAAGGCAAGGTCGAGAACGTAGTGAAATATGTGAAGGAGAACTTTCTGGTGGCACGTGTGTTCCGTGATATCGACAGTCTGAACAGGGAGGCCCTCGAATGGCTCGAAAGGACGGGGAACGGGAAGGTGCACGGGACCGCCCGTCTTGTCCCACGGGAAGAGTTTGCCGTGGAGAAAAGTTTTCTCATACCCTATCATGGGACGCCACAGCCACCGCAGGAGGAGATGAGGGAATACCATGTCCGCAAGGACAATACAGTGCAGTACAGGGGGAATCATTACAGCCTGCCATGCGGAACTTACCGGAGCGGGCAGACAACTGTCTGGCTGCAGGAGACGGAAGGGAATGTGGAGCTGTACAACAAGGATACGGGGAAGCTCATCTGCCGGCATGTGCTCTGTACCCGGAAGGGAAGGACCGTTTATGACGACTCCCACAGGAAACCGAGAAACGCCGGAGTGAAAATAGCCGAACGCATCCTTTTTCATGTGTCCGACAACAGGGAGGTAGCCATGTGGATGGATAATCTGAAAAGGAGGAAAAAACGTTACTACAGGGATAATCCGGAGGTGATCCTGCGCATAATTCCCGGATATGACAAGAACACGCTGATAGAGGCCATACGCATATGCCTTGACAAAGGCATCTATAACGGGGACTCGGTTAAAAGCCTGTGTGAATATGTGTGCAGGGGGAAGGACAATGGAACGGAAACATACGGACTGGAGGATTGCCTGCCCCGACAAGGCGGCTTGATACAGTCTTATAACGAAATACTTAGGGAATATGACAAGACATAAGAAGGAACTCATGGAATGTGCACGTATGCTCAAGCTGGGCAATCTGGCCGAACATCTGGAGGAACTGCTGCATCAGGCCCAGGAAAAGCAGCTGACCTATCCGGAGTTTCTGCTCGCCTGTCTCAGGGAGGAGATCCGGAACAGGAAAGACCTATATCGCCGCCAGGCTTGTCCATGAGGCGGTGAAAAACGGATACAGGGCGTATATGGTTACGCTGGAAGATCTTCTGACCTGCCTGAAGACAAGGGATGTTTCCCGGCATGCGATGAAAACTTACAAACGGATCACGAAGGCACAGCTGCTGGCCATTGACAATGCCACACTCTTTCCCTTGAAAAGAGAAAATGTCATGTTGCTGTTCAAACTGGTGAATGAGTTTCAGGAAAAGACATCGCTTATCGTTACAGCCAACTACTCCCTTACAGAATGACTGGTAACACCGGGAGAGGAAGCTGTCGCAGCGGCATTGCTTGACAGACTGCTCTACTGTTGTGAGATTATACAGCTGTCGGGAAACAGTTATCGGATGGAAAATAGGAAAACAATTTTTAGCAATCGGAATGAAGATACGGACACTTTAAAAGAGTTAACAACTGTAAAGTAATATCTTGCTAAAAGTAGAATATGTCAAATTACATAAAAATGAGGTATGTAAATCTGCAAGGTACAATTAGCAAAATTGCAGATAGAGAATGAAAAAATAGCATTAACTAAAAAACAAGAATTATGAATGCAAATGTAATAATATATTAATGCAAATGTAATAATATATTATAGAGTAAGTTCAAATGAACAAACATTAGGAGCCAGCTTAGACGTACAAGAAGAACGTCTACGGAAGTATTGTAACCAAATGGGATATAATATCATTGACAATATCCCATACAGAGAGGATGAGAGTGCTAAAACATTTGAAAAGCGTCCTGTCATACAAGGAATAATGAATTATATACGTAAAAACAAAAGTAGAGTAAACAAATTACTATTCTTGCAGTGGGATAGATATTCACGAGACATTATCAGTGCCAGTGAGAACCTAAAAGAATTACTTAAATCGGGAGTTGAACCAAATGCAATTGAAGCACCTTTAGACTTCAATTCAGACACCTGGCCCCTATTATTGGAATACAGGCACAATGCGACAACATCAAAAGGTCAAAAGACACAATGGACGGTATTCATGGAACATTGGCAAAAGGAAAATGTGCTAATAAAACACCAAGAAGGATATAAGAATGTACGTATTAGCAAACATGAAACCCATGTAGAAATAGATACCAATACAGCACCATTTATACAAGCCATGTTTAAAGAAGTGGCTAAAGATATTGAAACACCTTGCTATATCCGTAGGAAATTTGCAAGAAAAGGATATAATATACCTGAAAGTTCATTTCTTGAAATGTTGCGTAATAAATTCTACATTGGCAAAATACGTGTGCCAGCATACAAAGGAGAACCCGAATATTATGTAAACGGTGAACATGAAGCAATTATAGACGAAGAAACATTCTATAAAGTTCAAGAGATTTTGGACGGTAAAAGAAAGAAAACACCCAAACTATCCAAAGCCATAAATCTCGATTTGTATTTGCGGAAGTTTTTAATCTGCCCCGTATGTGGTTGTGCCTTAACTGGTGCGACAAGTTCGGGCAATGGCGGCAAATACACCTATTACTTTTGTTGTAACAATCAAAAACATATAAGGGTGAGATCAGAAAACGTAAATGAAGAGTTCGCTCGATACACAGCCCAATTAAAGCCCAATAAAACGGTATTGGACTTGTATAACAAAATTCTAAAGGATTTGCAAAGTGAACGCAAAGGAGAAAGTAAAAAAGAAGTAGCAGCACTGCAAAATGAACTTTCTACCGTCCAAAAACGCATCAACAGCATTGAGGATAAATACCTGGACGGAGATTTAACCAAAGAAGAATATAACAGAATGTTGGAGAGATACACCAAAGAAGCCTCAACCATACAACAACAAGTTGAAATGCGTGAGAACCCTAACCGCAGTAATATCGAACCAAAACTAAACTACTCTATCAATCTGATAAACAATATAGATAGCTATATAAGAAATGCGTCTGTAGGGGTGAAGATTAAGCTAATAAGTTCGATGTTTCCCGAAAAAATCGAATTTGACGGAAAAACATATCGAACCAATTCTTACAATAAAGTTCTTGATTTAATCTATCAGCAAACCAACGAGTTACGGGGAGTAGAAAAGAAAAGCGGAGAGAGTTTTTCAACTTTCTCCGCTTCAGTACCCAGACCCGGGGTCGAACCGGGATGGAAGTGAATCCACTGGTGTTTGAGACCAGCGCGTCTACCGATTCCGCCATCTGGGCATCTTTTAAAACCTTATTTGTTTCTCGATTGCGGTTGCAAAGGTACTGCTTTTTTTCATATCTGCAAACTTTTCGGCACTTTTTTTCAAAAAAAGATAAATATACTACGATTTATGGGATAACGGACAATGGTTTTCTAAAAATAAGCCCTATATTAGCGGAAACTTTAAAACGATTTTATATCATGACAAACAGCAATAATTATTGTGTCATCATGGGGGGAGGTATAGGTAGTCGGTTTTGGCCATATAGCCGCAAAAACCTTCCTAAACAATTCCTTGATTTCTTCGGGACTGGACGTTCTCTAATACAACAAACGTTTGATCGTTATAAAAAAATAGTCCCTATAGAAAACATCTTTATTACAACCAACGTGCTGTATAAAGAACTGGTCCAAGAACAACTCCCAGAATTGGACAAATCACAAATTTTATTGGAACCCACTCGCAGAAGCACTGCTCCATGTATAGCTTGGGCTTCCTATCACATAAAAAAATTCAATCCAAATGCCAATGTCATTGTCGCACCGTCCGACCATCTGATTTTAAAAGAAGATGAATTTAAAGCTGCAATTTTGAAAGGACTGGAATTTGTTTCAAACTCTCCTCAATTACTAACATTAGGCATCAAACCTAACAGACCGGAAACCGGTTATGGCTATATTCAGATTGAGGAAGAAAAACAAGGAGACTTCTTTAAAGTAAAAACATTCATTGAAAAGCCCCAACTGGAATTTGCCAAAGTATTCGTAGAAAGTGGAGAATTCTATTGGAACTCAGGGATCTTCTTATGGAATATCAATACAATTTTAGAAGCCTTCAATGAGATTATGCCCGAAGTTTGTACCAAACTGACTAACGGAGAAGAAGATTTCGCTTCCTGTCCCAATATCTCCATTGACTATGGAATCATGGAGAAGGCCAACAATGTTTTCGTCCAATTGTGCGACTTCGGATGGGCAGATTTAGGTACATGGGGCTCCCTGTATGATATATCATCCAAGGACCAAGAAGGTAACGTTGTAGTAAACGGAAACTCCTTATTATATAACAGCTATAATAATGTAATAGTAGTGCCAGAAGGGAAATTAGCCGTAATACAGGATCTAGAAGGTTATTTAGTAGCCGCAAGAGACAATGTATTACTCATTTGACAAAAAAGATGACGAAAGCGCTATCCGAAAATTCGTGAATGACGTACAAATCAAGCTAGGAGATCAGTTTGTATAAAGACAGGTGACCGGAGTTTAATCATAAAGGAAAGCGGGAAACAGAATATCCGTTTCCCGCTCTTTATATTTACTAAGAAAGAAAAAGATTACTTGTCACCACCTTCCCAGGCTTGATTGATTGCTGTCGCCACCTCCACAAATTCTTCATTTGTCAGTTTCAACTTCGGATTAGAAAAAATCATATCCGACTCTTTCTGAATAGGAATCAGATGAATATGTGCATGAGGGACCTCTAATCCGATTACCGCCTCACCTACTTTCTTACACGGAAAAACTTTTTGAATGGCAAGTGCCACGCTCTTTGCAAAAACATGCATAGCAGCCAGTTCATTGTCCTCCAAATCAAAGATATAGTCCACCTCACATTTCGGAACAACCAACGTATGCCCTTTGGTTAACGGATTGATATCCAAAAAAGCATAGAACTGATCATTTTCAGCCACTTTGTAGCTAGGAATCTCACCTGTAATAATTCTACTAAATATTGTTGCCATATCTATAAGTATTAAATAAGGCAGCCCCGCATAGCGGACCTGCCTTATAATATTAAAATGAAATATTCACAACTTCTAAGCTGATTTTACCCTGCGGAATAGTGATTTCAGCCACATCACCCACTTTTTTTCCTAACAAACCCTGTGCTATCGGAGTATTTACCGAAATCTTGCCCAATTTTAAATTCGCCTCGCTTTCGGCTACGATAGTATAAACCATCTTCATTCCAGTCTTGACATTCTTCAATTCTACTTTCGTCAAAATTTGCACTGTATCTGCGTTCATTTTTTGAAGTATCAATATTTTAGCATCACCAATAGTTGATTTCAGCTGGCTGATCTTCATCTCCAACAGACCTTGCGCCTCTTTGGCAGCATCATATTCGGCTATTTTCTGACAAGTCCCCCTTATCTACGCGCTTCGGCTAATAGCCGACACATTTTGGGACGTTCTACTGATTCCAGT
>ENA-OQNF01000033-OQNF01000033.1-human-gut-metagenome-genome-assembly--contig:-NODE-33-length-28186-cov-3.145657_pt1 | contig 28186 bp, 39 predicted proteins | sample MGYA00242628_ERZ504878 | MGnify/ENA primary metagenome ERZ504878 (study PRJEB26092, sample SAMD00036383) | human gut metagenome | host: Homo sapiens | study: EMG produced TPA metagenomics assembly of... | reverse complement strand
GTGTGTAAATAGAATCGATAGGAATTACATTAACATCGGTACAATATTCGCGGTTTTCGTCGGCCGGAACATACCCTCTACCTTTATTAATAGTAATGTCCATCTGCATTGTTGCTTTTGAATCTAAATGGCAAATAACCAATTCAGGATTTAACACTTCAAATCCAGTCAAATACTTACTTATATCACCTGCCTTAAATTCACTAGAATTCTCAACGGTAATGCTTACCTTTTCATTTTCGAACTCTTCTACTACTTGCTTAAATCTGACTTGCTTCAGATTTAAGATAATGTTGGTCACGTCTTCTTTAACACCAGGTACAGATGCGAACTCATGTTCTACACCTTCGATCTTAATCGTATTGATTGCAAATCCTTCCAATGAAGAAAGAAGAATACGGCGTAAAGCATTACCTACGGTAATACCGAAACCGGGTTCGAGTGGACGGAACTCAAATTTTCCAAATCTGGAGTCCGCTTCCAACATTAATACTTTATCAGGTTTTTGAAATGCTAATATCGCCATGAAATTAATTATTATTTAGAGTACAATTCAACGATCAAGTGTTCTTTAATGTTTTCAGGAATGTCTGCTCTTTCAGGTATATGTAACAACTTACCTACCTTAGAACTTTCATCCCACTCCAACCAAGGATATTTGCTATGATTGAATCCTGCAAGTGAATTAGCAATCACTTCCAAAGATTTAGATCTTTCGCGTACACCCACAATCTGACCGGGTTTTACAGAGAATGAAGGAATATTAACTACCTTTCCATCTACTGTAATGTGCTTGTGACTTACTAACTGACGGGCAGCAGCACGAGTCGGAGCAATACCCAAACGGAACACCACGTTGTCAAGACGAGCCTCTAAACTCTGCAACAAGATTTCACCGGTAATACCGTTAGCACTTGCAGCCTTTTCAAACAGGTTACGGAATTGTTTTTCCAACACACCGTAAGTATATTTAGCTTTTTGTTTTTCTGCCAACATGACACCATACTCAGAAGTCTTTCTTCTTCTGTTGTTACCATGTTGTCCGGGAGGATAATTCTTCTTAGATAAAACTTTATCTGCTCCAAAGATTCCTTCACCGAATTTACGGGCAATTCTTGATTTTGGTCCAGTATATCTAGCCATTTCTTTTTCTAATTTAATTGTTACTAATGAACTTAATTTGTTGCAGCCGCGATTACAGAAAGGAAGTGCAATCCATTATTAACAAAATCAAGTTACATATAAAAATAGGTTATCTATTAAACTCTTCTTCTTTTCGGAGGACGACAACCGTTGTGTGGAAGCGGAGTTACATCAATAATTTCAGTAACCTCGATACCAGCTCCGTGAACAGTTCTGATAGCAGACTCACGTCCGTTTCCAGGACCCTTTACATAAGCTTTCACCTTTCTCAGGCCAAGATCAAACGCTACTTTAGCGCAATCTTGTGCAGCCATCTGTGCTGCATAAGGAGTGTTCTTCTTAGAACCTCTAAATCCCATCTTACCTGCAGAAGACCATGAGATAATCTGACCTTCACTATTTGCCAAAGATACAATGATGTTGTTGAATGAAGAATGAACATGCAACTGTCCATTAGCGTCAACCTTCACATTTCTCTTCTTAGCTGCGACTGTTTTTTTTGCCATATCAACAATTATTATTTAGTAGCTTTTTTCTTATTTGCAACTGTTTTCTTTCTTCCCTTACGTGTACGAGCGTTGTTCTTAGTGCTCTGGCCACGAACCGGCAGACCAATACGGTGACGTACACCACGATAGCAACCAATATCCATTAATCGCTTAATGTTTAATTGCACTTCTGAACGAAGATCACCTTCTACTTTGTATTCAGCACCAATGATTTCACGAATTCTAGCAGCCTGGTCATCTGTCCAGTCTTTCACTTTCACATCTCTGTCAACACCAGCCTTATCCAAGATTTTTGCTGAACTACTGCGTCCAATACCATATACATAGGTTAACGCAATCTCGCCTCTCTTATTCTGAGGCAAATCTACACCAACTATTCTTATAGCCATATACTAAATTATTTTTTTGCAAAAATAATAAATTATCCTTGACGTTGTTTATACTTAGGATTTTTCTTGTTAATAACATACAAACGGCCATTTCGTCTAACGATTTTTGCATTCCGGCGTACGTTTCTTTAATGATGCTCTTACTTTCATATCTTATTTCTTTTTTATTTGTATCTAAAAACGATTCTTCCTTTAGATAAGTCATAAGGAGTACATCTCTACTCTGACCTTATCCCCGGGTAATATTTTAATGTAATGCATTCTCATCTTGCCAGAGATATGAGCAGTAATCTCATGCCCGTTTTCTAGCTCAACACGAAACATTGCATTAGACAATGCTTCAACTATAACTCCATCTTGTTCTATTGCAGATTGCTTTGCCATATTAAATTGCTTTATCTCCTAATACTTGTTCGACATATTCAAATGAGGACAAAATATCTGCCTTCCCAACTCCTATTGCAACTGTATGCTCAAAGTGAGCGGCACATTTCCTATCGCGTGTACGCACTGTCCATCCATCTCTTTCCATTACTATTTGGCGGGAACCCAATGTTATCATCGGTTCGATGGCAATGCACATACCCTTTTTCAACAGAGTGCCATATCCTCTTTTTCCATAATTGGGTACCTGCGGATCTTCATGCATATCTTTTCCAATGCCATGACCTACAAATTCTCTTACCACACCATAGGAATTAGCCTCGCAATGTTGCTGGACAGCAAAACCTATATCACCCAAACGCTTTCCATGAATGGCATTCTCTATACCTAAATATAAAGCTTCTTTTGTTGTCTTCAAAAGTTTCAAGACCTCAGGATCAACTTCTCCTACACAGAAAGTATAAGCTGAATCCCCACAAAAACCATTCATATAAGTACCACAATCAACAGAAACAATATCACCTTCTTTCAAAGGGGTATCATTGGGAATACCGTGTACAACCTGATCATTTACCGAAGTACACAAGGTACTGGGGAAGGGATCACCATACTGATTTGGAAAACCTTTAAAAGTAGGAACAGCTCCATTATCTCTAATAAACTCTTCGGCCACCTTGTCAAGTTCCTTAGTTGTCACACCGGGTTTTATCAATTTAGCAACTTCAGCCAGAGTCCTACCTACAAGTAGGTTACTCTGACGAAGCAGCTCTATCTCATCATCTGTCTTAAGAAATATCATCTCAGACTAATTAATATGCAGCAACATTACCAGCACGCCCCTTGATTCTTCCAGAATTTAACAATCCGTCATAATGGCGCATCAACAAATGACTTTCTACCTGTTGGAGTGTATCCAATACAACACCTACAAGAATCAATAAGGATGTACCACCGAAGAACTGGGCGAACTCAGCTTTTACTCCAAAAATGCCAGCAAATGCAGGCATAATGGCTACAAGAGCCAAGAATATAGAACCCGGCAGAGTAATACGAGACATAATCGCATCTATATACTCAGCTGTATTCTTACCTGGTTTTATTCCCGGAATAAAACCATTATTTCTCTTCATATCTTCTGCCATCTGGTTAGGATTAATTGTTATTGCAGTATAGAAGTATGTAAACACAATAATCAATATTGCAAAAACAAAATTATACCAGAAGCTAGTATGATCTACAAATGCACGTACAATACCACTTGCGGTTGCAGCATTTGAGAAACCTACCAATGTAATAGGGATAAACATGATTGCCTGGGCAAAGATGATAGGCATTACATTCGCAGCATTCACCTTTAAAGGAATATATTGTCTTGCACCACCATATTGTTTGTTTCCTACAATACGTTTTGCATATTGCACGGGAACTTTGCGGACGCCTTGAACCAGCAAAATTGCTGCTGCAATAACGAACAACAAAAATACTATTTCCAACAAAAACATGATGATACCACCTGCACCCGGAGAAGCCAAACGAGAAACGAACTCCTGGAATAAAGATTGTGGCAGACGGGCAATAATACCTATCAAAAATGATGAATGATATACCATTACCTATCCCTTTATCTGTTATTCTTTCTCCAAGCCACAGAATAAACATACTTCCAGCTGCCAAAATGATGGTAGAAGTAATTATAAAGAATGTCCAATCTAATGAAGCATTAAGTGATGGTCCGGCTTGCATCTTAAGGTTAAGCAAGTATGAGGGAGCTTGGAAAACCAAAATTGCAATTGTCAATATACGGGTATACTGATTGATTTTTCTTCTACCACTTTCACCTTCACGCTGGATTTTCTGAAAGTAGGGAACAGCAATCGCCAAAAGCTGAATTACAATTGATGCCGAGATATATGGCATGATTCCCAATGCAAAAATAGATGCATTAGAAAACGCTCCTCCAGAGAACATGTTTAACAAGGCTAACAAACCTTCACTCGTTTGTTTATGCAACTGAGTTAACATAGCAGGGTTAATACCTGGCAGAACCACGTAAGAACCAAACCTGTAAATTGCAACAAATAATATAGTAATGAGGATCCTTTGTCTCAGATCCTCAATTTTCCATATATTCTTTAATGTTTCAATAGATTTTCTCATTGAATCAGAGTTTTACTGCATTACCACCAACAGCTTCGATTGCAGCTACCGCACTCTTTGAAAAAGCATTAGCTTCCACATCAAGCTTAGTAGTCAAACTACCGTTACCTAGTACTTTTACCAATTGATTAGAAGAAATGAAACCAGCTTCAATAAAGTCATTCATACCTACCTTAGTCAGATTCTTAGCTTCAGCCAATTTCTGAATAGTTTCAAGGTTAATAGCTTTATATTCTACACGGTTAATATTCTTAAAACCAAACTTCGGAACACGACGTTGAAGAGGCATCTGTCCGCCTTCAAAACCAATCTTCTTTGAATAACCTGATCTTGATTTAGCACCTTTATGACCTCTTGTAGAAGTACCACCCAAACCAGATCCGGGGCCACGGCCAATTCTTTTTCTAGTCTTTGTAGATCCTTCTGCAGGTTTTAAATTACTTAAATTCATATCGTAATTAGTTTTTTTATTAACAATGAATTACTTAACGATGGCAACCAGGTGTTTTACCTTTTCAACCATTCCCAGAATAGAAGGAGTTTCTTCGTGCTCAACCACACGATTCATCTTGCGAAGTCCCAGCGCATCGAGTACTCTTTTTTGATCAGCAGGAGCACCAATTCTACTTTTTATTTGTTTAATCTTAATAGTTGACATAATTCCTCCTTATCCTCTAAATACTTTTTCCATACTTACGCCTCTGTTCTGAGCAACCATACGGGCATCTCTCATCTCACCCAAAGCTAAAATAGTAGCTTTTACCAAGTTGTGCGGATTAGAAGAACCTTTTGACTTAGCCAAAACATCTGTAATACCCACACTTTCCAAAACAGCACGCATCGCACCACCTGCTACCACACCAGTACCGGTAGAAGCCGGCTTGATGAATACTTCAGCGCCGCCAAATTTAGCCGACTGTTCATGAGGAACTGTACCTTTCAATACAGGAACACGAGTCAAGTTCTTTTTAGCTGCTTCAACGCCTTTAGCAATAGCAGCTGTTACTTCACCTGCTTTACCAAGGCCCCAACCAATAATACCGTCTTCGTTTCCAACAACGACAATTGCAGAAAAGCTGAATGTTCTACCACCCTTTGTTACCTTTGTAACACGGTTGATAGCAACCAATCTGTCTTTTAACTCTATATCGTTAGTTATCTTAACTCTATTATTAACTGCCATAATTGATTAAAATTTAAGTCCACCGTTACGAGCAGCGTCAGCTACTTCTTTTATTCTCCCATGATACAAGTAACCATTACGGTCGAATACGACAGTCGTAATACCAGCTTCCTGAGCTTTCTTAGCAATCAGTTCACCAACTTTAGCAGCCTGTTCTTTCTTAGGCATAGCTTCCATTCCCAAAGATGAAGCTGCAGCCAAAGTTCTACCAGACAAGTCATCGATAACTTGAACGTAAATCTGCTTGTTACTTCTAAACACACTCATACGCGGACGTTCAGTAGTACCTGAAATCTTATTGCGTACTCTATATTTGATCTTGATTCGTCTTTCTAATTTTGTTGTCATGATAATACAATTTTATGTAAATTATTTAGCACCGGCTGACTTACCAGACTTTCTACGAATTTCTTCGCCAACAAACTTAATACCTTTACCTTTATAAGGTTCCGGCTTACGGAAAGAACGTATTTTTGAGCAAACCTGACCAAGCAGTTGTTTGTCACAAGATTCCAATATAATAAGAGGGTTCTTATTTCTTTCTGACTTAGTTTCTACCTTGATTTCAGGAGGCAACTGCATAAAGATATTATGAGTATAACCCAAAGCGAAATCAATAATATTACCATTGTTTGAAGCACGGTAACCTACACCGACAAGTTCCAGTTCTTTCTTATAACCTTCAGAAACACCAATAACCATGTTGTTAACCAAAGAACGATACAAGCCGTGAAAAGCATGTCTTTGTTTTATGTTATCCAACATCTCGTTTTCGTTTTCTGTCAACATCACATGTCCATCTTCAATTGCAACATTGATAGAAGGATCAACAAATTGGCTAAGTTCGCCTTTAGGACCTTTTACAGTAACTACATTATCCTTCAGAGTAACTGTTACTCCAGCGGGAATACTAATGGGTAATTTTCCTATTCTTGACATTGCTTATCCTCCTATTAATATACATAACAAAGAACTTCACCACCAATTTTCAGTTCAGCAGCTTCTTTGTTAGTCATTACACCTTTGGAAGTAGATATTATAGCAATACCTAAACCATTAATAACTCTCGGCATGTCTTTGTAACCCGTATACTTACGTAAACCCGGAGTGGAAACTCTAATAAGTTTCTTAATAGCATTTACTTTGTTTACTGAGTCGTACTTCAAAGCCACTTTGATAGTTCCTTGAGGACCATCTTCTACAAACTTGTAGTTCAGAATGTAGCCTTTGTCGAAAAAGGATCTTAGTGATTTCCTTTTTCAAATTTGAGGCAGGCACTTCTACTACTCTGTGCTTTGCACTAATTGCATTTCTCAATCTGGTGAGATAATCTGCGATTGGATCTGTCATATAATAATAAATTAAATTAATCAGGACTACCCTGACAATATTTAAAAATAAAAAGAATTACCAGCTTGCTTTCTTAACGCCCGGGATTAAACCATTAGAAGCCATTTCGCGGAACTGAATTCTTGAAATCCCGAACTGACGAATATAGCCTTTAGGACGACCGGTCAATTTACAACGGTTGTGCAAACGAATAGGATTAGCATTCTTAGGAATAGCCTGTAATTTCTGAGCAGCTTCAAAAGCTTCAGCAGGATCACCTGAGTTGACAATCTTTTTCAACGCAGCACGTTTTTCAGCATATTTGGCTACAAGTTTGGCTCTTTTTACTTCACGAGCCTTCATTGATTCTTTTGCCATAATATATTAATCTTTTTTTGAGTTTTTAAACGGTAAACCAAATTCCTTCAACAAAGCATAACCTTCTTCATCTGTCGGAGCAGAAGTTACAAAGGTAATATTCATTCCGAGAATTTTAGTAATACTATCGATATTTATTTCAGGGAAAATGATTTGTTCCTGAATACCCAATGTATAATTACCTCTTCCATCGAACTTACTTTCGATACCTTTAAAGTCACGAATACGTGGCAAAGCAACACGAACAAGTTTTTCAAGGAACTCATACATTCTTTCACGACGCAAAGTCACCATTACGCCAATCGGCATTTTCTTACGCAACTTAAAGTTAGCGATATCTTTACGTGAAACTGTTGCAACAGCTTTCTGACCCGTAATTGCTGTTAACTCATTAATAGCAACTTCAATAATCTTCTTGTCAGCAACAGCCATACCCAATCCTTGATTAATAACAATCTTCTTAAGTACGGGGATCTGCATTGTTGAAGAATATTGGAACTGATTCTTCAATGCAGGCGCAATGCGCTCTGCATATTCTTTCTTAAGGCTAGCAGTATTACTCATTATTTAATCTCCTCTCCTGATTTTTTAGCATAACGAACAAATGTTCTACCATCAGAACTTTCTCTTCTTCCCACACGTGTTGGCTTGCCTGTTTTAGGATCAACCACATTCAAGTTTGAGATATGTATAGCAGCTTCCTGCTTCACGATACCACCCTGAGGGTTCTTTGCATTAGGTTTGGTACTTTTCGATACCATATTGATACCTTCTACAAGTGCACGTCCTTCTTTAACAAGAACTTTCAGCACACGGCCAGTTTTACCTTTATCTTCACCAGAGTTTACGTAAACTGTATCGCCTTTTTTTATATGTAATTTACTCATTACTTAAATCTTTTACAAAATTAAAGTACTTCAGGTGCAAGTGATACCACTTTCATGTTTGCAGCACGCAATTCTCTTGCAACAGGGCCAAAAATACGACTTCCTCTAATTTCACCTGCATTATTCAACAATACGCAAGCATTATCATCAAAACGAATATAAGAACCATCAGCACGACGGATTTCTTTCTTAGTACGTACAATTAAAGCCTTTGATACTGCACCTTTTTTAACATCACTAGAGGGGATTACACTCTTGATAGAAACTACAATGACATCCCCTACAGAAGCGTAACGTCTCTTTGTACCACCTAATACGCGGATACAAAGAGCTTCTTTAGCGCCACTGTTGTCACACACTGTAAGTCTGGATTCTACTTGTATCATAATTACTTAGCTCTTTCAATTATTTCAACCAATCTCCATCTCTTAGTTTTGCTCAAAGGACGAGTTTCCATGATGTGTACTGTATCACCTACATTACATTCATTCTTTTCATCATGAGCATGGTATTTTTTCGTTTTAGAAACGAATTTACCATAAATAGGGTGTTTTTCTTTAAACTTAGCAGCAACAGTAATGGTCTTATCCATCTTATTGCTTACTACAACACCTGTTCTTTCTTTTCTTAAATTTCTAGCTTCCATGAGGACCATTATTATTTGTTAAGTTCTCTCTGATGCAATTCTGCCTTCATACGCGCAATCGTTCTGCGTAACTTTTTAATCTGTGCAGGATTATCCAGCGGAGAGATAGAATGATTTAAAACCATCTGATTGTAATTGGCTACTTCAGCTTCAATTCTTTCTGCCAATTCATTGGTAGCTATTTCTCTAATTTCTGCAATCTTCATAATAAATTAAGCATTTTGATTTTGAGCATCGTAATCACGTCTAACTATAAACTTAGTAGTAACAGGAAGCTTCTGTGCTGCAAGACGCAAAGCTTCTTTAGCTACCTCATAAGGAACACCTTCTGCCTCGATAATAATACGTCCCGGGGTAACCGGAGCAACGAAACCTTCAGGAGCACCTTTACCTTTACCCATACGCACATCAGCAGGCTTGCGAGTAATAGGTTTGTCCGGGAAAATACGGATCCAAATCTGTCCTTGACGTTGCATATATCTTGTTACCGCAATACGTGCAGCTTCAATTTGTCTACCTGTAATCCATTTAGTCTCCAAAGATTTAATACCAAATGATCCAAAAGCCAATTGGTTTCCTCTTTGAGCATTTCCTTTCTGACTGCCCTTCTGCTGTCTTCTGAATTTTGTCTTTTTCGGTTGTAACATAATTCCTAAAATTCAAATCCGTTAGCGATTGTTTTTCTTTCTTTTGAAGTTCTTACCACCGTTATTGTTGCCGTTTCCACCGCGACCGCTTTCTTTAGTCTGAGTAAAGTTGGGCGCTAATTCTCTCTTACCATACACTTCACCACGGCAAATCCATACTTTAATACCCAACAAACCAACTTTAGTCAAAGCTTCTGCATGACAGTAGTCAATATCTGCACGGAAAGTATGCAACGGAGTTCTTCCTTCTTTATACATTTCAGAACGAGCCATTTCTGCTCCATTCAAACGTCCTGAAATCAACACTTTGATACCCTCAGCGCCCATACGCATTGTGTTAGCGATAGCCATCTTGATGGCACGGCGGTAGGCAATCTTACCTTCTACCTGACGAGCGATATTATTAGCTACAATAACAGCATCCAACTCAGGTCTCTTCACCTCAAAGATATTGATCTGAATATCTTTGTCCGTGATTTTCTTCAACTCTTCTTTCAGTTTGTCAACTTCCTGACCACCTTTACCAATGATAATACCTGGACGCGCTGTACAAACTGTGATTGTCACCAATTTCAGTGTACGTTCTATAACAATTCTTGAAACGCTGGCTTTTGCAAGTCTGGCATTCAAATATTTACGGATTTTGCTGTCTTCCAACAAAGCATCACCATAATCATTGCCACCGTACCAATTAGAATCCCATCCTCTGATAATTCCTAAACGGTTGCTTATCGGATTAACTTTCTGTCCCATCTAGTCTTAATTTTGATTATCATTAGTACTCTTAGAATCAACGAACAAAGTCACGTGATTTGAACGTTTACGAATTCTGTAACTTCTTCCCTGCAGAGCCGGACGCATTCTTTTCAGTGTTGCACCACCATCAACATAAATCTTTGTTACAAACAATTCGCCACTTTCTGCCTTACGTTCGTTTTTCTGTTCCCAGTTAGCAATAGCAGAGCGCAACAGTTTTTCCACTCTTGCAGAAGCTTCTTTAGAAGAAAACTTCAAGACACCCAGTGCACGGTTCACTTCCATACCACGAATCATGTCAGCCACGAGACGCATTTTCCGCGGAGAGGTAGGAACATTTTGCAATTTTGCAAAATACATGGTCTTAAGGGCTTCTTTCTTTTTTCAGCCGATATTTTTTTTCTTGCTCCCATTATTTATTACTTTATTATTTCTTCAGATTATCCTGCTTATTTTTTCTTATTACCTGCATGGCCGCGGAATGTACGTGTCGGTGCAAATTCACCCAATTTGTGTCCTACCATGTTTTCTGTAACGTAAACAGGAATAAATTTATTTCCGTTATGAACTGCAACTGTGTGCCCTACAAAATCAGGCGAGATCATTGAAGCTCTAGCCCAAGTCTTAACGACAACCTTCTTGCCGCTTTCATTCATAGCAAGCACTTTCTTTTCAAGTTTAACGTTAATATATGGACCTTTTTTTAATGAACGACTCATAATTTACTCAATTAATCAGTTATTACTTTCTTCTCTCAATAATATACTTAGAAGACTGTTTCTTCGGAGCTCTTGTCTTCAAGCCCTTAGCATACAAGCCTGTACGTGATCTTGGGTGACCTCCTGAAGCACGTCCTTCACCACCACCCATCGGGTGATCAACAGGATTCATAACAACACCACGGTTGCGAGGACGACGCCCCATCCAACGAGTACGACCTGCCTTACCGGAAGACTCCAATCCATGATCAGAGTTACCAACGCTACCAATAGTAGCCTTACAAGCACTAAGTATTTGTCTTACCTCACCTGAAGGCAATTTAATCACACAATACTTGCCTTCTCTTGAAGTTAACTGAGCAAAATTACCAGCTGATCTCACCAAAGCTGCACCTTGACCCGGACGCAATTCAATATTATGAATTACAGTACCAACGGGGATGTTTTCAAGCGGAAGTGCGTTACCAATCTCAGGCGCTGCATTCGCTCCAGACATCAATGTGCTACCAACTTGCAATCCATTAGGAGCAATAATATATCTCTTTTCACCATCAGCATAAACAGCAAAGCAATACGAGCCGAACGATTCGGATCGTATTCTATAGTTTTAACAACTGCGGGTACACCGTCTTTGTTTCTCTTGAAATCGATAAGTCTGTATTTTCTCTTGTGACCACCGCCCATATAGCGCATTGTCATTTTACCAACGTTGTTGCGACCACCTGTTGAGCGCTTTCCAAATACAAGAGACTTTTCTGGTACCGATGCAGTAATCTCTTCGAAAGTACCAATAATTTTATGTCTTTGCCCCGGTGTTGTGGGCTTAAATTTACGTACTGCCATTTTTATTAAATATTGCTATAAAAATCAATAGTATCGCCTTCTTTCAATGTTACGATAGCTTTCTTATAAGCATTCGTACGACCATTGATGATTCCAGACTTAGTGTAACGGCTTTTACTCTTTCCCGAGTATCTTAGCGTATTTACATCTACTACTGTAACATTATACAAAGCTTCAATCTCACTCTTAATTTCCAACTTGTTAGCTTCAGGACGTACAATAAAACCGAATCGATTTAACTTCTCGGTAATTGCAGTCATTTTCTCAGTAACCAACGGTTTAATAATAATTCCCATTATCTAAGCCTCCTTTTTAAATTAAGATAAGATATTCTCGATAGCCTTGAGCGAGTTTTCTGTAACAACAAGAGTTTCAGCATTCAATACATTGTAAGTATTTAATGCAGAAGCAATTGCCACATTAGCACGTTCGATGTTACGAGCTGACAAATATACATTTTTTATTAGCTTCCGGCAAAACGAGAAGCAACTTTTTGTCAGTAATTTTAAGATTATTTACCATAGAAACGAAATCCTTAGTTTTTGGAGCTTCAAATGTAAAGTCTTCAACAATAATGATTGCGTTTTCTTGAGCTTTATAAGACAATGCCGACTTGCGGGCCAATGTCTTAACTTTTTTATTCAACTTAAACCAATAGTCACGAGGTTTAGGACCAAATACGCGAGCACCACCCACCAATACCGGAGAGTTGATATCACCACGACGAGCACCGCCACCACCTTTCTGACGACCTAATTTACGAGTAGAACCGCTGATTTCGCTTCTTTCTTTAGATTTATGAGTTCCCTGACGTTGGTTAGCCATAAACTGCTTAACGTCCAAATAGATAGCGTGGTCATTGGGTTCAATTCCGAAGATAGATTCGTTTAACGTAACCTTTCTTCCGGTGTCTTCACCTTTAATATTTAATACGTTAACTTCCATTATTTCTCAATTATTACGATTGAACCTTTGCAACCCGGTACCGAACCTTTAATCAAAAGAAGATTGTGTTCCGGAATCACTTTTAATACCTGTAAGTTATGTGTAGTAACGCGGTCACCACCCATTTGGCCACCCATACGCATTCCTTTGAATACTTTTGCAGGGTAAGAACATGCACCGATAGACCCCGGCTTACGAGCGCGGTTGTGCTGACCATGAGTAGTCTGACCTACCCCACCAAATCCATGTCTTTTAACTACACCTTGGAAGCCCTTACCTTTAGAAGTACCAACAACGTCAACATAAGCTGCATCATTGAATAATTCCACTGTAATAGTGTCTCCCAAATTCAATTCTGTTTCAAAATCTTTGAACTCGGCCAAGTGTCTCTTCGGAGTTACACCAGCTTTTTTAAAGTGCCCCATCAAAGGTTTGGTAGTATGTTTTTCCTTTTTGTCCTGGAAACCTACCTGAACAGCCGCATAGCCGTCTTTCTCAACACTCTTAATCTGAGTAACTACACAAGGACCAGCTTCGATAACAGTGCATGGTACATTTTTACCATCAGCACTGAAAACGGATGTCATTCCGATTTTCTTTCCTAATAATCCTGGCATTTCAGTTAATTTTTAAATGCATTAAACTTTAATTTCTACTTCAACTCCACTCGGTAATTCTAACTTCATCAGAGCGTCTACTGTCTTAGCTGTTGAGCTATAGATGTCGATTAATCTCTTGTAAGAAGACAATTCAAACTGTTCACGTGACTTCTTGTTAACGAAAGTCGAACGGTTTACCGTGAAAATACGCTTGTGTGTAGGCAATGGAATAGGACCGCTAACAATAGCACCTGTTGCCTTCACTGTTCTAACGATCTTTTCAGCAGACTTGTCTACCAAGTTGTGATCGTAAGATTTCAGTTTAATTCTAATTTTTGACTCATTAGATTTTAAATTAAAATGATTAAATATAAAGTGGGGCCGGATTAAGAGTCATTCGCTAACCCGTTGCCCCTGCTTTTTATTATACTAAGTCTACGCGACCTTTCACTTCTTCAAGTACAGCTTTAGCAATAGAGCTGGAAACTTGAGCATGATGATCGTAAGTCATAGATGATGTTGCACGACCTGAAGTAATAGTACGCAAAGCTGTTACATAACCAAACATTTCTGCCAAAGGCACTTTAGCTTTTACAATACGAGCTCCAGAACGGCTTGATTCCATACCTTCGACTTGCCCACGACGCTTATTCAAGTCACCAATAACATCACCCATGTTTTCTTCAGGAGTTACGACCTCCAGTTTCATAATAGGCTCAGTCAATACAGGACCTGCTTTAGCACATGCATTTTTATAGGCTTGAATAGCACAGATTTCGAATGACAACTGGTCAGAGTCAACCGGATGGAATGAACCATCCTTCAAAACTACTTTCAGTGAATCAAGCGGATAGCCAGCCAATACACCATTCTTCATTGCGGTCTGGAAACCTTTCTGAACTGATGGGATAAATTCCTTAGGAACATTTCCTCCCTTCACTTCATCAATAAACTGCAAACCGCCTTGTGTAAAGTCTTCGTCAACCGGACCGATTGTCACAATGATATCGGCAAACTTACCACGACCACCAGACTGTTTCTTATAAACTTCACGCAATTCAACAGTCTTAGTGATAGCTTCCTTATAATTAACCTGAGGTTTACCTTGGTTACATTCTACTTTAAACTCACGTTTCAGACGATCGATAATAATATCCAAATGAAGCTCACCCATACCGGAAATAATAGTCTGTCCAGACTGTTCGTCAGTCTTAACAGTAAATGTCGGGTCTTCTTCAGCTAATTTAGCCAAGCCGTTAGACAACTTGTCCAAATCTTTCTGAGTCTTAGGTTCAACCGCAATACCAATTACAGGATCAGGGAATTCCATTGATTCCAACACAATCGGTGCATCTTCATCACACAACGTATCACCTGTACGGATATCCTTGAAACCAACACCGGCACCAATATCACCAGCTCCAATCACCTCTACAGGATTCTGTTTGTTTGAGTGCATTTGGAACAAACGTGACACACGTTCTTTTTTACCTGAACGAGTGTTATAGATATATGAACCAGCCTCTATCTTACCAGAGTAAACGCGGAAGAAAGTCAAACGTCCGACATAGGGGTCAGTTGCAATCTTAAATGCCAAAGCTGACGTTTTTTCATCCTCACTAGGTTTACGATCTTCCTCTGCTCCTGTGCTCGGGTTAGTACCTACGATAGCAGGCGTATCCAACGGAGAAGGCAAGAATGCACAAACATAGTCAAGCAATGTCTGAACTCCCTTATTCTTGAATGAAGAGCCACAGAACATCGGAACGATATCCATCTTCAATGTACCTGCACGCAAAGCACGCAAGATTTCTTCTTCAGTGATTGTAGAAGGATCGTCAAAGAATTTCTCCATTAAAGCATCGTCAAACTCAGCTACTTTTTCGAGCATTTTTTCTCTCCATTCATTAGCTTCATCAACCAAGTTCGCCGGAATTTCTTCTACGCTATAATCTGCACCCATTGTTTCATCGTGCCACAAAATAGCCTTCATTTTGATCAAATCAACAACCCCCTTGAAACTCTCTTCAGCACCAATAGGAATTACCACAGGGCAAGCATTTGCACCTAATACATCCTTCATTTGGCGAACAACTTCGAAAAAGTCAGCACCAGAACGGTCCATTTTATTAACGTAACCGATACGAGGAACATTATATTTATCAGCCTGACGCCATACGGTTTCTGACTGAGGTTCAACACCACCTACCGCACAATAAGCTGCAACAGCTCCATCCAAGACACGTAAAGAACGTTCTACTTCAGCAGTAAAATCAACGTGCCCCGGAGTATCAATCAAGTTTATTTTATAAGTATTTCCCGCATATTTCCAACGAGTAGTAGTAGCAGCAGATGTAATAGTAATACCACGTTCCTGCTCCTGCTCCATCCAGTCCATTGTTGCTGCACCATCATGCACCTCACCAATTTTGTGAGTCAAGCCAGTGTAGAACAAAATACGTTCTGAAGTCGTTGTCTTACCGGCATCGATGTGAGCCATGATACCGATATTGCGGGTCAAATGCAAATCATGTTTAGCCATTTTCGTCCTTTACTTATTAATTATTACTTGATTAGAATCTAAAGTGAGCGAATGCACGGTTAGCTTCAGCCATACGGTGCATATCTTCTTTACGCTTGTAAGCGCCACCCTGTTCGTTAAAAGCGTCAATAATCTCAGCCGCCAGTTTATCTGCCATTGATTTACCACCACGTTTACGAGCGAAAAGAATCAAATTTTTCATTGAGATTGACTCTTTACGATCAGGACGAATTTCAGTAGGAACCTGGAAAGTAGCGCCACCTACACGACGAGACTTTACTTCAATCTGAGGAGTTACATTATCCAAAGCTTTCTTCCAAATTTCCAAAGATGATTTTTCTTCATTAGGAAGTTTTGTTTTCACTGTTTCCAGTGCTGCATAGAAGATCTCATAAGATGTATTCTTTTTCCCATCATACATCAAGTGATTTACGAATTTAGAAACCTTCTGATCATTAAATACTGGATCCGGAAGGATCACACGTTTTTTTGGTTTTGCTTTTCTCATTTTTTTCTCAAAATAATGTTTTTGTTTGGGGCTGCACTTTTTCCGTTTACTTCAACGCTTCCTCTGAAACATTTACTCAACCTTTATAGCTTATTCCAACAAACCAAAACTTAAATTAAATATTCTTTGTTTCAGGAATTCAGTTACGGTTTACTTCTTTCCTTTTCCTTTTGCAGGAGCTGCAGCTTGTCCTGCTTTAGGACGCTTAGCACCATATTTAGAACGTCTTTGTGTACGACCAGCTACGCCAGCTGTATCCAAAGTACCACGAACGATGTGATAACGTACACCCGGAAGGTCTTTCACACGACCACCACGCACCAACACGATTGAGTGTTCCTGCAAGTTATGACCTTCTCCCGGAATATAAGAGTTTACTTCCTTAGAGTTAGTCAGACGCACACGAGCAACTTTACGCATTGCTGAATTCGGCTTTTTCGGAGTAGTAGTATACACACGAACACAAACGCCACGTCTTTGAGGACATGAATCCAGTGCCGGAGATTTACTCTTCTCAACCAAAACCTCTCTTCCTTTTCTTACTAATTGTTGAATAGTAGGCATTTTGTTTGATTTTTAATTATTATATATTGTTTATTAATTTGCTATACTAAGTCCAAAACTATACATTTTGGGCTGCAAAGTTACGAATAACATTTTAATAAACAATACTTTCTACTAATAAAAATAGTCTGTTTCTCAAAAAAAGTTTTTGAAAAACAGACTACTATGTTATTTTTGCTACAAAAGCCCTTATGCCTCCCCTTTAAATCCGCTTATAGGAGGAATGAATGTTTTTCCATCCGGTCCATTATTTCCCCCATTCATTTCTTCCGGCATTCGAATAGGTCCAAAATTACGTTCGTATTTTGCAACATTCTCCTGTAATGCATACATCAAACGTTTTGCATGTTCAGGGGTCAGTACAATACGTGACTGCACTCCAGCTTTGGGCAATCCCGGCATTACACGCACAAAATCAACAATAAATTCCGAACTGGAATGGGTGATAATGGCAAGATTTGCATACGTTCCTTGAGCTACTTCTTCTTTCAACTCTATCTGCAACTGATTATTATTTTTTTCATTTTCCATGATTTTATACTTTAGCATTAAAAAATATTCTGAATCTCAATATCCCCAACTCCTATTCTTTGGTTGGAGTACAAATATAGACATTTATTTGTAATAATACAACATACTTATTATTCTATATAATTTTCCTATAGCATCTACTATAATAAACCTAAAGAGGCTGATTTCTTAGACAGAAATCAGCCTCTTTTACAGTGTATATATTAAAATTACTCTACCTCACTATAATCGAGTACATTCTTACGATTGGCAAGAATACGGTCATATTCTTCCTTCGAACCAACAATAATCTTTTCGAATTCACGCTGACCAGTACCAGCAGGAATCAAGTGACCACAAATCACATTTTCCTTCATACCTTCCAATCTATCAACCTTACCATTAATAGCAGCTTCATTCAAAACTTTCGTTGTTTCCTGGAATGATGCAGCAGACATGAAACTCGAAGTTCCCAAAGCGGCACGGGTGATACCTTGCAAAATCTGGGTAGATGTAGCAGGAATAGCATCACGTACCTCAACAGGCTTCAAGTCACGACGTTTCAACATACTGTTCTCATCACGCAACTTACGAGCAGTAACAATCTGACCCGGCTGCAAATTCTGAGAATCACCAGCGTCAACAACTACTTTCTTGCCCCAAATACGATCGTTTTCTTCCATAAACTCTTGCTTATCCACTACCTGCTGTTCCAAGAAGCGAGTATCGCCCGGCTCATCGATTTCTACCTTACGCATCATTTGACGAACAATAATCTCAAAGTGTTTGTCGTTAATCTTCACACCCTGCAAACGGTAAACGTCTTGCACTTCATTTACGATGTATTCCTGTACAGCCGTGGGACCTTTAATGGCCAAAATGTCAGCAGGAGTAATCGCACCGTCAGACAGCGGAGTTCCGGCACGAACGTAGTCATTCTCCTGAACCAATATTTGTTTAGACAGATTCACCAAATACTTTTTCACTTCACCTGTCTTAGATGTGACAATAATTTCACGGTTACCACGCTTAATCTTACCCATAGTAATTTCACCGTCTATTTCAGAAACGACAGCAGGATTAGATGGATTACGAGCCTCAAACAGCTCTGTAACACGAGGAAGACCACCGGTGATATCACCAGCCTTGCCTACAGCACGAGGAATCTTCACAATAATGTCACCAGCTTTCACTGCCTGACCGTTTTCAACCACAACATGCCCCCCCCACAGGTAAGTTATAAGTACGGATCAAATTACCATCCTCGGTTACAATATGGGCAGAAGGTACTTTTGCTTATCCTTAGACTCGATAATGATAATTTCACGCAGACCGGTAGCTTCATCAGACTCTACCTTATAAGTTACGTTTTCAACCACACTCTCGAATTCAATCTTACCAGTAGCCTCTGTGATAATAACAGCGTTGAACGGATCCCACTTAGCAATCAGTTTTCCTTTCTCAACAATATCACCGTCCGCAGCATATAATTTTGAACCATAAGGCACGTTATGAGTTGACAGGATAATTCCTGTATCACATCGATAAAGCGGACTTCAGCCAAACGACCGACTACCACTTTCACAGCCTCACCCATTTCATCAACCGTATCTACCGTACGTAATTCTTCGAATTCCAAACGTGCATTATTCTTGGCGACAATGCTTGCATTAGCAGCCATATTACCTGCGATACCACCGGCGTGGAATGTACGCAATGTCAACTGTGTACCCGGCTCACCAATAGATTGGGCAGCGATTACACCGACTGCTTCACCTTTCTGAACCATACGACTGGATGCCAAGTTACGTCCATAACACTTAGCGCATACCCCTTTCTTAGATTCACAAGTTAATACCGAACGGATTTCAACGCTTTCAATCGGAGAATCCTCGATTTCCTGCGCAATATCCTCTGTAATCTCCTCTCCACCGGCTACAATCAGTTTACCAGTAGTAGGATGGACGATATCATGTACAGAAACACGTCCTAGAATACGTTCGTACAAAGTAGCAATAACTTCATCGTTATTCTTCAAGGCCGTACAAACCAAACCACGAAGTGTTCCACAGTCTTCTTCATTAATAATCACATCATGCGACACGTCTACCAGACGACGGGTCAAGTATCCCGCATCAGCAGTCTTCAACGCAGTATCCGCCAAACCTTTACGAGCACCGTGGGTAGAAATAAAATACTCTAACACAGACAAACCTTCTTTAAAGTTTGAAAGAATAGGGTTTCAATAATCTGTGCGCCTTCAGCACCGGCTTTCTGCGGTTTCGCCATCAAACCACGCATACCGGACAACTGACGAATCTGCTCTTTAGAACCACGGGCCCCGGAGTCAAGCATCATAAATACTGAATTGAAGCCTTGGTCATCATTCTTAATCGTCTTGTAAAGTATATCAGACAGGTCACTGTTCACGTGAGTCCATGTATCGATAACCTGGTTATAACGTTCATTGTCAGTAATGAAACCCATGTTATAGTTCATCATAATCTGTTCCACTTCCTCATTACCACGTTTTACCAGTTCTTCTTTTTCTTTCGGGATAATAATATCACCCAAGTTAAATGACAGACCACCCTTGAACGCCATATAGTAACCTAAGTTCTTAATACCATCCAAGAATTCACAAGCACGTGCAACACCGACAGCTTTGATAACATCACTAATGATATCTCGCAAAGACTTTTTGGAAATAATGGTATTCAAGTACCCCACTTCCGCTGGAACGATTTCATTTACAATCACACGCCCTACGGAGGTTTCTTTCATCATCACATCTACGATTTTGCCATCTTTGTCCAAGTCCTTCACCACTACGTTGACGATAGCATGAATATCCACTTTACCTTCATTATAAGCAATCAAAGCCTCTTCCGGACCGTAGAAAGTCAAGCCTTCACCTTTAGCCCCTTTTCTCAACTTGGTAATATAATACAAACCAAGTACCATATCCTGTGCAGGCACAGTAATAGGAGCACCATTAGCAGGGTTCAGAATGTTATGAGCCTGAAGCATCAACATCTGTGCTTCCAGAATCGCATCATTACTCAAAGGCAAGTGAACCGCCATCTGGTCACCATCGAAGTCGGCATTGAACGCTGTACAAGCCAATGGGTGCAACTGAATAGCTTTACCTTCAATCATATGCGGTTGGAAAGCCTGAATACCCAAACGGTGCAGAGTCGGCGCACGGTTCAGCAATACAGGATGACCTTTCATGACATGTTCCAAGATATCCCAGATCACAGGCTCCTTGCGGTCTACAATCTTCTTTGCAGATTTTACAGTCTTCACAATACCACGTTCAATCAACTTACGGATGATAAACGGCTTGTAAAGCTCTGCAGCCATCAGTTTAGGAATACCACATTCACCCATCTTCAATTCAGGACCAACAACGATTACCGAACGAGCAGAGTAGTCAACACGCTTACCCAGCAAGTTCTGACGGAAACGTCCTTGCTTACCCTTCAAGCTATCGGACAGTGATTTCAATGGACGATTAGCGTCAGTCTTCACTGCACTTGATTTACGTGAGTTATCGAACAAGGAATCGACAGCCTCCTGCAACATACGTTTTTCGTTACGCAAAATCACTTCGGGAGCCTTGATTTCAATCAGTCTCTTCAAACGGTTGTTACGGATAATCACACGGCGATACAAGTCATTCAAGTCAGAGGTAGCAAAACGGCCACCATCCAACGGAACCAATGGACGCAGTTCAGGAGGAATAACCGGCACAATACGTACAATCATCCATTCAGGTTTATTACGTCCGCGAGATGCACGGAACGATTCAACTACCTGCAGACGCTTCAAAGCCTCATTCTTACGTTGCTGCGAAGAATCATTACTTGCTTTATGACGTAATTCATAAGATAAAGCATCCAAATCCAAAGTTGAGAGCAGATCATAAATAGCTTCTGCCCCCATCTTAGCAATAAACTTATTCGGATCTGTATCTTCCAAATATTGGTTTTCTTTAGGAAGTGTATCCAAGATATCCAAATACTCTTCTTCAGAAAGCAAATCATATTTATTAATGCCATCTTCAGCCTTCACACCCGGCTGAATAACCACATAACGTTCATAATATACAATAGCGTCTAGTTTCTTTGTAGGCAGCCCCAACAAATAACCGATCTTGTTCGGCAATGAACGAAAATACCAAATATGCGCTACAGGCACAACTAACTGAATATGTCCCATACGTTCACGACGGACCTTCTTTTCAGTCACTTCAACGCCACATCGGTCACAAACAATACCTTTATAACGGATACGTTTGTACTTACCGCAATGACATTCGTAATCTTTCACCGGACCGAAAATACGCTCGCAGAACAAACCATCACGTTCCGGTTTGTAAGTACGGTAGTTGATCGTTTCAGGCTTCAACACCTCACCGCTCGAATTCTCAAGGATTTCTTCGGGTGAAGCCAAGCCAATTGAGATTTTCGAGAAATTACTCTTTATCTTAGTTTCTTTTCTAAAAGCCATACTTCCTTATTTATAATGTAAAGAGTTATATTTTTTTATTATTCAAGGTTGATACTCAAGCCAAGACCTCTCAGTTCGTGTAACAATACATTCAGAGATTCGGGGATACCCGGAGTTGGCATAGGTTCACCTTTCACAATAGCTTCGTAAGCCTTTGAGCGTCCTACAACGTCATCAGACTTAATGGTCAGAATTTCCTGTAAGATATGTGCTGCGCCGAATGCTTCAAGCGCCCAAACTTCCATTTCTCCGAAACGCTGACCACCGAACTGTGCCTTACCACCAAGCGGCTGCTGAGTAATAAGGGAGTACGGACCGATAGAACGGGCATGCATCTTATCTTCAACCATGTGCCCTAGTTTCAACATATAAGTTACACCCACTGTTGCAGGTTGGTCAAAGCGTTCACCTGTACCACCATCACAAAGATAAGTCTTACAATAACGAGGCAATCCAGCTTTATCTGTCCATTCATTTAAATCATCCATAGAAGCACCATCAAAAATAGGAGTAGCAAATTTCACACCCAACTCTTTTCCGGCACGACCTAATACGGCTTCGAAAATCTGACCAATATTCATACGAGAAGGCACACCCAACGGATTCAATACGATATCTACTGGAGTACCATCTGCTAAGAACGGCATATCTTCCTGACGAACCACACGAGAAACAATACCCTTGTTACCGTGACGTCCCGCCATCTTATCACCTACACCAATCTTACGCTTCTTGGCAATATAAACCTTAGCCATCTGAATAATGCCCGCAGGAAGTTCATCACCGATAGTGATAGCAAACTTCTTACGCTTTAATTCAGCATCCAATTCTTTATATTTCTTCAAATAATTCATCACCAAGTCGCGAATCATATCATTCTTATGAGCATCAGCTGTCCACTTGCTCAACTGGATAATAGTATAATCCAATGATTCCAAATCGCGTTTGGTGAACTTCGCCCCCTTGGCAATAACTTCCGTTCCCAAATAATCTTTCACTCCTTGGGAAACCTTACCATTAGTCAAAACCAATAGTTTCTCAATCAAAATATCTTTCAGTTTTGCTGCCTTTTCTTCGAATTCATCATTCAGTTTAGGCAGAATAGCCTTATCGGCATTCTTCTCACTTCTACTCTTGATAACACGTGAGAACAACTTCTTGTCAATAACGACACCACGTAATGACGGAGAAGCTTTCAATGAAGCATCCTTCACATCACCTGCCTTATCACCGAAAATAGCACGAAGCAATTTTTCTTCCGGAGAAGGATCTGATTCACCTTTCGGAGTAATCTTACCAATCAAGATATCACCCGGTTCGATACGTGCACCTACACGTACAATACCGTTTTCATCCAAATCTTTGGTAGCTTCTTCACTCACATTAGGAATATCAGAAGTTAATTCTTCCATACCGCGTTTCGTTTCGCGGACCTCCAAAATATATTCATCAACGTGTACAGAAGTCAGCAAGTCCTCACGTACAACGCGTTCATTCAATACAATAGCATCCTCGTAATTATAACCTTTCCAAGGCATATAAGCCACCAACAGGTTTTTACCCAATGCAAGCTCACCACCCTGAGTTGAATATCCTTCAGTCAGGATATCACCCTTCTTCACACGTTGGCCCTTATCACAAGTAGGACGAAGGTCAATAGTCATGCTTTGGTTGGTTTTACGGAATTTAGGAATTCTATATTCTTTCAAAGCAGGTTCGAAGCTTACGAATTCCTCATCTTCATTTCTATCGTACAGGATACGGATAGTCGTTGCATCTACATATTCTACAACACCATCACCTTCTGCAGCAATCTGAGTACGAGAGTCTTCAACCAATTGTTTTTCAATACCTGTGCCTACGATAGGAGCTTCTGTACGCAACAAAGGAACTGCCTGGCGCATCATATTCGATCCCATCAATGCACGGTTAGCATCGTCATGTTCCAAGAACGGAATCAAAGAAGCAGCAATAGAAGCGATCTGCTGTGGAGAAACATCCATTAACTCTACTTGGTCAGGAGTAACAACCGGATAATCAGCATCACGGCGGGCTTTTACTTTCTCACGAACAAATTTACCTTCATCATCCAACGGGGCATTACCCTGAGCGATAATCTTATCCTCTTCTTCTTCGGCTGTCAGATATTCAATACCTTCATCAGATATATCCACCTTACCATCAGCTACTTTACGATAAGGAGTTGAAATAAAGCCAAGCTCATTAATCTTAGCATACACACACAAAGAAGAAATCAAACCGATATTCGGACCTTCAGGAGTTTCGATCGGACATAAACGACCATAGTGAGTATAGTGTACGTCACGAACCTCGAAACCGGCACGCTCACGTGACAAACCACCAGGACCTAACGCTGACAAACGACGCTTGTGAGTGATTTCAGCCAACGGATTAGTCTGATCCATGAACTGAGACAAAGCATTTGTACCAAAGAATGAATTGATAACAGAAGAAATTGTCTTTGCATTAATCAAATCAATCGGTGTAAACACTTCATTGTCACGTACGTTCATACGTTCACGTATAGTACGAGACATACGTGCCAAACCAATCGCAAACTGGTTAGACAACTGCTCGCCTACCGTACGTACACGGCGGTTGCTCAAGTGGTCAATATCATCAACATCCGCTTTAGAATTAATCAACTCAATCAGATACTTGATGATTTCAATAATATCTTGTTTTGTCAATACCTTCACATCCATATCCGTAGTCAGACCCAACTTTTTGTTGATTCTATAGCGGCCTACTTCACCAAGGTCATATCTTTTTTCAGAGAAGAACAGGTTGTTGATAACCTCACGGGCACTGGCATCATCAGCCGGGTCTGCATTACGCAACTGGCGGTAGATATAAAGCACAGCCTCTTTTTCAGAGTTACTCGGGTCTTTCTGAAGAGTATTAAATATAATAGAATAGTCGGATGAATTCGCCTCTTCCTTGTGAACAAGGATATTCTGAACGCCTGAATCAATAATTTCATCGATATGCTCCTCTTCAATTACAGTTTCACGGTCGATGATAACCTCATTACGTTCAATAGAAACTACTTCACCAGTGTCTTCATCTACGAAATCTTCTGTCCATGTTTTCAAAACACGAGCAGCGAGTTTTCTTCCTACGACTTTCTTCAAATTAGTCTTGTTAACTTTAACGTCTTCAGCCAAGTTAAAGATTTCGAGGATATCTTTATCATTTTCAAAGCCTACAGCTCTCAGCAGAGTAGTAACAGGCAATTTCTTTTTACGGTCGATATACGCATACATCACATTATTGATGTCTGTTGCGAATTCGATCCATGAACCTTTGAACGGGATAATACGGGCAGAATACAATTTCGTACCGTTAGCATGTACGCTCTGACCAAAGAATACCCCCGGAGAACGATGCAACTGAGAAACGACTACACGTTCTGCACCATTAATTACAAAAGTTCCTTTCGGAGTCATATACGGAATAGGACCCAGATAAACATCCTGAATGACTGTGTCAAAATCTTCATGATCAGGATCAGTACAATACAGCTTCAATTTCGCCTTCAAGGGCACGCTGTATGTGAGGCCACGCTCCAGACACTCGTCTATTGAATAGTGAGGCGGGTCAATGTAATAGTCCAAGAATTCAAGGACAAAGTTATTACGAGTGTCAGCGATAGGGAAGTTTTCAGCAAATACCTTGTACAGCCCGTCATTCTTACGTTTTTCGGGCGGGGTAGTCCAACTGTAAAAAGTCTTGGAATGACTTCAATTGCACTTCCAAGAAATCCGGATACTTCATCGGATTCTTAATGGAAGCAAAATTAACTCTTTGATTTTCAGTATTTGAAGACATTTGTTAATATTTTGTAGAACTTAATAATAATATAGACACAAAAAGGTTAAGAATCCTCTACCAGAGGATTCCTAACCGTATTACCTGATACTCAGGCTAATATTATTTAAGCTCAACTTCAGCTCCAGCTTCTTCCAAAGTTTTCTTCAGTGATTCAGCTTCGTCTTTAGCCAAGCCTTCTTTTACTGTGCTAGGAGCACCGTCTACCATGTCTTTAGCTTCTTTCAAGCCAAGACCACATGCTTCTTTAACGGCTTTAACAACCTGCAATTTTGCAGCACCAGCGCTCTTCAAAACTACATCAAAAGATGTTTTTTCTTCAGCAGCAGCTGCACCAGCAGCAGGACCAGCAGCAACAGCTACAGCTGCAGCAGCAGGTTCAATACCGTATTCTTCTTTAAGGATAGTTGCAAGTTCATTAACTTCTTTTACTGTCAAGTTAACTAATTGTTCTGCAAAAGCTTTCAAATCTGCCATTTTTGTATGATTTTAATTGTTTGTTACTAATTGATTATAAAATTGATTATTCGGCGCGTTCGCCCAGAGTTTTAAGTACTCCATGAATGGTGTTACCACCTGATTGAAGAGCTGAAATAACATTCTTCGCCGGTGATTGCAACAATGCAATAATGTCAGCGATAACCTCATTCTTACTCTTGATATTGCAGAGAGCATCCAGTTGATCTGCACCTACATAGAAACCTTCTTCGGCATAAGCTGCCTTCAATGCAGGAATGTCCTCTTTGTATTCTTTCAACAACTTTGCAGGAGCGTTAGCTACTTCGCTAAACATTACAGAAGTTGTACCTTTCAAAGAATTGAACAACGGAGAGAAATCAACATCTTCCATGCTCATCAGAGCTTTGTGAAGCAAAGAATTCTTCACAACAACCAGCTTAATACCGGCTTTGAAACATTTTCTTCTCAGTTCACTTGTCTTAGCTGCGTCCATAGCAGTTGTGTCAACCAAGTAAAAATGTCCGTATTGCTTAACGGTTTCAGCCAACTGACCAATAATAACGCCTTTATCTTCCTTTCTCATGATTCCTCCTTATTATTAGTTTTCTTCTACAGTTTTGGGATCAATCTTGACACCCTTACTCATAGTACTTGAAAGATAAATACTCTTAATATAGGTACCCTTAGCTGAGCTTGGTTTCAATTTGATGATAGTAGCGATAAATTCTTTCGCATTATCACGAATCTGATCTGCAGTGAAAGACACCTTACCAATTGAAGTATGAACAATACCGCTCTTATCAACTTTGAAGTCAATCTTGCCTTGTTTTACTTCTCTTACAGCTTTAGCAACATCCATAGTTACGGTACCACTCTTCGGGTTCGGCATCAATCCACGAGGACCGAGTACACGACCGAGTGCACCAATTTTACCCATGATAGATGGCATAGTGATAATCACATCAATATCAGTCCATCCACCTTTGATCTTTTCAATATATTCGTCAAGACCAACATAGTCAGCTCCGGCTTCTTTTGCAGCAGCTTCAGCATCCGGTGTACAAAGCACCAAAACGCGTGTAACCTTACCAGTACCGTGAGGAAGTGATACAACACCTCTCACCATCTGGTTAGCCTTACGCGGGTCAACGCCCAAACGTACGTCGATATCCAGAGAAGCGTCAAACTTGGTATAAGTGATTTCCTTTACCAACTGAGCAGCTTCCTTGAGAGAGTATGCTTTCCCTGCTTCAATTTTTTCTGCAGCCAACTTTTGATTTTTTGTCAGTTTACCCATTCTAATTGAAGTTTATTAATTATTAACCGGGAACTCCCCTTTTACAGCGATACCCATACTTCTAGCTGTACCGGCAACCATTTTCATGGCAGCTTCTACAGTGAAACAGTTCAAGTCAACCATTTTGTCCTGAGCAATCGTACGAACCTGTTCCCAAGTAATCTCGGCAACTTTCTTACGGTTAGGCTCAGCAGAACCACTCTTTTGCTTCGTCACTTCCAACAACTGGATAGCCACGGGAGGAGTCTTGATTACAAAATCGAAAGACTTGTCTGCGTAGTAAGTGATAATCACAGGAAGAATCTTTCCTGCTTTGTCTTGGGTTCTGGCGTTGAATTGCTTGCAAAACTCCATGATATTGATACCCTTGGAACCCAATGCAGGTCCTACTGGGGGTGATGGATTTGCCGCGCCTCCTTTAATCT
>ENA-OQNF01000024-OQNF01000024.1-human-gut-metagenome-genome-assembly--contig:-NODE-24-length-37022-cov-5.968180_pt1 | contig 37022 bp, 27 predicted proteins | sample MGYA00242628_ERZ504878 | MGnify/ENA primary metagenome ERZ504878 (study PRJEB26092, sample SAMD00036383) | human gut metagenome | host: Homo sapiens | study: EMG produced TPA metagenomics assembly of... | reverse complement strand
TATCGACGCCTTGCCTCATTCATGTCAACGATTGGACGTGATTGGTTCGACGGATACAATGGTCATTCGATAGCATGCGGCGGCACGTTTCCAAGATGCGTATATGCCGCATATATAAGAAGGAGCAGTATGGCAGTTTTACATGCCGATGAGATTCGCGCGCGCGTCGAAACGGATTTTGACCGCATTGTCGACGTGCTGAACAAGAAAATCGCGTTGCAGTCCATTTCCGCAAAAGGCATTACCGCGGATCATATGAAACAGTCCGCGCAATTCGTGGCCGAAGAGCTGAACAAGGTAGGTGTCGATGCGCATGTGGTGCAGTCGCACAATCCCGATGGCACGCCGGGCGCTTGGGAGGTCATCGGTTCGAAAATCGTCGATATCGACGCTCCAACCGTGCTGTTGTACGCGCATCACGACGTGCAGCCGGTGCCCGATGCCAGCGTATGGAACACCGACCCATTCGTCGGCACGGTAATCGACACACGCCTGTACGGACGCGGCGCGGCCGATGATGGCGGCGGAATCGCCATTCATTCCGGCGCATTGCAGGCGCTCGGCGACGATTTGAAGGTCAATATCAAGGTCTTCATCGAAGGCGAAGAGGAAATGGGATCGCCAAGCTTCATTCCCTTCATCGAGGAGCATAAGGACGAATTCGATTCCGATGTGATCATCGTCGCCGACTCGGGCAATTGGTCCGCTGAAATCCCCTCGCTCACCACGTCGCTGCGAGGCAATACCGATATTGACGTGCACGTCAAGGCGCTGCATCATCCGGTGCATTCCGGCCAGTACGGCGGACCGATCCTCGATGCGAACACGCTTGCCTCCATGCTGATCGCTTCCATGTATGACGAGCATGGCGATTTGGTGGTGCCGGGCATCGCATCGGAGGAACCGATCGGCGGACTGCAGCGAGATATGGATGAGGCAACCGTACGTGCGGACGCCGGCATCGTCGACTCTTATCATCTGGCCGGTACCGGTTCCCTGGCCGCACGTCTGTGGACCAAGCCGAGCGTGACCGTCATCGGCTTCGATGCTCATCCAGTGGAGGGATCGTTCAACGTGATCTCCCCTGAAACGACGTTCCGTCTCAGCCTGCGCACCGCTCCAAACCAGCGTCCGGAAGAGGCTCAGGAAGCACTTGCCAGGTTCATGGTCGAGCATGCTCCGTTTGGCGCCGAAGTGTGGGTCGACAAGCTTGATAATGGCATGGGTTGGGCCATGGATCCAAATGCCGAGGCTACCAAAGACGCCATGGACGCCATGGAAGAGGCGTTTGGCGTGGCTCCGGTCAATAAGGGCGAAGGTGGCTCGATTCCGTTCATTCCGGAATTGCAGCGTATTTTCCCGGACGCGCAGGTGCTGGTCACCGGTCCCGAGGATCCGAAGGCCAACGCGCACAGCCCGAACGAATCCATCAGTCTTCCCAGCCTGAAAAACAATGTGATCACCGAAGCGCTGCTGCTTGACAAGCTTGCCAAGTAGCGGATATCACATATCTTTTTGAGAAAAACAACGGGCAAATGCGAAGGGCGTTCCATTCCATACAACGAATGAAACGCCTTTCGCAAATCCGCCGCGCATTCAACAAACCTCGTACTGCGCAGCCCTGCTCCGATTAATTGCCAGTGCCGGTAAAAGCCCAATGCCAGTAACCGGTGAAATAAGCGCAAGACAACGCAATCACCGGCACGGCCACGCAAATCACGTAAAACAGCCAATCGACGGCATGTAAGCTCGATTTCCTAGCCTGGCTTCGCGGAGCGTCCGCGCCGAAACCACGAGCTTCCATGGCGGTGGCGAGTTTCGTGCCGCGTCGAATCGACACGACCAGCAGACTGAACGCCTGCGAGAACACACGTTTGACGGCGCTGCCGTCGCCCAATCCACGAGAACGACGGGACTGCCCAAGCGCACGCCAATCATCCTGCAGCAAAGTAAACATGCGCATGCCAGCCAAACCGCCATACACGAAACGCGACGGCAAATGCAGAATCTGCACCAGACCATCGGCCAAATCAGTCGGATCAAGACCAAGCGCAAGAATCACGCCGGGAACGGCAATGGCCGCCACACGCAGGAACGTGGCCAACGCCAAGTACAACGATCCCTGCGAAATCACAACGACATCACCGAGATTGACCAGCACGGCCCCGGAGGTCTTGCCATACAACGACACGGAAATGAAACTTCCCGAAGCGGCAATCCACACCGGCCAGGTTTTACGAAGCACCGTCCACGGAGCGACGCCGCCAATCCAGAGCAACAACACCTCCAATGCGAGTGCCACGGACGCGGAGACCACGTCCAGCGTCACGAACATGGGAATACATAGTATCAGCGCGCCGATGAAACGGCTGACCGGATTGATTTTTGCCACGAACCATGACGGCGATGCCGGCTTGGCATCGTCATGACGTTCCTTGTGCGGTACCACGCTGATGGTTTCCAACTGTTCCATCTCACTCCCCCTCGCTTACGAGAACGCGACGCGCTCCCAACGTTTCGATCAATGGTTCGTCATGGGTGACCATGATGACGGAACAGCCGGCGTCACGCGCACCGGCGATCAGTTTCACCATTTCCGTCCATGTGGTGAAGTCTTGGCCGAACGTCGGCTCGTCCATCACCAAGACTTTCGGCGCGGCGGCCAGCATGGAGGCAACGGAAAGCCTTCTTTTTTCGTCCGCCCGATAATGTGAACGGATTAGCTTGAGCGAATCTAGCAAGATTCATACGCTCAAGCATGTTGTCGGCTATAGCGTAAGACTCTTCTTCGCTCTTGCCCATGGATTTGGGGCCGACCGCCGCTTCGTCACGCACGCTGGATGCGACGAACTGGTGTTCCGGCTCCTGGAACACCATGCCGATCCGTCCGAGCAGATCCCGACTTTTCCAAGTGAAGACGTCGTTCTCCCTACGTGCGGGAACCATGGTCTCATCCATACTCACACGGCCGGAAATCGGCTTGAGCAAGCCGGCCAAAGTCAACGCGAGCGTGGATTTTCCCACGCCGTTTTTGCCGGTCAGTGCGGTGATCTCGCCAGCATGGAACACGAGGTTCACATGCTCGCCAAGCGCGAAGTCACGCCCGAAGCTGAGATCCTCCGTTCGCAGAACAACATCTCCCGACGATTGGCTGGATTCGGGGGTATGACTTTCGATGGTGCGTCCTGGAACCCATGCGCCGCCCTTTGCGAGCACCGATGCCATGCTGCCGAACACTTCTTCCGGAGTGCCGTCTGCGATGACGCCGCTGACATGCGAGTCGGCCTCCGGCTTGCCGAGTACGATAACCCGATCCACCAGATCAAGCCATACGTCAATATGGTGTTCCACCACCACCAAGGTTTCACGGGTCTGTTCCAGCACATGGCGTACCGCATCATGCACTTCCTTGACGCCCTCCGGATCGAGGTTGGCCGTCGGTTCGTCGAGCAGCAGCAGTCCGGGATGCATGGCGAGCACGCCGGCCAAGGCCAGACGCTGGCGCTGGCCGCCGGACAGTCTGCGTGTGGAGCGGTCAAGTTTCATGTAGCCGAGTCCAACAATGTCGAGCGAGGAACGGACCCTGCTCCAAATCTCATCTTTCGGCAGATTCAGATTTTCACAACCGAAAGCGGTGTCATCGCCCACACGTTCCAGAATCGTCTGCGCGTCAGGATCCTGCAACACCAATCCGGAACGTCCGCGTGCCTGACGGGCGTCCACTCCGTCAATCAGCAGCTCTCCTTCAAGCTCGCCTTCGTCATCGCCGCCGAGCACGCCGGCAAGACCGGACATCAACGTCGATTTTCCAGCGCCGGAAGCGCCCAACAACAACACGCGCTCCCCTGGCTGTATGGTGAAATCCACATGCCTTAACGCGAAATCCTTACGTGAGGCGTGTCGCCATCCCCAATCGCGTGCGACCACCCCGGCTGCGGAAAACGATTTTTCTGCATCAGTACCCATGAATCGTTCTTTCATTTCTCTTGCATTCCGCGTTTGCAGAACGAACACGCATCAAAGAAGTCCCGTATCCACCACTGTGAATGCGATACGGGACTTCATTAACGAATCGTCATACCAAGGCCTTCGCACGGCCGGATTCGAAACGGTCAAGCACGCCTGTTTTAGCGATGGCCTGCTGCAGCAGATACATCAGGACTCCAGCCACCAGAGCGCCGGAAATAACGGAAGTGACGCAGCTGACGACAATACGCAAACCTGCCCAAGCAGGATTCACGGTCCAGTTATACAGGAAGCATCCCAAGCCGGCGAGGGTTCCAGCGATGGTGGTCGACAGCAAATCCCAACGTTTGTATGCAAAAATCGCAAAACCGATTTCGGCAGTGAGGCCTTGGCAGATACCGATAATCAAAGAACCGCCGATGCCCCACGGATTGCCCATGGCAAGCTCCAGAGCGGCGGCAAGGGTTTCAGCGAACAACGCAGCGCCAGGCTTTCGCACGATGATGGCGGCCAGCGGACCCGCAAACAGCCAGATGCCGTTCAACAAGCCTTCGAAGCCCGGCGTCACCGCTTCGAAAAGCGTAATCGGAGCGGCGCAGATGACATCCCAGCCCCAGAAAATCACGCCAGCCGCAACCGCGATGATAGCGGCCACGACGATGTCAACAACTCGCCATTTATTGTTATGCTTCTTCACCACGGAAGATTCATTTACGGTCATGAATGTGCCTTTCTCTATGTCAAGGCACGGGAAAAGAGAGACGTCCGTGCGCCGGCATTACCCGGTATACGTTCATACGGTTGAAGCGCTTGCTTCCTCTCAGCCATACGGCCCCCGTGTCTGCGCTTGATACTACACAAGGCACAAGATTTTCACAAGGGTCATTTCATTTCGCTTCGTTTTCCACCCAGACGTTCCCCGGATGAGCTGTGAATCCGCAGCCGCATTAGGCCACTGTCCATGCCGCAGGTCATGACGGCCTGGATACGTGCCCCGCACATCACATAGGTCTGCGCATCAACGATTCGGCCAGATTCCTGAACGTCTCGCCAATGCCATCGGCGCGCAACGCGCCATCCTCGTTCAACACGGCGGGGCGGCCGGCCTCACCGGTCTCACGCAATTCCGGCTCCAACGGTAGCTGTGCGAGCAAAGGAACATCATAGCCAAGGCTTTCGGTCAACTGCTCCGACACACGCGCACCCCCACCTTCGCCGAAAATCCGCAGGCGTTCGCCCTGATGCTCGTAATAGCTCATGTTCTCCACAACGCCGCGTACCTTCATCGGTACCTGCAATGCCACCAGGCCGGAGCGGACCGCAATGTCCGAGGCGGATGGCTGCGGCGTGGTGACCACCACCAGTTCCGCGTTCGGCAGAGCCTGCGCCACGGAAATCGCCATGTCGCCGGTACCTGGTGCCAAGTCGAGCAGCAGCACGTCAGGCTCGCCCCACCATACGTCTGAAAGGAATTGTTCAAGAGAACGCTGCAATCGCGGGCCTCGCCAAAGGATCGCACGATCGGCGCCGGCAAACATGCCGATGGAAATCAATTTCACACCCCATGCGGTAACTGGCATGAGCATGCCGTTCAGATTGGTGGGTTGCGCATGCACGCCGAACAGTCGCGGCAGTGAGAAACCATAGATGTCGGCGTCGATGGCGGCCGTGTCGTACCCCAATGCGGCAAATGTGGCAGCAAGATTCGCAGTGACGGAAGACTTGCCGACGCCTCCTTTGCCGGATGCTATGGCGAAAATACGGGTTTTGATGCCCGGCTTGTTGAACGGATTCTGTTTGCGTTCGGCCTTGAGGCCTGCCACAAGTTGGGTGAGCTTGTCTTGACTCATGGACCCGACTTCGATGCGCGGCAGCAATGTCGCTTCCGGATATGACGACACCGCTCCGTTGATCTGGTTGGTGATAGTCTGCGACAGTGGACAGCCTTCCACCGTCAGTTCGACCTCCACACGAACCTCGTAGGTGTTCGTCTTACCTTCCACCGGTATCGCGTCTATGGCTGCGATCATGCCCAAATCGGTCACGGATCGGCCCAGTTCCGGGTCGATTACTTTGCTGAGTCGCTCATAGATGCGCGCTTCGATGGTGCGCTCGTCGGTCATGGTTCCTCCTTTAGCCGCGTACCAGACTAGCGTCTGGAAGCGCGGCATGCCAGAGCCTTCTTGTGATTACGTTGCCGGCTTGATATGGCACGCGTCACACCGTTCCGTTTTCCAGCAGCAGTTTGAACTGGTCCTCGTCCAGCATGGCGATTCCCAATTCCTCGGCTTTGGCGGCTTTGGCACCAGCGTTTTCGCCGACGACCACCCAATCGGTTTTCTTGCTGACCGATCCTGCGGCCTTTCCACCGCGGGAGATAATCGCCTCTTTGGCGGAATCCCGCGAGAAATCAACCAACGAACCAGTGACGACCACTGTCTTGCCTTCCAGTGTCTGCGGCAGAGCACTGGTCTGTGCCTGTCCGACTCCCACTCCGGCTGCCTTCCATGCTTCCAGCACCATGCCACGCCAATCGCCTGGATTCTTGGCCGAAGCAAACCAGGTGACCACGGATTCGGCAATTTCCGGACCGATGCCGTCTATCTGTGACAGTTCATCCACGCTGGCTTGTTCGATGGCGTCGAGCGAACCGAATGTGTTGGCGATGGTACGCGCCGTGGGAGGACCGAGCCGCCGAATGGACAGGGCCACAAGCACACGCCATAGGTCGGCATGGCGCGCCTTGTCCATTTCGTCAAGCATTTTCCTCGTGTTTTCCGCGGGGCGTATATATATCGGCTGCACACTGGATGTTCCGGAACGCGACACCTTGGTTTCCTCGCGAACGACCACGGCATCTTCAGGCACGTCATATTCGGGATATTCCGCGGATTCGTCGACGGAGTCCTTACGTTTTCTTGCAACTGTAGGAGCTGTCCAGAACGCCGGAACCTGATGCCACAGTCCCGATCCGCCAATGCGTTTGCGTATCTTTTTCGGCTTGCCGTTCTTGCCGATGGTTTCGTGGATTTCGATGATCGGCGCTTCACGCCATACGCGAACATCCTGCAGATCGGCGGACGTCAACGAAAACAGACCGGCTTCGCTGGACAGCACCGGTGTTTGGCGGGCCGGCAGCTCCAGACCTTCCACAGGCTCGTACGGTTCAGGCTCCGCGCCCGGCTCCACCACGATTTCCGTGATGTTCGGCGCGTAGGTGGCCGTCGAATCGGGGCGATCCTCTTCCGGATTCGTCAACGCGATGGCGGATTGGTCGCCTAAATGCTCGATATCGAACGCTTTCCTGGATGCCAGATTGATGATGCGTTCGGTCAACTGTGCCGGGCAGGATTCCACGTTCGGGCAGCGGATGTCCTTGTCCCCCTCTTTGGCCGGAGCGAGTTCCGCCCCGCAGCTCGGGCAGTGCGAAGGCATCACGAAACGGCGCAGCTGGCCTTCGTGTCCTTCCCTGCGTTCTAGCACAGGACCTACGAGTTCGGGAATCACATCGCCCGCCTTACGCACCACAACGGTGTCTCCGATGAGCACACCCTTGCGTTCCACTTCGAATGGATTGTGCAAGGTGGTTCTCGACACCGTCGAACCCGCAACATATACGGGCTTCAATATGGCCACTGGGGTCACACGGCCGGTGCGCCCCACCTGCACGGTGATGTCAAGCAGTTCCGTATTGACTTCCTCCGGCGGGTACTTGTAGGCGATGGACCAACGCGGAGCACGCGAGGTCGCGCCCAACGATCGTTGCAATCCCAAATCATCCACTTTTACGACAATGCCGTCGAGCGCGTGTTCGATGTCTCCACGATGCTCGCCGTAGTAATCGATCATGTCGAGAATCTGGCTGAATGTGGTGACCTCACGGTTATGTGGCGAAACGGGTATGCCCCACTTCTTATACAACCCATACGCTTCGGATTGGTTGTTGACCGCATCATGGTCGGCACCACGTTTGGCGCCCCACTGGAGCGTTCCAATGCCATGCGCATAGAAGCTCAGCCTTCTGGTGGCGGTGATGCGCGGATCCTTCTGCCGCAGGCTTCCGGCAGCCGCGTTACGTGGATTGGCGAAAGGCGCGCGCCCAGCATCCTCGTTTTCTTTGTTGAGCGTGTTGAAATCGTCCCATCGCATGAAGACCTCACCGCGGATCTCCACGAATTCGGGAATGTCTTCTTCCGGTCCCGCAAGATTCTGCGGAATGGTGGAGATGGTGCGCACATTGAGCGTGATATCCTCGCCGATCACGCCGTCACCTCTGGTCAGACCTTGCTCGAGCACGCCGTTACGGTAGATGAGGTTAAGCGCAAGACCGTCGATTTTCACTTCGCATGTCATCGGCAAAGGCTTCGTCTCAGGCCAATCAAGTCCCCGAATAACACCGTCGTACCATTCATGCAGTTCCTCAAGCGAAAAGACATCGTCAAGACTCATCATGCGAGACGGGTGGCGTACCGATGCGAAATCATTGGAGAAGGTGCCTCCGACACGATGCGTCGGCGATTGCGCGGAATCGAGGGATGGGAACTGGGCTTCCAACGCCTGCAGACAACGTATTCTCGCATCATAGGCGGCGTCGGACGAGACCGGCGCGTCATCGATGTAGTATGCGATCTGGTCGGATTCCACCCACGCCGCCACACGCGCCCACAATCGAGCCGCGGCTTCAGCACTGATGGACGAGACATCAAGTCGGGTCAACCGCATGGCGTCGGCATCGGTTGGCTGCAATGCGGCGATCCAGCGTTCACTGCCCGGCGCATATGAGCTGACTCCCCCGTCGGGAACCACAGCGGTTGACGCGGAGCCCGTATCGCCGCCCATTTCAGAAGCGTCAAAATCCCATGCGAGTTGTTCGGAATCGTCATGCCTTGTCATTGTCATTGCCTTGTCACTGTCTTCAATGTTTTGCCGGTCAGAGCCGCCATGCACACATTATCGCACAAATGTTCGATTTGCTGCATCGCCAACGTCTGTTTGGCGCACTGCGGAAAGCACGCCGTTCAGTTGTTCAACGACCTCAGGAACTGCATCTGCACCACGTCGGCACCGTCGCGCTCCTCGTCATCCATCCTTGAAGCGGCAACCGAAAGCGTACGTGCCGGCACGAACATGCCTTCATCCACACAGACCCGCGCGGCCTTGCGTACCAAGGATGCGACCTGGGTATTGGGCCATACCGGCAGTCCCGCTTGGGTAAGCACGTGCATGGCTTCCGGAACGTCGGTGGGCACCGGAATGCATTGCGATTGCGCGCGTCCGATCAATTCCTGCAGCTCGCTCTCCAGCATGGCGATTCGCCCGGGGGCAATCTCCTCGCTCATGATGTACGCGGCGGCCGCGATGTCGAAGTGGTCGCACATCCATTCCGCATAGGCGAGTCTGTAATAGGCGAACGACGCATCCTCACGGTCAAGTGCGACGTGCAACGCGTTGAGGCAAGCCGCTCTGGCCGGATCCCAATCCTCGGCGCGCGCCAGTTGAACCGCCAGCTTGAGATGAGAAAGCGGGTAGGCCGGCGCATATCGCACCATCGCATTGAGATGCGGCAACGCGGCCTTCACGCCTTTGACCTGTGCAAGCACGTCGGCGAGTTCCATATGCGCGTAGAACAGATTGTCCGGAATCAGCACGGTCCGTTCGCCTTCCGTGGCGAACATGCGATTGTAGATGACGCGTTCCGCATACGAGTTGAAATACCGCGGCACGCCCGGATTCGAAGCGAACAGTCGGTCCATTCGCTCCAACGCCGCTTCGGCCAGTTCCACGCTTTGGTCGACCTGTCCTGAGAACAGCAGGTCTCTCGCCTTGATGCGTTCCGCGTCAAGCTCGTCGGCCAAGCGGAAGGAGAAGTCCGGAGTGTCTTTGCCATCGATGAGCGCACTCGTCACCTGCGGAGCCAACGACGTCAATTCCGGGTCGGCAATGGTGTTGATGACGTCCATGGCCTGCTTTGCCTTGGCCACCGATTCCAGATGGGAGTCCTGCGCGATTCTGTGGAATTCGCCAACCGCGCGCTGCAGCAGGTCGACGCGCTGAATGGACAACCCCGACATGTCACGGCAGCCGAACAGCTGTGCCGTGTCATGGTCGAATATGGCGTCGGAAAGCTCAGGCTCCTCCTGACTTCCGGATGGGGAGAAACGACTATCGCGCAAATCGAACGTGGCGTCCACTGGCTTCAATGCGCCGAGGCCGTCCACATCCATTTCCGCATCGAACATACGGTATGTGCCTGTTGGATCAGACAATCCGCACTCGCCCAGACGCTCCATGAATTCGCTTCTGGTGAAGGTGACCGTCACCAGATTGCGTACGGTCGGATTCTTGCGAAGCTGGCTTAATGGATCATCACCATTCCCATCGAAATCGCCGAAGCCGATCAGTCCCGCGTCAAGAGCGCCATCATGCACGCCCTGTGCGGAACCGTCGTCCACGCTAGAGGAATCGTCCGCAATCTCGTCGGGAACCGCGAACGTCACTTCGTCGAAGTCGATATCCCGCATCAGATCCTCGAATTGGCTGTTCAACGCATCATCCGTATCCTCGGAGTTGACGCCATCAACGCCCATGTCGGCGGATCTCGGCGCCACCGGACGGGACGGGTCTCCATGGAAATCGCCGTCCTTCGGATCGGCCTTGGACCCAGAAACACCCATATCTCCAGTACGAATGCGTTCGAAAGCCGCCAAAGCCTCGCTCATCAGCTCGCTGATGGCGGAATCCTGCTCGGCCACGGCCTCTTCCAAACCAATCGAATCGATATGCATCGACACACGCTGTATGCCCGGATCGGCGCCAAAACTCAACGCGGCCATCATCAGCCCAACACGCAGATTGTAGTCCGCGCTCATGCGGGCGCGTTCGGCGTCCGTCATATCCACCCATGCGTGGCGGGACACGTCATATTTGGTGGATGGCATCATGGAAACGCCGGCAGAGGTGAAACCGATGGCCATATTGCCGTCTTGGAGGCTGCATCGGAAGTCCACGTCGAAGCGGTATGGCAGGCGCATGCTGCGCAATAGTCTCGACATTGTCTGGCGGTATACCCATTCCGAACCGCCTTCGGCTCCGAAGGCGGTACCATCCTCGCCGTCCTTCGTGTTTTCGGCGATGGAACGTCTGGTTTCCGCGGCGATGTCCACCAGGCGCATGACGGCTTGGACGCCGTCATCCTGCTGTGAGTCGAGGATCGCGCCGAATTCGTCGTCCGGTTTCAATGCGATCAGCGCCGGATTTTCCAGTAGCGCCATGTCGATTTGCGCGGCTTCCGCGCGGGTTACGGTGTCTTCTGTGGGCAGCTTGCCGATACGGGCGTTGCGTTCCAGCCATGAACTGACTGCGGCGAAACGGTTGAGGTTGCCTTCGATGTTCAGCGCGCGCAGCGATGCCGAGAACGGCAGTGTGGAATCCCAAGCGAAGAAATAGCAGCCCGAGTAGCTGGACGTGTATAGGTGCAATGGTTCCGCGCCGTGTACTGCTTCGAGCCCTTGGTCTTTGTCAAGGGCGCCTGCCTCGCGCATGAGGTCGGCGAAATAATCCTCAAGTCCGGATGCGCGCATGCCATGGGAGCGTGCGCTCATCGTGTCTCTGATGGATCGGCGGATCGCGCCCATCGGCGCCTCTCGGTTGAGCCTGCGGAAGATGTTGCCCGTGCCGAATCCCACGAGTAGCCCGTTCATTTGCGGCAGCATGTAGGCTGCGAAGAATGCGATGGTGATGGCATCCCTGTATTCCAGATCGAATCGCATGGTTTCCGGCAGGTTGGCACGCATCTGTTCGAGCGTGTAGCGGTTGCCGACTTTCAGCCAGGATGCGAGCCACATCATGCGGCCACCGGGCATGCGTCCCACGACACCGCCTTGCGACGCGCGCACCATCTTCGGCGCGCCGTTTGTCGCGTGTCCGAATCGTGGACCGTCTGGCAGGGTGAGGGTTTCTTCTTTGACGAATATGAATCGTGGTTCCAGATCCTGCACGTCCATTTCGGGATTGGTGCCCGCGAAGACGCGTGCTTTGCTGTCGGCGAGCGCGATTTGCGCGAAGTGGTTGTTGTCGGTGAATAGTCCGATGGAGAAGGCTTTGCCTTGGGTTTGTGGCAGTTGCGCCCAGCCGAGTTGGAGTGTGCTTGGTATGCCTTCGAAGCCTTTGATGATGCGTCGTTTGATGAGTGGGTTGAGTTTGATGGCGTTGCGGGTGAGTTCATCGACGATGTCGTCTGGCGTGTCGAGGGCTTTGCCGAAGGGGTTGGCGTCGGCGGTGTTGTGGGGGTGTTTGTTGTGGTTGATGAGTTGTCGTACCCCTTGCATGGCGTGGTTGAGCATGGTCCGTCCTTGGTGTGGATGGTGTGCTGATGGCGATGCTGGTGTGAGGTGTGACATGTGGGCCATTCTTTCAATTCAATGCGACATGCAGCCTTTAGAATAAAGTTCGTGACTTTTTCGAAACAGCGTTTTCAGGCGCGTCATCGTGTGTGCGCAGCTATTGTAGCCGCTTTTGTTGTGGTGGTGTTGGTTGAGTGCGTGTTGTGTAATGTGCCGTTTTTCCGCTCGTTGGCGGCGTCGGGTGATTCGGCGGCTGCGTATAACACGTTGGGGCCGGGGCTTGAGCGTCGTGATGACGGGTTGTTGGAGGTTACTGATCCGACGCAGGCGTATTTGCAGGTGGCTGCGGATGGTTCGTCTGAGTATGTGCGGATCGTGCCGGTGTCCGATGAGGTTATGGGTGGTGTGCCTGCCGGTTCGCGCGTGTTGCGTACGGTGCGTGTTCGTGCGGATGCGGATCGTGTGGCTGGTTCGTTGTGTTCGGTGTCGTTGGATTCGTCTCGTTCGTTGTATGTGAGGGCTGCGGCCGGTCGTACGGTGCGCGTGCAGGTGGTGGAGCCGAAGGGGTCATTGATTCCGTTTGATGCGGTTCGCGCGAATGTGCGTGTGCCGTTTTCGGTGAGTCCGTTGCGTGTGGCGTTGTTGGTGTTGGTGATGGTGTTGGTGGCGTTGTGGCGTCCGGGCTCGCGCCTGTGGAAGGTGCCGTTGAATACGTCGAGTGTGCGTCAGCGTGTGACGTTGGGCGTGTTGTTGACGGTTCCTGGGTTGGTGACTGTTGCGGCGGTGGCGTGGCAGTTGGTGTCTGCGGTGCCGTTGAGTTTTCATACGGATGGCATGTATACGTATGATTACGATCAGTATGATCATGTGGCTCGGGCGTTGCTTGATGGTCATGCGTGGCTTGATTTGGATGTGCCCGACGCGTTGCGCGATGCGGATAATCCGTATGATGTGACGACTCGTCAGCAATTGCTTGCCGATGGTGTGAGTCCGGTGTATTGGGATTATGCGTTTTTTGATGGTCGTTGGTATTCGTATTTTGGCGTGGTGCCGGCGTTGCTGTTGTTTGTGCCGTATCGTGCGATAACGTCGTTGTGGGTTGATGGTGGTCTGATGATGCCGTCTGGCGCTGCGGTGCCGCTGCTGATGTTGTTTTTTTGGTGTTCGCGTGCCTGTTGACGATTCGCGTGATCGAGCGTGTGCGTCCGCATGTTTCGCTGGCTGCGGTCAGTATGTTGTGCGTGTTTGTGGTTTTGGCGTCGAACGCCCCGTACTTGTGGTATCGGACGAATTTTTATTCGGTGCCGATTGCGGCGTCCTTGTTGTTGAGCACGTTGGGCTTATGGCTATGGATGGGTGCGGCGCACCCGAACGCGGCCGATGCCGGTGGCGATGGTGGTGCGAATACGGTCGAATCGTTGTCGCTGCCTCGTTTGGCTGCCGGTTCGGTGTGTATTGCCGCGAATGTGGGTTGCCGTCCGTCGTTTGTGGTGGTGGCGTTTGCCGCGTTCCCGTTGTTCTGGCCGCAGATTCGTGCGATTGTGGGGCAGTTGCGTGCCATCGCGTCTGGTTCCGGCGTGCGTGGACGTGCATGCACCGTGTTGCATGCGTTGCGCACGCCTTTGGCCGTGCTGGTGCCCGCATTGGTTGTGGTGGTGCCCTTGTTCGCCTATAACATGGTGCGTTTCTCCTCGCCGTTCGATTTCGGTTCGTCGTATCAGCTGACGGTTACGGATATGACGAGTTACCATCAGTCGTGGTCGAATTTTGTTTGGACGGTCGCATATTACCTGTTTCTGCCGTTGCGTTGGACGGATACGTTCCCGTTCCTTGCCGTCGATCCCGCGCCTTTGAAGGATTGGGGGTTTGCAGAGGCGATGCCCGGAGGCCTGTTCGTCATGGTTCCGCTTGCTTTGGCTGCGTTGGCTTGCCCGTTCCTACGTAAGCGCATGCGCGTTCGTGGCCATGCCGGCATGTGGCCCACATTGGTGATGTTCCTGCTGTTGGGTTTGCTGATCGTGGCTCTTGACGCGCGGCTGGGTGGCCTTGGATGGCGTTATATCGCCGATTTCGGCTGGCTGTTTGCGTTGGCTTCGCTTCCTTTGATGCTTATTGCGCTGGATTGCGAACGTCCGCGGCTTCGCTGGCTGTTGCGCGTGCTGGTGTTGGCGCTGCTGTTGTTCACGTTGTCGTTGACGGTGTTGTCGTTGTTCCTGTACGGCCGCGACGACGAGTTGATTCGTAATAATTCCGGTTTGTTTCATGACGTGCAGTCGTGGTTCACCCTGATGTAAGTTACGGCGTTTTCAGGGTTATTTCAGGGTTTTATCACAATTTTTCCAATAAATCATTCGGCTTGTTTCGAGTTTTGCGGATAACAGTGGCGATGTAACTGTTCGCTGTGAGATGAACCCTTGTTGGAGACATCAGTCATGAAATCACTTCCACTTTTGTACGAACCATCCTCGTGTAAGACGCTGGACCGCGGCCGTCGTCGCATCAGCCGTCGCATTGGGCGTCTGCCTCGCCAGCTACGACAATGTCGATGCGGCCATCAAACAAAACAGGATTGAACGACTGAACGCACGTATCGAGAACGTGTACACAGCCGACTATCAGGATATGGCCGACGACAAGCTCGAGCAGGAAAAAAGCAAGTCCTCCGCAACAGAGGATGACATGTTTGTCACCGAAGATCCGTACGGCACCAACACCACGTCACTGTATGTGTATTTCACTACCGACGACGCGGTTGCCGTCTCCTATACCGTGCATGCAGACGGCTATACGGATTTCACCCGTGACACCTATCAGGAATCGCAATACAGCAAAACCCACGAATTCCAGCTGCTCGGCCTCATTCCCGGCGAGAAGAACACCGTCGCCATCACGCTGACCGATGCCGACGGCAAGTCCCGCACGCATGCCATCGAACACAGGGGCGCATCCCTGCTGGGCAATGAGGAGGTGCAGTTGGAGAAGACCGTCGCAGCCGATTCAGGTGAGAATCTGGGCGGCGGCCTGTATGCGATTCTCGGCAATGATTCCGACGAACAGGATTTCATGTTCTACTACGATACGAACGGCGTGCTGCGCGGTGAGATTCCGGTGCTCTACTATCGTTCGCACCGTCTGCTGTTCGATGATGACGGTCTCATGTGGTTCTCCGCGTCCACGCATCATATGGTGGCGATGAACCGTCTCGGCAAGCTGGAGAAGATCTACGATCTGGGATCCGACTACATTCTGCATCATGATTATGCGATGGATTCCAACGGCGACATCGTGCTGCTGGCCACCGAGCTCGGCCGTGACGACAACGCCGTGCAGGATCAGGTCATCAAGCTCAGCACTTCCACCGGAAGTGTAACCCGCTTGGTGGATTTCGGTGAGCTGTTCGCCGACTATAAGGCCTCCACCACGCATGCGGGAACCGACGAGTCGGATTCGAATGCCAAGAATCGTTGGGATTGGCTGCACTGCAATACCATTCAATTGTTGGATGACGGTTCCGCATTGTTCTCCGCCCGTGAGACGTCCACCATCATCAAGGTGGATGATTTGGAATCGGATCCGACGCTTGATTATATGATCGGCGAGCCATCCGTGTGGGCCGGCACCGATGAGGCCAGCAGTTTCCTGACGAAGTCCGGTGATTTTTCGGATACCGGCGGCCAGCATTCCATCACGTATGTCGCCGATGATTCGCTGCCTGACGGCCAGTATTACATGTATATGTTCGATAACAATTTCGGCACTTCGTTGACGCGTCCTGATTTTGACTGGTCGGTGATCGACGGCATTTCGACCGAATTGTCGTCCGATACGGCAAATTCGCGGTATCGCAAGTATCTGGTCAACGAAAATGCCGGCACGTATACGGAAGTGTCATCGTTCGACGTGCCATATTCGCCGTATGTCAGTTCCGCGCAGGAATTGGATAATGGCCAGATCCTCATCGACTCCGGGCATGAAGGGTCTGTTCGGCCAGTACAACAAGGATGGTGATCTGCTGGCGCAGTTCAAGATGACGTTGAACAGTGCGTACATCTACCGCGTGTACAAGTACGATTTCTCGGGATTCTATTTCGCCTGACATCCTGTCCGCAGGCTTGACGGGGCCGGGAATCTAAACTCCTTGTGGGGGTTTGGATTTCCGGCCCCGTTTCGTATGCAATGGGTTCGGCACGCCCGTACAATGGTTGCCATGGGTTTTTTCGATTCGCTGTTTTCATCCAAACGTCCCGAAGCGACGCATGACGTCACGTTCACGCTAGATCAGGCAGGCCACACGTATGAGGATGGCAATGTCGGTCTGGAGCCGACATCGTTGACGATCACTCCGGAAAGCAAACGTGTGGCTGTGATCGGGTTGAATGGTTCCGGTAAGACCACGTTGCTGCAGCTGTTGGATGGCGCATTGTCTGCGACGTCCGGTTCGGTGCGTATCGACGCGAATGGTGCTGCGTATGATCCGTCGGTGAAACGTGATCTGAAACGTATCGAATCGATGATCGGCCGCGTTCGTCGCGAGGAAATTCCGAACAGTTATTACAAAGCGGATTCCATTCGCGAGGCGATTGATGAACCGTTGAAGAAGCATAAGGTGCCGGAAAGCGAACGCCAGGCGATCATCGGCAATCTGTTCGCGCATTTCGATCTGGCGGCGGTCGCACGTGAGCCCGCCTCCGCATTGGATAGCGAGAAACGTCATCTGCTGGCGATCGCTTCCGCATTGAGCTTCTCCCCCGCGGTGATCGTTGCCGACGAGCCGACCAAGGGTTTGGACGAGGTGGCGTCCGCGCATGTGGCGAAAGCTCTGTTCAGTTACGACAAACAGGTAGTGTTCGCCACGCATGACACGGAGCTGATCACACGCGCGGAATATGCGATCGACCGCACGCTGGTGGTCGACGATCATCAGGTGGTGTTCGACGGTGGCCCGCATGAGGCCGTGGCCTTTTACACGGACCTCATCCGCGCTAAATATGAGGCTTCCAAAGCCTGACTATACCCACGGATTATTCCCGTTCCCCACATGTTGCGGCTCCTTCATCGGTGTCGACGATGGAACCACAACATGTTTCAGCCGATCATTGTGTTGACGGTGTCAAGCACCGTCTGAACGTTATGCCTGAATTCGTCGGGTTCCGGCAATAACGAGATCGCGAGATAGCCGTTCGACGTCATATCGAAGAAATAGCCGGGCTGTCCTGAAATTCCGTGCTTTTCGATCATGGACAACACCAGTTCGTTCTCGTCAAGCACGCTGGGCACGCGCAAAAGCACATTCCATCCGCCTTCGGCACGCAACACGCTGACCATGCCCTGCTCGTCATCATCCAGCATGGTATGCAAGGCTGCGAGGTTGGTTTGCACGCGCTCTCGCACGCGCGCGGTCTGCGCGGCTGCGGCGCCCAGCATGGCGGGGATCTGTTTGGCGATGATCTCACTCATTGGCAGATAGTCGTCGGCGACCACGTCGAGTCTGCGCTTGGCCTCATCCACTTCAGCCGCAGGGCCGGACACTTGGATCCAACCCACTTTGGCATGTGGCGCGGCCAACGTCTTCGAGAACCCATCCAATGCGAATGTGAGCGTGCCGGTCTCCCCCGCGAGACGCGCGTTGCCATCGAATGGTTCAAGATCATAGTCGTAGAACACCTCATCGGCGATGATGGCCACCTCATGGTCATGACAAAGCCGCACAATGGCCTCACGTTCCGACGCTTTGACGTACGATCCGGTCGGATTGTTGGGATTGATGAGCACCAGCGCGCGGATGCGGCCGCCATCTTCACCTTCAAGCGCTTCGCGTAGTTCGGCCACGTCGATGTACCAGGATCCGTCGAAACGTTGCTGGTACTCGATCATGTCGACGCATTCGAGTCGTGCGATCGATTCGATGAGCGGATATCCCGGCTTCGGTGCGAGCACAGCGTCACCTGCATTGCAGAGCAGTTTGATCAGCCATGAGTACGCTTCGGACGTCGAGCTCAATATGTATAGGTCGTCGGCGGTAGCGGTATTGCCTTGTTCATGCAGGAATGCGGCCAGCGCTTCGCGTGCGTATCGTTGCCCGCGTGGCTCCGCTCCGTAGATGTCCGGCAATAGTTCCGACGCGAGCGCATGTTTGGTTGGATTGGAGTCGTTGAGTTTGCCGAGTGTGATGCCGTTTGCTTTGGCTTCCGCTTCGGCTTTGGCGATGGGATTGGGCTCGCTGATATCGACTCTGGAGGAAAAACGCATGGTCTCCACCATACTCTCTGGGTTGCGCAAGTGTTGCATCGAGCAAGAAGGATGCATTCGCCATGCGATCATCAGAGGAATAACAAGAGCCGTCCGACGGATGAATCGGACGGCTCTCGCTTATATGAAGGTTAGGAACCTTTATGGTTCACGACATCACTTCTGCTTGATGCTTGCGTAGTACGCAGCGCCGATGATGCCAGCCTCATTGTGCAGCTTGGCTGCGACGATCGGGGTCTTGATGTCGATGTACGGCAGGAACTTCTCGGACACGCGGGACACGCCACCGCCGACGACGAACAGCTGCGGATCCAAGTAGAACTCCATCAGGGAATAATACTTGGTCAGACGCTTGGCCCACTTCTTGTAGCTCATATCGAGCTTTTCACGAATGGAGGATGCCGCGTACTTCTCGGCGTCACCCTTGCCCTTGAGCAGTTCCAAATGGCCGAGCTCAGTGTTCGGAATGAGCTCGCCGTTGAAGATCAGCGCGGTGCCGATGCCGGTGCCCAGCGTGGTGGCGACGACCAAGCCGTCCTGGCCCTTGGCTGCGCCGAACTGCTGTTCGGCAAGACCGGCCGCATCAGCGTCGTTCACCACGGTGACCGGACGGCCGCAAGCTTCGGAGAACACTTCGGTGACGTCCATGCCAACCCAAGACTGGTCCAGATTGGCCATATAGCCGAGCTTCTCGCCAACATGAATCGGAGCGGGGAATGCGATGCCGACCGGAGCGGACTCAGGAACCTCAAAATGCTCGAGCTGCTGGCGAACGATTTCGCCAACGGCCTTCGGAGTGGAAACCTCCGGGGTGAGGATCTTCAGACGCGGTTCAGCAAATTCGCCCTTCTCGAGGTTAACCGGGGCTGCCTTAATGCCGGAGCCGCCAATGTCAACGCCAAATGCCTGTGCAGTTTCAATCATCTTCGACCTCTCCTATCAAGGTACATAGTGGGTATATCGAACCGGTAAACGCCATAGTAACTCGCCCCATGCCCCAAAACGCGCCGACAATACACAATTGGTGAATACGATTGCATAATCTGTCGCAATGAAACGCAAATATTTGCGATTGTTTTCTGCAAACGATTCGCCCCATGCCAACGCGACGTATCGACATGGGGCGAATCGTAAGGAAACAGCCGTCTGAAAAACGGCGCGACAACATTACTTGAGCGGCGGCATCGGCTTCCAATCCGGATCATGCAGCAGCTTGCGCGAATCCCACCAACCCTTGGCAATCTGCACCAAGCCGGTCTTGGCATGCTCACGGTCCACCATCACCAAGCGAATGACCTCCTTGGCGGCGGTCAGTAACGTGCCAAAGCCGAACATCAGCGGACGGTAATCGCCGAACGACATGAAATAGCGTGCCATGTAGCCACGGTTGCGCATGATGTGGTAGCGGTTCATGTCGGAAGTGGAGTTGAGCTGACGCACGCCGGCGATATCCCAGTTACCGATCTCGCGCGTACGTCGCAGGATCACGTCGGGCACCACGATCGGATTGGTGACCTTGCTGGCGCGATAGCCGTACATCGTATCGTCCCAGTAGATGAAGAAGCGGGGATCCGGCAAACCGATCTGTTCCACGATATTGCGGCGGAACAGGCCGCCTTCAAAGCATAAGGTGTCCATCACACGATAGCCGGGACGCCCGAACGCGGCCGGAGCGATCGGATTGGGAATGCCAAGAGGCACGATGAAATCGTACTGCCAGTAGAACGGGCCTCCGTCGTAGTCGTATCGGCTTCCCTGGATCACATCATGGCTGCCGGTCCACTTGGCGAGCCTTTCGATGGCTTCGGGCATCACGGCCACGTCGTCGTCCATCACCCAGAACCACTCCGCACCCAGCTCGTATGCCTTCTTCACACCTGCGGAGAAGCCGCCTGCGCCGCCGAGGTTGTCGGATTGCGGCGCGTACACCACACGGCTTTCGTTGCCCGACTGGTCGGCGATGGTATTGCCCCACTGCGCGGTGACCGCTTCACGGAAATCGTCGACCATGCCTTGGGTCGCCTCGCTGTGCTCGTTGTCCACGACGATGATACGCCATGGCGCCACAGTGAGTTTTTCGATGGATTCGAACAGGGTGGCGAGCAGCTGCTGACGCCTGTACGTCACCACGACGATAGCCAGCTTTTCGATGGTGTTCTTCGCAACTTGCTTTTCAGTCATACGTTCCATTCTTGCACTCGCCCTCAACCGAACATCGCCTGTGTTCGCATCATGCGGCACGATTCCATTCGACGGACGGGCTCTTGCACATTTCGTGCGGCTTTGCCATAATGTACGGCGTAATGCAGGGGAACCCGTGTTCGTCGGGTTGAGATGGGCCAAGTGAGGCCTGAACCCTTTGAACCTGATGGTTAACACCAGCGTAGGGAGGCATGTCTAGTGACTGCTGTGACATCAACAACCGATTTCGATTATGAGTTCGACGCCGCCAAAGGCATCCAACGCGACAATCTTCCGCCGTTCGCGCAGCGCATGCGCAAGGCCGCCGACCTGGTTTGGGAGGAAGGCTACCAGCAGCCGTTCATCCGCGAGCTTGGCGAAGGCACACTGCAACGCGAGCGTTTCGCCTTCTATCTGCTGCAGGATTTTCGTTATGTGAACGATTACGCCAGAGTGCACGCTTTGGGATTAGCCAAGGCCACCGACCCTGAAATCATGGCGTTCATGCTCAAGGTGCAGAACGGCGCCCTGCAGGTCGAGACCGAAGTACACCGCTCCTACTTGGCCAGCTATGGCATCACCGAAGAGCAGATGAACAATGTGCGCCAGTCGGCCTTCGCGCGTGCCTACACGTCGAATATCCTTTCCATCGCCTATGGCAAGGATATTCTCGACATTCTTGTGGCCGTGCTGCCGTGCGCCTGGGTGTATGCGGATTATGGTTATCGTCTTGCCGCCGAGTTCGCGGACACGCTCGACAACAATCCGTACAAGAGCTGGGTCGACATGTATAAGACCGACGAGTTCTGGCAGGATTCCGTGTGGCTGCTCGATCATATCGAGAAACTGGTGGCCGACGCGAGCGAGGAGCGCAAGCGCGAGCTGATCGACATTTTCGTGACCGGCGTGGAGAACGAATACATGTTCTGGGCCAGCGCGTACGACATGCAGTACACATGGAAGCCCGAATGGAATCAGGCGCGCTGATAGCACTCCTTCATGGGGTTTCCTGACTTCCGATTGTTTATTTTCATTGCAGCAAGGCGGGTGTCTTCTGATTGGTTTTCAGAAAGCACCCGCCCTGTTATGTTTGGTCGCGTCAGTTTCCCGCTTTATTCGCGTACGAGGCGGATATGTTCCACGTCGTCGCGATGGGAGCGGCGGTAGAGCACGAAACGGTTGCCGATGACCTGCACGAGTTCCGCGTTCAGTTCTTCAGCCAATCCCTCGCCTGCTTCCTTGGCGGTCAGACCGGATCCGTCGAGCACGGAGCACTTGATGAGCTCACGCTTTTCGATGGTTTCGTCCGCCTGCTTGATGGCGTTTTCGCTCAGATCGTTCTTGCCGACCTGGATGAGCGGATTGAGCTTGGTGGCCAGGCCTCGCAGCTGCTTGACCTGCTTCTTGGTTAATGCCATAACTTGTTCCATTCCTATCTATGATGCTTGCTCAAGAGTAGCGTGAGGACGGTAAAATCCGCCGACTGCCTTCAGTTTAGTCCAGCGATCAGAACCAACGCAGCCACATATGCCACAACCACACCGCCCGCGGCAATGTCTCGTTTGGCGATACTCATCACGCGCCAATGTGTGCGTGCGATACCCTCTTCATAGCATCGCGCGTCGAGTGCGAGACTGAGATTGTCGGCATGGCGTATCGCCCCTGCGAACACCGGAATGATGATGGAAACCATCGCCTTGATACGCTGCACGAACGTTCCCGTTTCGATGCTGCCACCTCGAGCCGCCTGTGCGTCCGCAATGGCTTTCGCCTCGCTTCCCAGAGTGGGCAGGAACCGCAGTGCGAGGCTCATCACCAGTGCGATCTCCTGCGCGTGCACGCCTATTTTTGCGAAAGGTTTGAGCAACGCTTCGAATGCGTCGGTAATGGCCGTGGGAGTGGTCGTGGCAAGGAATATCGCTCCGACGATAATGACCGCAACGAATCTGCAGGCGTACAGTATAGCGATACGCACACCGTCGTCGGTGATTGGAATCGGTCCGATGTTCGCAAGAACATTGCCGGATCGTACGAAGAACACATTGAGCAGTCCGCAGAACACGAACAATGCAAGGAACATGTGAATCGATTTGAACAGTTGTTTCACGCCGATGCCTGATGTCGCAACGATCATGCCGGTCAACAGTGCGGCCACCAGTAACTGCCAGAAGGAGCGGATGGCGAATGCGGAGAACATGACCGCCAACGCGCTCACCATCTTCACGCGCGGGTCAAGCCGTTCCATAAAACTACGGTTTTCACGGACGTCTTCCTTTGCATGTCCGGAGCCAAGCGTGTGCAGATTCTTCGAACCTGCCGATTCGACAGCAGAACCAGGCTCGGCATCACGAACTTTTCCACCAACGTTCCGGTCAGCGTCAAGCGCGATCGTCCGGTCGGCAAGTACGTCGATTTCCGCTTGCAAATGGGAAATGATGAGTATGGTGATGCCTTGTGCGTGGAGGGTTTGGATGAGATTGTGCACGCGGGTTGTGGCCGCTTCATCAAGTCCCGCGGTCGGCTCGTCCATAATGAGAATCCGCGGTTGGCATGCGATGACGCCCGCTATGGCAACGAGTCGTTGCTGCCCGCCGGAAAGGTCGAATGGCGAACGGTCGGCAAGATGTTCAATATGCAGCAATGCCATGGCTTGGCTGACATGTTCATCCACTTGCGCTTCATCAAGCCGTTGGTTGCGCGGACCGTAGGCGACGTCCTCGGCTACGGTTTCGGCGAAAAGCTGACGTTCGGGGTGCTGCATGACGTAGCCGATGGTGGCGCGCAGTTTCTCGCGGTCCGCACGCTTGAGCGGCTGCATATTGCCGTTGGCGCGTTGGCGTGCGACGGGAATGGTGTTGACGGTAATGCTGCCAGATTGCGGCTGTTCCAGCGCGCAGAGAAGACGCGCGAGGGTGGTTTTGCCTGCACCGTTATGCCCTGTGATGGCCACGGTTTCACCCTCATTGATGGTTATGGAAAGCTTATCGAGCACAGGCTTGCTACTGTTTGGATATTGATATATCAGATTATGGATTTCAATGATTGGTACAGCTGATGTTGGCTTCGATGCGCCATTTGCAATATTGGATTTGGCAATTGGGTTGTCTTCTTGCGCTGTGCCTGATTCGTCCATTTCCGGAATACTTGCAGTATTACCGCGAGCGCTTTGCACGATACGCCCGTTATCCAGGCGAATGATGCGGTCGGCATTGACGAATTCGTCACGATGGTGGGTGACGAGAATGATGGTTGTGCCGTGCTGCTGCAATTCGTCAAGAATATGCATGATGTCGGCACGGCCTTGCGGATCGAGCATGGCGGTAGGCTCGTCGAGCACGAGGATTTCGGGATTCATGGCAAGCATGCCGGCGATGGCGACGCGCTGCTGTTGGCCTCCGCTCATTCGCGTGGGATCGGCTTCTCGTTGTCCGCTCATGTCGACTGCGTCAAGTGACATGGCGATGCGCATATCGATATCATCATGCGCAATGGCGAGGTTTTCCGGACCGAAGGCAACATCATCCTCGGTGACGGTGGTGACGATCTGATCTTCCGGATGTTGGAAAACCGCCCCGATACCATGCCGGGCGCTGCGGTAAGCATCAGCGTGCGCGCCGGCGTCATCGAATACGTTGTTTCCCAACAACGTGACATGTCCGGCATCGGGTGCGGCAAGTCCTGCGATGATGCGTGAAAGTGTGGATTTGCCCGATCCGTTTGGTCCTGCCAAGCATACACGTTCGCCTTGGCGAACGGTCAGGTTCACGCCGTCGAGCGCCCAGGTCGCGCCGGAGTCGTAGGTGAAACGAATATCGTGCAGTTCGACCGCGATGGTGTTCGTGGCGCTGTCAGGGTTCATGGAAAAAGTCTTTCATAAACGAAAGGAACCTTCCATACGTCGAAAGGTTCCTTCCTATTCATCAATATGCGGAATCGATATGGTGAACGAGGCTCAGCGGTTCAACAGGTTGGAGATCGGCTTGTAGATCAGGAAGGTGACCACGCCATGGATGGTGAATTTCAACGCGTTGAACGGCAGAAGCGCCGGCACGATCAATGCCACGACCTGTGCGGTGGTCATATGCGCGTAGAACGGTGTGACGATTATATTGCCCACAATCGCCATCGCCAAGGCTGCGATCGCACCGACGATGATGCCGATGACCGCGCCTTTGCGGGTCTTGTTCCTGCGGTAGATCAGTGCTGCCGGCACGGATAATGCCAAAGCCACGAGCACGGCCATAAGCGTGCCCCATGGGTTGGTAAACAGGTGCGGCAGGAAACCAAGCACGCTGACGATTACCGCCGCCGCTGGCCCGTAGGCGAAACCTGCCACCAGGCTGACAATGCCGGATGGATCATATTTCAGCCATTCAACGCCTGGCACAATGGGAAATTCCACAAAGCTGACGGCCATCGACAGCGCCACGAACAGCGCATACATGGCGATGCGTTTGGTGGACCAGCGTCCAGAGTCGGCCACGCCTGTGGAATGCGCGTTGTCGGGGCGCGTCATGCTTTCGCTGGCGATTTCGGCGTCGTTGTTTTGGGTATTGTTTGGTGAGGATACACTCATGTTGAGCCCCGTTTCTTCCATCCGGACTTTGACCGTTGGCTCCGGATTCTCACCGGATCAGCCGCTTTCGCGGGTCGCGGGCTTCGGCATGGGACCGTTATGAACGTCAGTCGTACCGTTACCGCCAGTAAGGATTTTCACCTTCCCTGAAACTTGCACGATTATATATACGCCTATCGTCGGAAATATGCAAATCGCGTCTCACTGGCGTCTATTATCAGCAGGCATCATCTTTAATCCGGAAACCATGATCTTAGCCTCATATGCCTTTTGCCTATGGCATGAACGTCGCCTCATGGTGTGTTGCCGCACTGTGTGCGCTTTGCCTGTTGCTTTCGTACCGTGTGCGTTCAAGCAAGCGACAGGTACATTGATTGTTATGCCAGCAGGTCGAGCAAGTCGTCTTTGCTGAGTGTGCCGACGCCTACGGATGCAATGCCGTCGGTGAACTGTTTGGCGAGTTCGCTTTTCTTCTCCTGAAGTTTGAGAATACGTTCCTCGATGGTGTCTTTGGCTACGATTTGGTACACGTTCACATCCTGCGTCTGACCGATACGATGCGCACGATCGGTGGCCTGGTTCTGCGCGGCGGCGTTCCACCATGGGTCGGCGTGCACCACTACGGATGCGCCCACAAGGTTCAGTCCCGTGTTGCCCGCCTTGAGCGAGATGAGAAATACGGGAACATCGTTGCCGTTGAATTCATCCACCAGTTCCACACGTCGTTTCTTCGGTGTCTCACCGGTGATGGTGTAGAAGTCCACGCCCTGTTCAGCCAAACGTGTACCAATCAGGTCAAGGAATGAAGTGAACTGCGAGAATACGAGCACTTTCTTGCTTTCGTCCATGCACGTGGATACGAGTTCGCAGATGGCGTCAAGTTTGGCGGAAGCGTTTTTCGCATCCGCATAGACGAGTCTCGGATCGCAACAGATTTCGCGCAACAGTGTGAATTCCGCAAGGATTCGAATCTTCTTCGTATTGAAGTCGGCGTCCTTGGTTTTGGTAAGGGTGGCGCGCAACCGTTGCTCGTGCGCCGCATAGAGTTTGCGCTGTTCGCCTTCCAGTTTGACGGTGAGCACGTTTTCGAACTTGTCAGGTAAATCGGTCAGCACGTCTTTTTTCAGACGTCGCTTAATGAACAGTCCGACCAAAGCCTGCAGTTTGTCAGCCATGACGGAATGTTCAGAACCGGGTGCCATGATCGGCTGTTCGTATTTTTCTCGGAACTTCGTGTAGGTTCCCAGCAATCCGGGCATGAGGAAGTCGAAGATGCTCCACAGTTCGCTCAACCGGTTTTCGATGGGGGTTCCCGTCAATGCGAACCGGTGTTCGGCGGTGATCTGTTTGACGGCTTTCGCCAACTTCGTGGCATGGTTTTTGATGTATTGCGCCTCATCGAGCGCCATCAATGCGAACCGGCAGGCGGCGTAATCATCCACGTCGCGGCGCAATAAATCGTATGAGGTGATCACCACATCGGTACGCTGCATATCGTTGGATTCCGAGGGGTTCTTCCATTGCTGTGCCACGGCTGCGATGAGCTTGCGCCGTTGCGCTTTCGTGCCGGCCACGACTTCGATGGTCAGATCTTGCGTGAATTTTTCGCATTCGGCGGCCCAGTTGTATACCAAGGACGCCGGGCAGACGATCAACGCGGGACCACTGCCCTTGCGAGCTTCCACCAGCGACAGCAATTGCACGGATTTGCCCAAACCCATTTCGTCGGCGAGAATGCCACCGAAGCCTTTGTCCCACAAGGTGGAAAGCCATCGGAAGCCTTCCACTTGGTATGGTCGCAGTACGTTTTTGAGGTTGCTGGGCACTTCGTATCGTTTCGGGTCGATGATTTTCACATCGTTGACATAGTCGACGAACGATTCGCTTTTGCCGTCGTCATCAACTTGAGCATCCAAAAGAAACGCCTGATATCCGGGAATGGTGATTCTTCCGGAATCAAGCTGTTGCTCATCAAGGTCAAGATCTGTGGCAATCTGATCAAGTTCATGCAGATCGGCGTTCTTCAGATCTACGAACGTACCGTCCCTGAAGCGATGGTAGCGGCGGTTCCTGCGGTAGGAATTCAGCAACGCACCGACCTCGTTCATCGGCACTTCGTTGGCTATCGGCGAAATCTCAACCAGATTCGAGTCGATGGACAGTCCGACCTTCACTGTAGGGCTGCTTGGCATCATCATGCCGTCGAACGCGGCCGTGGAGAACACCTGCCCGACCGAGCGCAAGATATCCACGCCTTCGGTGAGCAAGAGCAGAATCGTCTGTTCGTCTTCCTCACGAACCCGCGCCACGTCAATGGAACTCCATGTCGGGAAAAGCTGGCGAACCACCTGCACCGCGAATGATTCGCGAGCCGTATCTCGTTTGATGAGCGCCGCTTTCGACCGCGAATCCGGATTAATCACGCCTCGTAGTGCTTTAGCGGTCGGCACCAACTGGAACACGAAATCGCCGTATCGTGCCACAGCCTCACAGGTGATGCCCTGCAGATCACGGTCCAAGTAGAATTCGATCTGGCAGTCGACTCCCATCCGTTCGGCGACTTCCTGCGGAATATCGAAACCAATGCCCGCTTCAGTAAGCTTCGGCAGTATGGTTCGTGCGAACATGGGCCAGTCGTTTTCCGCAATGAACACACCATCGCTAACGTTCGACGCGCACAATGTCATCAACGCGTCCACTGCGGGAAGGATGCTGTCGGTGCAACGGAAGAGTCCGCTCACTGGCCTCATATGGGAATCCGTCGGAGTGCCGTTATGTTCGGCACTCATGAGGTACACGCCCCGCTGCCCAACAATCCGATCCGTGATGGTACGGTTCGACGTGATACGCACGCCCGACGAAGCGCCTTCCTTCACATATTCGGCGATGAACCGAAATTGCGGATTGCCATCGAATATGGCGATAGTATGCGATCTGGACTCCCCTGGCGTGGCCACTTCGACATAGCCCGGAGCGGCGTCATCCGTATGGGCGAAATCATCCGGAGTGAGCTGCCGCGCCCTCTCACGCCCCTCATGCTTAGGAGCTTCCAGCGGCCCACGTGCTATCAGCACGTCTTCGATGTAGTCCTGTTGCGGTTCCGCTTCGAACAGGTTCAGTAGATCGCACAATTCCCCATCGGTGAGCATGATTTCACGTTCGATACGCACGTCTGGCGCGTAATAGTAGTTGTTCTGCAGTTGCGCTGCGGCACGTGATCCAACAACACCTTGCAGGAATCGGAACAGCTGCAGCGAGAACGGTTCGAGCATGTCCGGAGTGTGGGTGAACGAGAGTTTCTGTCCGTATGACACGTATGCCCCGTTGTGCATGTCGGCTACGAATTTGGAAATGCTTTTGATGATATAACTTGCGTCGCCGCAGCCGATTTTCAACGTCAGGCTCCACAGCTCACGGTTCATGATCAGCGTGGGCTCCAGACGCACGCTTCCCGGTTTCACTATGATGGAACCGCTCTTGCGTTTTGTTTTCGTGGCCCCTTGCGTAATGACGCCTCGTTGCTCGTCGGCGAGACGGCTTTTCGCGTCGACGATGCGCTTGAGCACGTCAAGCTGCGCGCTTTGACCGGTATTGTCATTCTTCGCATCCAGCGCACGCATGTAGTCGGAGAGGATAGGCGAGGTCACGCCACTTCGCTTGAATCCGCGGAACCGTTCGGGCTGGTCAAGAAACAGCAGCAGCATTGCGGCGACATGCTTGCACATGCCAGTATAGCGGCGCCCCCCAGCCGGATCCGAATCGAACTCGTCATCGTCCTGCACATGACCGAACGTCGATCCTGAACCGAAATCATCATAATCGTCGACATAATCGTATTCATCGTCATCATCATCGAAACTGCGATATTTTGGATTGTTGCGGTAGCTGGGCGAATATGCCGACGAATACGTGCCATAACCGTGCTGCGAACCGTTGAACGCGGGGCACGAGCAATACCTGGCCAAGAAAAGCTCATCATGCAAATCAAGCGTGGCCTGCACTTCGTATCGGCTGGACGGTGAGGTGGTGCCCCGCATATTGGCATGCAGGGTGATGCGGTCGGAATCGGAGTCGTTCAGGCAATGCAGATCCGACATTTTCGCACGCCACTGGTTGGCGATTCCACGGGCACGCTGCAATACAGGCTGACTGCATTCGCTGCGTAGTTCGTCGGAAAGCCATGACAAAGTATCCGCCAACTGAACCCCAATCGTTCGCACATTTGTTCTTATGAAAGAGTATCAGCACAGCGGAACAGGAAAGCCGTGGCTGCAATCCCAGCCGCGGCTTCGCTCCATACCGGTTATATCAGCGGCAACGCTTGGTGAGCGGCTGCCATGGATCGAGTTCCACCGGTTCGGATTCCAGCAGCGCGAGGGTGGCGTCGTCACAATTCGATGATGTCCGTATTGTCCGGATTGCTGGCCGTGGGGTTGGTTGTCGGCTTATCGGTTGGATCCGCGTTGGCCGTGGAACCGACCGATAATACCGGTGCAGGCATGAGAACCGCTATAACCTGTGCAGCTGCGCGATATCATCGCGCAGCTGGTTGACGGTGTCCGTCAGTTCCCGCACATTGTGGCGCAACTGTTCCGTTTCCGATTCCGCCTCATCCGCACGCTTGTCGGTCTCGTCACGAACACGGTCGACAATCCATGAAGCCAGCGTCGCGGTGACGATGCCGATCAGGGCAACGCCGGTTATCATCAGTCCGATGGCGATGCATCTTCCCTGCCATGTCACCGGAGACAAATCGCCATAGCCGACTGTGGTGACGGTCACGAACGACCACCATATCGCTTCACCGAAATCGGTGATGGAAGCGCCTGGAACCCCACGTTCCACATCCAATTCGGCAAGGGCGCCGATATACATCAGCAGTGTCACGCTGCAGCATGTGTACAGTGTGATGCGCCCACGCACCGCCATGCCACCGGTACGATTGAGCACGTTGAGCACTGCCACCAGACGCAGCAGTCTCAACGGCCTGAAGACGGGCAATGCGATGGACACCAGCATCAGCAGATTGTCTTTGAACCAAGTTTTCTTATCTTCTGCCAGCAGGATCGAAACGACGCAGTCGGCGATGAACACCATCCAGATGATGTTGATCACCATTTCACACAACAGGATATGCGTCCTCGCCAGAACTTCCCACGAATACGCGAACAGGAACACCAACGCCAATGCCGTCATGAACCATTCCGTCGCACGACGCCATTTGTTCAATGTCATACCCTTTCCTTTCTTCCCGACTGCCATCATACGGGTCTCCCCGCACGCGCGACCGTCAGCTTTTGATGGGCATGCGATTGTCGAGCGACTGACCGTTGGCGTAGCAGCGGACGTTGCCTAATGCAATGGAGATGATACTGCGTTCGGTGATCTCAAGATGGTTGCCTCCCGCCACATGTGGGGTGATGAGGCATTTCGGCTCGCACCACAGCGGCGAGTCGGCCGGCAGCGGCTCCGGTTCGGTCACGTCGAGGCCAGCGCCGCGGATCATGCCGTTGGCGAGCGCGTCGGCGAGCGCCTGCGTGTCTATGGCGTCACCGCGGCCCGCGTTGATGATGATGGCGTCGGTTTTGAGTTTTGCGATGCGTTCCGCGTTGAGCAGGTGGTGTGTGGATGGCGTGGATGGCACGCACATGGCGATCACGTCGGCGTATTGCAGCACGTCGTCGAGCGATTCGAATCCGACCATGTGGTCGATGCCCGGCGCTTCGACGGTGGGGTTGCGGCGGATGCCGATGGTCGACATGCCGACGCTCTTGCATAGGCGTGCGAAATGCGATCCGATGTCGCCGGTGCCGATGATGAGCGCGGTTTTGCCGTCGGGGCTGATGACGCGGCCGGCGTCCTGCCATGCGGCGTTCGGGTTGCCGACGGCGTAGATGTGCAGGTTTTTCATGATGGACCACATCATGGCGAACATGTGTTCGGACACGCTTTGTCCGTAGGCGCCGGTGGCGTTGGTGAGCATGGAGCCGGGGTGGAGCACGCCAGGCCGCTGGTATTTGTCGACGCCGGCGCTCCAGGTCTGCAGCCATTCGAGTCTGGGGCATTGCGCGCATGTTTCGGGCGTGATGTTGCCGATGACCGCGGTTGCATACGCTTTGAGTTCGTCCGGTATTTCGGCGGTCCAGTTCATGGAGCCTCGTTGTGCCGGGTCGCCGACGAATTCCTGCGGCATGCCTTTTGCGGCGCGTGTGAACTGCGCACGTTCGGATTCGGTCAACGACAGGCAGTTGACGATCAGTTTGCGGTCGTTCCATATTCCCATGCGTTTTACCCTATGGCAATCGTCGGATATAGGGTTTCACGTTGGGTTTTGGGTCAGACGCCGAGTTCGTCGGTGTCAAGGATGATGGTGACCGGACCGTCGTTGGCGAGCCGCACGCGCATGTGGGAGCCGAATCGTCCTTCTTTTACTTCGAGTCCTTGCGCGCGCAGGGCGTCGTTGAATCCGTGCCATGTCTGTTCGGCGTGCGCGGGCGCTCCGGCTTTCACGAAGCTTGGGCGGTTGCCTTTGCGCACGTCCGCGTATAGCGTGAATTGGGAGATGGACAGCACACTGCCGTTCACGTCGTGGATGGAACGGTTCATTTTGCCGTTCTCGTCTTCGAAGACGCGTAGATTGGCGATTTTGCGGGCGAGCCAGTCGATTTGCTCCGCTCCGTCCGTGTCTTCCACTCCGACGAGCAGCACATAGCCGATGCCTATATGCTGTGGTTCGAATGTGGTGTCGACTTCTCCGCTTGTCTCGTCGACCACGTCGACGGATCCTTCGCCGACCTTCTGCAATACGATGCGCATATTCCGTCCCGGTCTTTTCAGCCGGCGTAGTCGACGATGGCTTGCGTGACCTGTTTCAGGTAGTCGAGCGACGTCTGCCAATCGTCCGGCACTTCGATGGAATGGTTGGCACCAGCGTACGTGCGCACATGGTCGGTGAGCAGATGCGCTTTGGCGTCATCGTAGTATGGGTCGGCGTCACCTGCGCAGATTAGCGGCATCGGGCTGCCGGCAGTTCCCGGTAGCGGCGCGGGAATGACCGACTTGTGCTTGTCGAATGGCGGCGGGTTGAGCACCGGGGTGAGCAGCACCACACGCAATCCTAGTTTTGCGGAATGCGGATATGAGAGTGTGGAGAGCGATTTGGTGACGACCAGCAAATGCGGCTCCTCACCCGATTCGGCAGCATGTTCGAGCGCCGCCTTGCGCCATTCGTCGACCACGCGTTCCATGCAGGCGATCATTTCCGGAAACTCGACGCTTTCCGTCAGTTTCAGGTCGAGCCGGTCCACGAACCATCCGTTGGCCGCAAGCGCCTGTGCTGCCCAGTACAGCAGCGGTCGGTCTACGGTGTATCCAATGCCCGGCATGATGAGCACGTGATTGCCAGTTTCGGTGTTCTTCACACGGTTCTTACCCCATGGGGTGACCGCCGGTGTGACGTTTTTCGTTGTTGGTTGCGTGCCGTTCTTGCCCATGCTGTGTTTGATTCGCCTTTTCGTGTGTTCCGTCCGTCTTGACCGGTCGTTGCGGCCGGCCTCGTTTTCCATATTGCATGCTAGGCGGCGCCGGCTACAATCGTTTCCGTCAGTTCACCATGCATTGGTTGTTGTAGATTTTCGTGGCCATGTCGTTCGTTTCGGCGTCGTAGATGTTCCAGCTAGGTTTTCTCATCCCGTATTTCATGACGGCCTCTTTTCGGATGGCTACGTTCATTGTATGAAGCATTGAACGCACAGCAGTCGAAACGGCCAAAACATCAGCCGAGCAGCTCATACACATTGCGCATGGCGAGCAGCCCGTCCGTCATCCACCGGTAGGCTTCCGTCATGTCACCGGAGAAATCCACATCACGACGCACTCAAAGATGCCAGTTTTTCTTGTCGCTTCCGGCTCGTTCCATATCACCTCGCCCAGATTTGCCAGTATCCGTTCAACGGAATCCCTCATGGTGTAGAGCTTCGTATACTGGAACGTGTCGGTGAAGTACAGGTCGACGTAATATAGCCGTCTCGAATGTTTAACGCCCCATCCGGGTGGCAGAAACCCGATCCCACGCCGAAGCTCGTCCATGTGTCGATGTTTGTTTTGCGGTCGGATGGGTCGCCGTACACGTCGACGAAGTCGGGCCGCGTCGCGGCGTATTCGTACAGACCATTCCAGAAGCTGCGCCGCAGCGAGATATTGCTGCCGACTTACCGCAATTCGTTCAAAGTATATGTGATCAAATAGATGGCTCGACGAGTAGAATAACCTTATTACGTAAATGCGAAGTACAAACTTGAAGGAACAGGAAATGGGCGAACATAATTTCGGAGATTACATTGTCTTCGTTGACGAAAGTGGCGACCAAAGTCTGAAATCAGTCAACGCCAATTACCCTGTATTCGTATTATCGTTCTGCATCTTCGAGAAAACGCATTATTACACGCATGTAGTACCGGAGATACTACGTTTCAAGTTCGATTTCTTTGGCTCCGACATTCCCATCCTCCACGAACGCGAGATTCGCAAGCGTGAAGGTGACTTCAATATTCTTATGCGTGATGACATCCGCAGCGAATTCTTCGACAGACTCAATCAAATCATGGTCGAATCCGAATACACAGTAGTGTCTTCACTCATTGACAAACGGAAGTACTCACACTTTAACGCGCCAGACAATCCATACTCCATTGGCACGCAATTCGGCGTGGAGCGCGTATTTTATGAAATGCAGGAACGAGGTCAACGTGGACGGCGGATTCCTATCGTGTTTGAAAGCCGAGGGGGCAACGAGGACCGCACTCTTGAACGGGAATTCGAAAAAATGGTAAACCAATCCGGCATCGATGGACTGAAAGGAATGTTCGATTTCCATTGTGTTAGTAAGAAAGCGAACCTTCCCGGCCTGCAACTCGCTGATCTCGTGGCAAGACCAATAGGCGTACACTATCTTCACCCCGAACAACGCAACAGGGCATGGGAAATGCTCCTGCCCAAGATGCGCACGTCACGTGACGGGAAACTGGCAGGCTATGGGCTGAAAATCTATCCTCTGTTCGACCCAATAGAGTTTGGGCCCGAAATCCACGATGCCCCTGCCTATCTGTAATACCAGTAAACGAAAGGCCTTGGAATCTCTTCCAAGGCCTTCGCCGATCGGGCTCTCCCAATCCATAGAAGTTAGAATACAGCCTTGATTCCTAAAAGTCAAGATGCTGGCAAGTCTCCAAATCATTTCTCCGAGATTACTTGTATCACTCATAGAATATCTATCAACAATTAAGGAGTGAAACGAGTGGCAGAGGTAGTGCCCGAAAGGTTGTGCACTTTGGATCATGGCCACCCATGGCGCGATGATCAGTTCGCTTTCAGGAAACCTGAATCACAAGATGTGCAAGAATTCGGACGTTATCTGTAAGCATGTTCATTTATTGAGATATTTCCTTTTAGCATGAATCAATTTTTCACGCAAAACATTAGAACTATTGATAAGATCCGACTCTGTATCACGGAATAAATAATCCGACCAATTTAAGGCATGCCTATCTTCACCTTTAGTTCTCGAAAGAACCTGCTTTCCTCGGTCAGTCATTTCTTCTTCACATCTATATATATTGCCCTCATCTATAACCCTTTTCAGCCATCTTTCTTCTGATGTGTGAATTTCATTCTCATTAGAGGTCTTATCTGAATTACGATCCATAAAGACAAAATATGTTACAAAACAAGAGGCTACAAACTCACCGACATATCTTGAATACGTCTCACACTCCTTTTTGAGTTCATCAACAATCTCATCCCCTTGTTTAAAGAAATCTATTTCTTGAACCCTCTCTATGCAATTTTGAATTATCATCGCGCACATGCGAACTTCTTCAATATACGTTTGTAAAGCAGCTATCTCTTTGTTATTTTCTCGAATTTGATTAATTCTCTCACCATCAGACAATGTTTCCATTAATTTATTCCGTGGATCAGTATTTCCAGCCGAGTAATCCTGCACTCCATTAAATAAAACACAATACCCCCATATCGCAGCTGCATATTCCAGCATGCTTCTCTGTTGTTCACCAATTTCATTCATATACATGTCTTCAATCTGAACCGTGATCTCTTTCTCTCTTCGCTCATCCTCACTGTCATCTTTTTCCATTTCTTTCTTCATTGCTTTCTTATGAAGCGTATACTCACATATTGCATAAATTAACGCAACAAAAGCAACTATTGCGGTCATCCAATCTGCAATCCCACTAGAAGTCGTAGTGAATAAACCAGCAATATTCATAGTAAAATCTCCTTCTTTGATTTTCTTGAGAGAAAATGTTATACGTCTTGAAAACTGTCCGACAAAGATTTTTAATCGGATATATTCTGCACCGTACACATACGGTTCCCGAACCTATTTCATAATCGAATATTCACGTTACTTCACTCCCATGCTTATCACCCATCAATTCGCTTATACGTGACCTTGCATTCCTTGACGCGGCGGAGCTGCTGATGGCGCAGCAGCGGGTTAAGCCAATCGCCGTCAACGAATTTCTGGAAGATGTCAAGACCACGACCGAGAAGAATTTCCCAGCCGGTATCCGCAGTAATGGAACGGTCGTGCAAAGTGTCTCTGAATTCGTAGGTAAGGTTCACGCCCAGCTGTGAGAACGTCGATGCCAGTTCGTTCAAACCATCTAGCTGCGCTTCCACGAATCCAGGCTCATTATGACCGGTCACCAGATGAACGGCTATATCCTCATCGGGATTTTTGCATCTCAGCAGCATCTCCAAGAACTCAGCCAGATTACGCAGCTGGTACGGCTTACGCACATACGCATCCTCTACAACGATTTTCTTTGCCCCGGCCAAGTAGGGGCCGAATAATCCGAAATACGTGATTCCACGTTGATTCTCGACCAGTTCCCGCTGCTTTCCGTCGGCCTTTGTTGCAAGACGCTCGACCGGCGTCAACATCACCGCTTCTTGATGCCGCGCTACGGGCAAGGCATCGGCATTCTCAGAGGCACCAGCTTCTCCCTCGTTACCCTCAATTGCCACGGCATCATCGGCAACAGGCGCTTCCGCCTCGCCCTTATCTTCCGAATTCTCATCTACACGCCCACGCCAATACAGCTGCGGGTAGTCGAGCTCTTCCAACGTCTGCACGGCGACTACTTCACCGTCGCTCACACGCTTGTAGGTAAACTCGACTTCCTCCATGGTGGAGTCGATGCGGCACAGCTGATCCTTGACACGCTTACGGCCCTCGATGGCGCAACGCAGCAACGGTTCCATCTGTTCAGGAGAAGCATTTCCGTCCGGGTAAATAAGCTTCATCAATCCGGAGAACGTCTTTTTGATGCCGTCCTTATCTCGCGTGGACAGTGTGGAAGACAACTCGAAATACTTTTCGAATCGATCGCTGTAATCGGCATCGCGCAGGTTGTGCAGAATCTCCGCCAGATAGTCGACCACGAATCCGAATCCGCTGGTGAACATCTCGGAACGGATCTGTTCGAACTCCCAACCCGGCAGGTAGAAGTGGATGCGGTCCAGGAACGCCGGATCATGGTATTGCTTCGGCAGCTCTTCGAACAGGTCGGAGTTTTTCAGCATGTACGGCACGTTATGCGAGGTGTTGCCTACGAACGCCATGCTCGCCTCGCCTTGGAACGTCTCGACGCCACGGGAGAACGACTTGTTGGCCATGTAGTTCT
>ENA-OQNF01000023-OQNF01000023.1-human-gut-metagenome-genome-assembly--contig:-NODE-23-length-38484-cov-3.508199_pt1 | contig 38484 bp, 30 predicted proteins | sample MGYA00242628_ERZ504878 | MGnify/ENA primary metagenome ERZ504878 (study PRJEB26092, sample SAMD00036383) | human gut metagenome | host: Homo sapiens | study: EMG produced TPA metagenomics assembly of... | reverse complement strand
GCCTTGCGCAAGAAAGCGGCCAATGGCGAAAAAATCGGAAAGATCACCGATTAAGGAATTATTTCTTTAATTCTTTGGTCAATCAATCTATTTCCCCTATTTTTGCAGTCTGTAAGAGGTGTAAAACGTCGAAATTTTAGTTCTAACAATTAAATAATTTAAATTCAATCATTTATGTGGTTAAGTAATTCATCTATTGGAAGGAAAGTGGTGATGAGTGTCACAGGTATCGCCCTTGTCCTGTTTCTGACGTTTCACATGGCGATGAACCTTGTTGCGCTCTTCTCGGAAGATGCTTACAACATGATTTGTGAATTCTTGGGAGCTAACTGGTACGCGTTGGTTGCAACTGCCGGACTGGCTGCTCTGTTCGTAATCCACATCATCTACGCTTTCTGGTTGACCATGCAGAACCGTGCAGCTCGTGGTAGCGAACGCTATGCAGTGAACGTTAAACCTAAAACTGTGGAATGGGCATCTCAGAACATGCTTGTCCTGGGTATTATCGTCATTGCCGGATTGGCTCTTCACTTTGCCAATTTCTGGTACAAAATGCAGTTTGCCGAAATCATCGGTGTTCATGATTTAGGTGCGTTCGGCCCTACAGACGGTGCCGCTTACATCCGTGAAACATTCGGATGCCCTGTATTTACAGTGCTTTACCTCATTTGGTTAGCAGCTTTATGGTTCCACCTGACTCACGGATTCTGGAGCGCTTTGCAGACATTGGGCTGGAGCAACAAAATCTGGTTCGAGCGTTGGAAGACTATTGGTAACATCTACTCTACTTTGGTAGTTCTTGGTTTTGCAGCAGTAGTCGTTATCTACTTCGTAAAATCACTCGCTTGTGGTGCTTGCTAATCGTAAATTGTAAATGATAAAATTGTAAATGAATATGGCTACTATAGATTCTAAAATTCCTGAAGGCGCTTTAGCCGAGAAATGGACCAATTATAAAGCTCATCAAAAATTGGTAAACCCTGCCAACAAACGTCGTCTTGACATTATTGTGGTAGGTACCGGTTTGGCAGGTGCTTCGGCTGCTGCTTCACTGGGTGCTCTGGGTTTCAAGGTATTAAACTTCTGTATCCAGGACTCTCCCCGTCGTGCACACTCCATCGCTGCACAGGGAGGTATCAATGCTGCTAAGAATTATCAAAATGATGGTGACTCCGTTTACCGTCTTTTCTATGATACAATTAAAGGTGGTGACTACCGTGCACGCGAAGCCAACGTTTACCGTCTGGCCGAAGTGTCAAATGCTATTATCGACAGTGCGTAGCTCAAGGTGTTCCTTTCGCTCGCGAATACGGTGGTTTGCTTGACAACCGTTCATTCGGTGGTGCTCAGGTATCACGTACATTCTATGCCCGCGGCCAAACCGGACAGCAGTTGTTGTTGGGTGCTTATTCTGCATTGAGCCGTGAAGTTCAGCGTGGTAACGTGAAATTGTACACTCGTTATGAAATGTTGGACGTTGTGCTGATTAAGGATAACGAAGGTGTGGAACGCGCCCGTGGTATCATTGCCCGTAACTTGGTTACAGGTAAGATTGAACGTTTCGCTGCTCACGCAGTAGTAATCGGTACCGGTGGTTATGGTAATACTTATTTCTTGTCTACCAACGCTATGGCGTCAAATGGATCGGCTGCTATGCAGGTTTACCGCAAAGGTGCTTATTTTGCTAATCCTTGTTTTGCACAGATCCACCCGACCTGTATTCCTGTACACGGTGACAAGCAGTCTAAACTGACTTTGATGTCTGAGTCATTGCGTAATGACGGACGTATTTGGGTTCCGAAAAAGCTGGAAGATGCCAAGGCATTGCAGGCAGGAACTAAGAAACCGACTGATATACCTGATGCAGACCGTGACTTCTATCTGGAACGTCGTTATCCGGCATTCGGTAACTTGGTTCCTCGTGACGTTGCTTCACGTGCTGCGAAAGAACGTTGCGACGCAGGTTTCGGTGTGAACAACACAGGTTTGGCTGTATTCCTCGACTTTAAGTATGCTATCGATCGTCTGGGTGAAGATGTAGTTCGTGCCCGTTACGGTAACTTGTTCGATATGTACGAAGAAATCACTGATGAAAATCCGTATAAAACTCCGATGATGATCTTCCCGGCTATCCATTATACGATGGGTGGTATCTGGGTTGACTATGAACTGATGACCTCTATCAAGGGTCTGTATGCTATCGGTGAAGCTAACTTCTCTGACCACGGTGCAAACCGTTTGGGTGCATCTGCATTGATGCAGGGATTGGCTGACGGTTACTTCGTATTGCCTTACACTATCCAGAACTATTTGTCAGACCAGATTCAGGTTCCCCGTTTCTCAACAGACCTTCCCGAATTCGTAGCTGCCGAAAAGGCTGTAAACGATAAGATCCAGAGACTGATGAATATCAAGGGTCATCGTTCTGTAGACTCTATTCACAAGGAGCTGGGTCACATCATGTGGGACTTTGTAGGTATGGGACGTACCAAGGAATCTTTGACTACTGCTCTGGCTAAACTGAAAGAAGTAAGAAAGACCTTCTGGAGCGACCTTCGCATTCCGGGTGAAGCTAATGAATTGAATGTAGAACTTGAAAAGGCAATCCGCCTGGCTGATTTCATCGAAATCGGTGAGCTGATGGCTTACGATGCATTGAACCGTGAGGAATCTTGTGGTGGTCACTTCCGTGAAGAACACCAGACTCCGGAAGGTGAAGCACTTCGTCACGATGACAAGTTCTCGTATGTAGCTTGCTGGAAATACACCGGTGAAGGAAAAGAACCCGAATTGATCAAGGAAGATTTGAACTATCAGTTCGTTAAGGTTCAAACTCGTAACTATAAGTCTTAATTATTAATTGTATAGAAATCATGGATAAAAATATAAGTTTCACACTGAAAGTTTGGCGTCAGAAAGGTCCTAAGGACAAAGGACATTTTGATACCTTCCAAATGAAAGATATTCCGGGTGATACCTCATTCCTGGAAATGATGGACATCTTGAACGAGCAGCTTATCAATGAAGGTAAAGAACCTATCGTATTCGACCACGACTGTCGCGAAGGTATCTGCGGTATGTAGCTCTATGTATATCAACGGACATCCTCACGGACCTGCTACAGGTGCTACTACCTGCCAGATTTATATGCGTCGTTTCAAAGACGGTGACACCATTACTGTTGAGCCTTGGCGTTCTGCCGGTTTCCCGGTAATCCGCGACTTGATGGTAGACCGTAGCGCATACGACAAAATTATGCAGGCCGGTGGTTACGTGTCAATCAATACTGGTGGTATTCCTGACGCTAACGCAATTCCTATTGCAAAACCTATTGCTGACGAGGCTATGGATGCTGCTGCATGTATCGGTTGTGGTGCTTGTGTTGCTGCATGTAAGAATGGTTCTGCCATGTTGTTTGTTTCTGCAAAGGTCAGCCAGTTGGCACTGTTACCTCAGGGTAAAGTGGAAGCTGCACGTCGTGCAAAAGCTATGTTGAGCAAGATGGATGAACTGGGCTTTGGTAACTGTACAAACACTCGTGCTTGTGAGGCAGAATGTCCGAAGTTGGTTTCTATCAGCAACATCGCTCGTTTGAACCGTGAATTTATTGCTGCGAAGCTGAAAGACTAATCACGGTTAGTTTTACTTGATATTTGAGAATGCCCTGCCTTTGGTGGGGCATTTTTTTTGCCTGGGGTTTCTTCTTTTTCTCTCTTACGTATGTTTCTGGGAGAATCGCCAAAGAACTTCTTACAGAAGTTGGAGAAATGTGAGAGAGATTCGAATCCATGTTCGAAGCAGATTTCGGAGATGGAAGCCTCTGTATAGCGCAATTGGTAGAGGATACTTTCTTTGCGCTGCTTCATCATCCATTCATAGGCCGGTTCGTTGAAGATAGCCTTGAAAATACGGCGGAAGGTGGTGACGCTATAGCCGCCCAGTTGTGCGAAGTCTTCTACAGACTTTATTTGCTTGTGGTGTTTTAATATAAAATATTCAAAGCTGCTGGTATACTTGGACAAGCTGTGTACAATGGGGGAAAGCTCATAGTCTGTATAGTAGTGCGCCAGTAGATAATACAGTTCTTTACGCTTGAATTCAAGCAGTTCTTTACAGATTTTGTCTGTATTCAGATAGGAGGTAACCCCTTCAAGGAAAAGCTTTATTTCGGGCTTTATTTTAAGTGGCTCGGAGATGAGTGGCGGGGGCACGTTTTTCAATATATAGGTATAGCGGTCATAACAGAAAGCTTTGGGGTCATCGAATGTGTACAGAATACCTTCCGAGTCTGTCATGGCCAGTATTTCCACTTTTGATGCGATAGCTTGCAGTACAAATTCTCCGGGATTGATGATAGTACCGGCATATTCTTCACTATTGATGAGTATTTGGCCTTTGAGTAAGAAAAATAAGATATTAGTTTCACACTTATGTGGGGGTAAGTGGAAACCTTTTTTGTTATGTGTGTAATGGATGCTATTCTCCACTGCTTTAGGGCATTGGGTACAATCCATCCTTTCATTACAGGGCAGACCAGACATATATAGATGTTAGAGACGCTTGTGTTCTTTTTTTGATTTGACAAATGTAGGTCAAATATGGATAATTTGCAATAAGTTTCAAGAAAAAGACCGAAGAATCCTGTTTCCACTTGTTTGTCTTCTACCGTTACGGAAAACGATAGCCTGTGGGCATGAGCATAGAGGGCTAAATTTGTGTGGCCAAACAAAAAGAAGTTGCAATTGTTGGGAAAGTAGCAGAAAGAAAGTATCTTTGTGTGTACCCCATGGGGAGGTATATCGGCTAAAACAGCATAGATTATGGAATTTGTAGTATCATCAGATAAGAAATTATTGCCCTACGGCATGATGAATTTCGCGGATATACGCCTTGATGGTTATTATTATGTGGACAAGACCATGTATATCCCGTTGATAGAACGCTCCAACCGTTATTTTTTCTTTATCCGTCCGCGTCGTTTCGGCAAAAGTCTGACGCTGAATATGCTGTAACATTACTATGATGTACGAACCAAGGATAAATTCGACGCCCTGTTTGGAGACCTCTACATAGGGAAGTATCCTACACGTGACTGGAACAGCTACTTGGTATTGTATCTCAATTTCTCCGGTATCATTGGCGAACTGCATAACTATCGTGCCGGATTGGACGCACATTGCCAAACCTGTTTCGACTATTTCTGTGATATTTATGCGGAATACCTGCCGCAGGGTATCAAAGAACAGTTGGACGCAAAGAATGGGGCGGTAGAACAATTAGGCTATCTTTATCATGAGTGTGAGCGTGCCGGTCAGGATATTTATCTTTTTATCGATGAGTATGACCATTTTATCAATGCCATCCTTTCGGATGCCGAAAGCCTGCACCGATATACGAAGGAAACGCACAAGGAAGGATATCTGCGTGCATTCTTCAACAAGATAAAGTCCAGTACCTATTCCAGCATCAAACGCTGTTTCATTACCGGAGTCAGCCCTGTGACGATGGATGTGGTTGTTTCTAGGGGTATTTTATGATTGAGGACGGCTGATTGTCAACAGGTAAAAATGCTCCGCAAATGAAATCGCAAATGATAGAGGGGATGATGCGGTGTTTCATTGCGGAGCGGGGAATTGTTATGTTTATCTGTATGTTTGTCGGGGGATTTGTAAATTCATTAATTTATAGTTTGTTGGTTTCTTATAATACAGGAGTTTTAGGAGTTTGCTCGTTATCAGTGGCATTCCAATCTTCATCATATGTTGTGTTTACACTCATTTTTTCTGCACCAACCGGTAAAGTTAGTATATAGCGGATACTTTGCCCATTAGTCCATTCTCCTGTTAAAGCTACTTCTTTTGATCCGTTAAAGAATGTTGCATTATCTTTCTCTGTTTTATACTTGACTGTAATTTTAGCATCAGTAAGAGATTGTGGGTACAGCATTAATGAATTATTATTTTGTGTATAATCATAAATATCATCTTTGGCTGTTACGGTGTTATCAAATGTATAGCTATAACCACTAGCAGGTGCACTTCCTGTGATATTCCAATTTCCACCTTTTCCTTCAGTTCCTCCGAATGTGTACGTTGCGGCACCACCTTTTGCACCGGTGATAGTTATGCTTTCAACTGTGTAAGTATAGTTGCTGTCAGCTAGTTTTGCAGCAAAGTTTATACGGGTTAAGATGTGTTGGAATGTAAGGTTTAATGTATTATCACTTGGCTTAGTTATATCTTTGGAATAAGCTACTATAATATCTTTCTGATCGGCCGGGGTATCAGGAAGGGTATAGCTGATGGTGGGATAAGCGCTGGAACTAGCAGGTGCTGTATAGGTTACATCATCGGTATATCCAAAAAATTGCATTTCTGTTATAGGCCAATAAAAAGTACCACTTGTTGTAGCCCAATTACCTTGACCTCCTTTATATTCTATGCCATCCATATACGCGTTACCCCATCCTGAAGTGGCGATATCGCTGCTTTTAATTATATAGGCATGTAATTTAAAAGACGTGAAACTACTATTACTTGTAACAGTGGCCCTTGAACTCTTTTTGACAATCGTGTTTACTCCTATCTCATTTTTACTTTTTGGAGTTCCATTGTCAATACCATCAATCTCATTCTGTGAACAACTTGTGATTGCCAATGCAGCTAAAGCTGCAAATAAAATCTTCTTCATATCCTATGTTTTAAGTTAATAATTCTATGACTCTTTATTCTATATTTTAACCGACCGGTAATTCTACATTCGTTTCATCATCCCAGTCACTAACGTTCCCATCAAATCCACCGTCACTTTCATCAGGAGGAATCTCTACATCATCCACCACAATCTTCTCATCATCCGGAAGTTCGATCTCTATCTCCGGCTCTTGAGGTTTTTCATCACCTCCTCCCGGTTCGTCTTTATCTTCAGGAGGTTTTACCGCTTCCGTTATTTCTACTTTCGCTTCCTGTTTGGAACCATCCACTTTTACTATAATCAAGTTCAGAAACTGAGTGATATCGGCTCTTGCTTGCGTCAGTTTGGGATGCCCAAAGCAGGTAAAACTCCCTTTTATAGCCCCATTCCCTTTACTGGTTTCACAATAAATAGGAGCGAACCGGCATAGGCTGGCTCCTTTGCCCAGGTGGTAACATTCAGCCATTCCGGAAACACTGCCCAGGATGGATGCAACATTTTTCAGCCCTTCTGTCTTTATTGAAAAAGTGTAAGTGGTTACCACAGATTTTGGTTTTACCTCTAGTGTCGGTAATTCTTCCTCTTTTCCTATCTCTACATCGTCCAGGGTTGCTACATAAAAATTATCCGGTCCCCATACCATGTCTTTCGTTTCCTCGGCACCCAGTCCCGTACAGTTTCCTGTACATGCCATTATTGTTTCGTAGCTACCTTCGTCTTTTATTTGCACTACTTCGGTGTCATAATTGTAAATCACTGCCGAATAATGTCCCGGAGGTACTTTTATTTCTCCGCCTTTCGCCGGTAAGTAGGTATCAATCTTCCTTCCTTGGCTGTCCTTGGGATAGAAGATGATCCGGACTCCTTCCGGCAGACGGTCGGTTACTCCTTCCCAATTCAGACGGATGTTTATTCCTGTTACGGGGTAATCGTCCAGAATCTCGCGGCGGCTGCATCCCACTAAAATCAATAGTGAAGATAAAAGTACAAGAATTGCGTACCTTGTCTTTTTCATTTTCTCCCTCTTTTCTTGGTTATCAACCATACCAACGAAATTTTTGCTTTCGTAGGGCCTATAAAGGTGTAATTTCCGCTACTCATCCAGACTAGTGATCCCTCATAGGGAGTATATTTTTGATATTCCGTGGTCAGATAGCCTATGCCTAGGCTGAATTCCAATGCCAGATGTCGTGACAACAAAGTGGAATATCCATAAGTGAATCCTGCTGCACCGTAATATTTACCTTGGTAGCCGTCTCCTTTAAACTGAAAGTCGTAGATACCTCCTTCGATATACAATCCAAAGAAATGTCCGTTCAATCGGTTGTGTAGTTCACGGTTGCCCAGCCAGTAACGGCTTTCTATTCCTCCCGAAATCAGTTGGTAGCAGATTTCTTTACTGCTGTTGGACCACCAGGGACTTTTATATTCCATATTCACTGACCATCTCTTTCCTACAGGAATTTCTATTTCTATATTAGGTGCCAGTGCCAGGTCGTACAATAAATTATTTTTCAGTGCAAGCACTGTGTTGTCGGCTGTCTGGACTCTTCTTGCTGCCTTTTCTTTGGGCTTTTCTCCCCGTTTCTCTTTTGTCTCTTTTTTCTTTTCTGCCTTTATTACTGTTTTTTCTGTTTCTATTATTACTTGTGTTCTTTCCTTCTGTGGAAGTACTTGCATCGTCATTGGCGTAACGGTCGTTTCCCTGTCAATCGGTATGAATTCGGTTTCTTCTATCCTTGCTGCCTGTTCTGCGGAGGAGTTTTTTCCTCCGTTTTCTTCCGGATAAGACAGGCAGACTCTTATCTCTGTCCGTCTGAGTTCCGGTAGCACTCGGTCAGAAATATACTGATAAGGTATGCCGGTGTCCAGGCGTTGCAAGAAATCTTGCATTTTTACGGGATTGTTATGGTGATAATCTATCAATGCCAATACATCTTCCCGGTCGGGGACCAGTCTGTCGTCCAGTATCAGTTTCTGTAAGGCATCCCCGTACTCTTCTCCTTTGCGGATACAGATTTGGGCGGTATTGACCTGCGGATATTTCCCACATAAGAACACTTTTACTTCCTCACTTCTTTTTTGTCCCAGCGGTATGCCCTGTTCTTTTTTACCATTATATAAATCCGGTGAAACCAGAATAATGGAATTAAGATGGATGCTGTGGGCAGGATTGGCAAGTAGAGAATCCAATACCGTCAGCGTTTTACCGTTTCCTTGGTAATCCTTGTCTACCTGTCGGGCATTCAGGTCAAAATAGAGCGTCATGTCCAACGTGGTGTCTTTGGGGTTTTCGTACTCTATTGTCCGGGCATAAATGCTATTTGGCAGTAGGCACAAAAGCACAAATATGCTGAATATAGTAGTGCGTTTTTCCATGAATTACCATTATGTATGAAGCAAATATAGGTGATAAAATCTGAAAAAAGACTTATTAAATGTTCTATTTTCGGACTTGAAAGGGTTTGTGAAGCGATTGGATAGAATTTGCAAGTTTTGGCGGTTGGATAATGAGAAGGGCAGGGGACTTACTTTTATTTTGGGTGGATAACATAAGGGAATACTTTCTTTTTGTTTTTTACTTTCCAGCAGACAGGAATGAATCATTCTATGATATTGATAGAATAATGTTTCATATTCCTTTTTAAACCCCGTTTTTCTTATCGAATTGTAATACTGTGTGCGAAAACGGACGTTTTTGTGAAATAATACTAAATGAAAAGCAAAAATGAACCAAATATTTGGAGGTATTGAGTGTAAGTTGTACATTTGTCATGTGATTTTTTTCATAGTATTAGATTTAAGGTTAACAAAGGTTGGAGCAAGGCGTTGCTCCTTTCTTTTTTTAGTACCTTCTGTTTCTTTCCATTCTCCTAATCATCAGCTCCTTAATGCCGTTGATTTTTTAAAATATTCTGTTTCTTGTTTTCATCCAATGGATTTTATGTTATCTTTGTGTCAATGTAAACTAACTAACAATCTACATGAAAAGACACACAAACCTTTTATGCTTGGGGGCTGCTGTCGCATTGCTGAATGCTTGCGCCCCGGTAGTGAACGCTCCTGAGCCTGTTCTTCCTGTTCCCGAGAAAAAGCAGGTGGACTGGCAGAAAATGGAAACTTATGCTTTCGTGCATTTCGGACTGAATACTTTTAATGACCGTGAATGGGGTTATGGAGATTCTGACCCTGCCACGTTTAATCCGGTTAAACTGGACTGCGAGCAATGGGTGAAAACTTTTGTGGCGGCAGGGATGAAAGGAGTTATCCTTACGGCAAAACACCATGACGGGTTTTGTCTGTGGCCTACGGGGCTGACCGAATATTGTATCCGTAACACACCTTATAAGGATGGAAAAGGAGATATCGTACGTGACCTTTCGGAGGCTTGTAAAAAGTATGGTATAAAATTCGCTGTCTATCTCTCACCGTGGGACAGGCATCAGGCCAATTATGGAACTCCGGAATATGTGGATTATTTCTATCAACAGTTACACGAATTGCTGACCCATTACGGTCCGGTGTTCGAAATTTGGTTTGATGGAGCTAATGGAGGGGATGGCTGGTATGGCGGAGCCAAAGACTCCCGTACCATAGACCGGAAAAATTATTATGATTATGCGCGTGCATACGAGATGATCGACAAATATCAGCCGCAGGCCGTTGTCTTCTCGGATGGCGGACCCGGATGCCGTTGGGTAGGTAACGAGAATGGCTTTGCCGGAGCTACAAACTGGTCTTTCCTGCGTGCCGGAGAGGTTTATCCGGGATATCCTAAATACAGGGAACTGCAATACGGTCATGCAGACGGCAATCAGTGGACGGCTGCCGAGTGTGATGTGTCTATCCGTCCGGGCTGGTTTTATCATCCGGAGGAAGATGACAGGGTGAAGACGGTGGAGCAATTGACAGATCTTTATTACCGCAGTGTGGGGCACAATGCGACTTTGTTGCTCAATTTTCCTGTAAACCGGGATGGGTTGATTCATCCGGTAGATTCGGCGAATGCGGTTGACTTTTATAAGAATGTTCAGAAACAGCTGGCAAACAATCTGTTGAAAGGTGTTCTTCCGATAGTTTCCAATGAACGGGGTGGAAAATATACTGCAAAGGCGGTGACGGATGGAGAATATGATACATATTGGGCTACGGAGGATAGTGTCACATCGGCTGTCATCGAGTTTGAATGGCCGGCTCCGCAAAAGGTGAACCGTATGCTGTTGCAGGAATATATTCCGCTGGGGCAGCGTGTACAATCCTTTGTGGTGGAATATAATAAAGAAGGGGAGTGGTTGCCTGTGAAGTTGAATGAAGAGACAACCACAATCGGTTATAAACGTTTGCTTCGTTTTGAAACAGTCACTACGGACAAACTTCGTATAAACTTTACGGAATCACGTGCTTGCTTGTGTATCAATAATATAGAGGCTTATTATGCAGGAGAAACCCCGGATGTGTTTACTGCGAAAGCGGAAGAACTGAAAACGTATCCGTTTACATTGCCGCAGGTAGATGAGGCGGAAGCCGGAAAATGTGCGGATAAAGATGCCGCCACGACTTGCTTTGTGGATGGCAATACGCTTTTGATAGATTTAGGTACGGAACAGACTGTTTCTTCCTTCCATTATCTACCCGATCAGAGCGAGTATAACAAAGGACTGATAGCTGCTTATGAGATTTCAGTGGGTATGGAGGCCAATGCTGTGAATCAAGTGGTGAGCAGCGGGGAATTCTCGAATATCAAGAATAATCCGATTCTCCAATCGGTTTATTTCACTCCGGTAACGGCTAGATATGTATTGCTGAAAGCAGTGAGGATGGTGGAAAACGAGAGTCCGATGGGCTTTGCCGAATTAGGAGTGCAATGACCATGTATCAATATACTCATGTGTCCGTTCACAATACAGCTACCGTATGTCAATGAGTACATGAGTATATTGATACATGGTTACATTATTAATCGGTACACTCCTCCTGCCAGTGCTCGTATCACCCCTTTCATTTCTAATTCAAACAGTAATGCACTCATTCGGTTTACAGGTATGTTGGTGTCTATCACCAATGTGTTGATTTGTAATCCTTCCGGCATTTTGCCGAGTCGTTTTACTATTCGTTCTTCTTCCTCGCTTAAATCAGGGAACAATTCCCGTTGTACTGTTTTCTCAGTTTTGGGGCTGCTTTCCCATCCCATACCCTTCACTAAATCCTCGGCCGATGTGATAAGCACTGCCTGGTTTTTCCTTATCAGATTGTTGCAGCCTATGGAATATTCATCATTGCATCGTCCCGGAAAGGCAAAACAGTCCCGGTGATAACTTTCCGCCAGTTCGGCGGTGATGAGGGCTCCCCCTTTGGCGGCGGACTCGATAACGACGGTGGCGTCACTCATACCTGCTACAATGCGGTTTCGTTTCACGAAATTTTGCCTGTCGGGGTTGGTTCCGCTTGTAAATTCGGTCAGTAACCCTCCTTGTTCCAACATGCTGATGGCTGTCTTCCGATGTTCGGCAGGATAAATGCGGTCCAGTCCGTGTGCCAGCACGCCTATGGTCTTGAAATGATTCTGCAGGGCGGCGCGATGCGCATGGATATCAATGCCGTATGCCAGCCCGCTCACTATCAAGGTGTTTGGGCACAATACCGACAAGTCGGCAAGGAAACGGGTGCAGATATCCTGCCCATAAGGGGTGGCATGACGGGTTCCTACTATATTAATAATATGCAGCGTGTTCAGATCGGCATTTCCCCGATAAAATAAAGCTAGCGGAGCATCATCACATTCACGCAAACGGCTGGGATAACCTTCATCATTTAAGGTGAGGCAGCGGATATGATTTTTCTGACAGAAAGTTAATTCCTGCTCTGCACGCCGGAAAGCTTCGGAGTTATTCAACGCAGTAATGATCTTTTCGCTTACTCCGGGGACCAATTGTGACAGCTCTTTGCGGTGTTCGAAAACACGGGTGGCGCTTCCCAGACTGCTCACCAGTCTGAATGCGCCTGTCAGTCCCAATCCCGGTATCCGGGTCAGGGCCAGGCTGCAAATTTGTTCGTCTTGTGTCATTCGCTCAAGTAGGGTGCGAAAGTCTCGTCAAATAGAGCGCTGTCCCCTAATCTGCCGTTTACCACGCATACTGATTCTACAGTGGCCTTGACAGTCACTTTCATGTCGGGCAGACGGAAGATGTCCTGATAGAACACATATTTAATACCTTCTTTTTTCAGATAGAGTTTAGAAACGAATTCGTCACCGCTGCGCAGCGGAGTTTTGAACGCCATGGTAAGCCGTGCCACTACCGGGTCCACTCCTTCCTCGTGCAGACGGGCGAAGCTGATACCTACGGATGTGAGAAACTCATGGCGTGTATGTTCCAGATAATGCTGATAGTTGGCATTGTTCACAATGCCTTGCAGGTCGCATTCATAATCGCGTACCTTCATCTTCAGTTCATAAATATACTTTTCCATAAAGCAAAGGTATAAGAAAAATGTGTTACTTTGCATCTAAACTAAAAAAAAGAAGTGAATGAAACTATATGCTGCGCCTTTACAAGGTTTTACGGAAGCTCCCTGGAGAAACTTTCATGAGGAAGTTTTTGGTGGAATAGATGCGTATTATACTCCTTTTGTACGAATAGAGAGAGGAGGATTCCGTAACAGGGATGTACGGGACATTGCTCCCGAAACAATACGGTTCCCGTGTAGTGCCTCAGCTCATCGCGTCCACTCCTGTCGAGCTGGAACGGTTGGCCGCTTTGTTTACAGAGAAAGGATATAAGGAAGCGGATTTTAATATGGGGTGTCCTTTTCCGCTGGTTGCAAGAAAGCACAAGGGCTCCGGCATATTGCCTTATCCTGCCGAGGTAGAAGCTTTATTGAAAGAGTTGACACATTATCCTGAACTGAGTTTTTCGGTTAAGATGAGATTGGGATGGGAGAGTGCGGATGAATGGCGGCCGTTGTTGCCTTTGCTGAACGCTGCCCCCTTGCGGCGGATCGTTCTGCATCCGCGTATCGGGAAGCAACAGTACAAAGGAGAGGTGGACTTGGCTGCGTTCACCGCTTTCTATGAGGAGTGCGCGCATCCGTTGGTATATAACGGCGATTTACTGACGGTGGAGGATATCCGGAAAGTGGAAGAGAAATTTCCCTGCCTGGAGGGCGTCATGCTGGGACGCGGGTTGCTGGCCAATCCTGCATTGGCTTGGGAATATGTAAACGGAACCTCTTTTTCTCCCGATAAATTGCATGAAAAGGTGAAGGCGCTTCACGCACGCCTTCTTCAATATTATGAAGCCCATTTACAGGGAGAGGCGCAATTGCTGAGTAAAATGAAGCCTTATTGGGAATACCTGCTGCCCGATGCGGACAGGAAGATAAAGAAAGCAATAAAGAAGGCTACAACGATGGATAAGTATTTGACGGCGGTGAACCAGCTGTAATGACGGAAAAGGGGCTTCAATACATGAAAACCGGAGTGCTTCTTCAGTTCATTCAGCCGGTCTAACAGCTTGTAAAATAGGGAAGTATCCTGATAGGAGAACCTTCAGTTTCCTGTCAGTTACTTCCAGCCCATATTTTTGTTCTTACCTGTTAGATGAGAGGTGTGTTCGTCATGCCTGTATTTTAAGAAATACTTATCTGTCTTTTCTTGGAGCATATCTTTTATCTTCCTTGTTATGTATCCAGTTACTTCCTGATAAGTTTATCGTTTCACTAAAGTGATGAAACCTTATCACTCTAGTGATGAACTTGTACCACTTTAGTGATGAAACTTCATCACCCAAGTGAGACGATTGATTCTTCAAGACGAAAACACAAACTTGTCCTGATGAAATCCCTTTTACATAAGGATGTTTACGCTTAGTCACTTTTCATCCCGAAAGGCCGGAAAGCCCTTGACAAAGGCTTTTCAATGTGCTATCTTTGTGGAAACAACAACTAAAAAAACAATAAAATCATGATGAAAGAAATGATTCGGAAGGTGATGGAATGGTGCAAGTTATGGAACGGTGAAACTGCAACGGCGAAACAGGCAGGCCCTTCTTCGGATAAAAGGGAAAAAGAACAGGCTGCGGATAACCGGGAAGTACAAGACCGTCTGGAGAACTACTTGTGGAAACACTATGAGTTCCGTTTCAACGTGTTGACGGAACAGCCCGAATATTGCGCGAAGGGGCAAGGGACGGACACACCTTATAAGATAGTGACTCAGCGTACCTTGAACACCTTGTGCCTGGAAGCGCACCGTCATCGCATCAATTGCTGGGATAAAGATGTGAGCCGCCTGCTCCATTCGGAACGCTTGGAAGATTATCACCCTTTCCTTACTTATATGGATACACTGCCCCAATGGGACGGAGTGGACCGTATCACTCCGCTGGCGCAGCGCATCTCGAAGAAAACTTTCTGGATAAACGGCTTTCACCGCTGGATGCTGGGAATGGCCGCCCAGTGGTCAGGACGCATGGACCGTTGCGCCAATGCAGTGGCCCCTATGTTGGTGAGCCGTATGCAGGGCAAGTGTAAATCTACTTTTTGTCAGTTATTGATGCCCGATGGGTTGCGGGATTATTACACGGACAGTTTTGAGTTGACGGGCCAGTCGGGCTGCGAACAGAAACTGGCGCAGTTCGGGCTGATTAATCTGGATGAGTATGACCGTCTTTCTCCTCAAAAACTGCCGTTGCTCAAGACACTGATGCAGATGAAGAAGTTGGATTTCCGTAAGTCTCACCGTTCATCCTACAGTCACCTGCCCCGTATGGCCTCGTTTATAGGAACCAGTAATCATAAGGACTTGCTGACCGACCCCACGGGCAGCCGCCGTTATCTTTGTGCCGAGGTGAAAGAGAAAATAGACTGCACTCCGCTGGAGCACAAGCAATTGTTTGCCCAATTGAAGGCGGAGCTGGACGGCGGCGAGCGTTATTGGTTTTCGGCCGAAGAGGAAGCGGAACTGCAATTGCGCAACCGCGAGTTCTATGCCATGCCCGTAGAGCAGGAGGTGTTCTACCGTTGCTTCCGTCTGCCCGAAGCAGGAGAGGAGTTCAAACTCTATTCGGCTTCGGTCATTTTCACCATTTTGCAGAGCCGTTATCCTGCCGCTATGCGCGGCATGACGGTGGTGCGTTTCGGCAAGATGATGAGCGCCATGGGGGCGGAACGGATGCATACGGAGAAAGGTAATCTGTATAAGGTGGTGCTGGCGGCATAATTCCCGTCCATCAGGCCGGCTGAGAGGGCTGACAGGAGGCTGAAGGGGCTTCTGTCAGTCTTATTTGTTGTGTGACAGTGTGTTAACCACGCTGAATGGTCTGAAGGCGGGGTACATGAATGCCAAAAAACATACTATAAGAATCTTTTTAAGGAGCCGTTTTCTCAAGAATTTGTACTAAGTTTGCAACCAAACTACATAATTAAAAAAAACTATGATTAACAGATTCGTATTAAACGAAGTATCTTACTTCGGCCCGGGTGCGCGTGAAGTGCTTCCACAAGAGATTAAACGTTTGGGCTTGCATAAGGCATTTGTTGCTACAGACAAGGATTTGATTAAATTCGGTGTGGCTGATAAAGTGTTGAAAGTATTGGAGAATGCAGGTATTCCATACGAAATATTCAGTGAAATCAAACCGAATCCTACCGTAAGTAACGTAAAGGCAGGAGTTGAAGCTTTTGCAAAATCAGGAGCGGACTTTATTCTGGCTATCGGCGGCGGTTCGTCTATCGATACTTCGAAAGCGATTGGTATCATCACTATAATCCTGACTTCAGTGATGTGGTGTCACTGGAAGGTGTGGCTCCTACAAGAAAAAGTCAGTGCCTATCATTGCACTGCCCACTACCGCCGGTACTGCCGCCGAGGTGACTATCAACTATGTCATCACGGATGAGGAAAACCATAAGAAGATGGTTTGTGTAGATCCGAACGATATCCCCGCCATTGCTATTGTGGATGCGGAACTGATGTACACTTTACCTAAAGGGCTGACTGCTTCTACCGGTTTGGACGCACTGACCCACGCCATCGAAGGGTTGATAACCAAAGGTGCTTGGGAAATGAGCGATATGTTTGAGATCAAGGCGATTGAAATGATTGCCCGTTATCTGGAAACTGCTGTCTTCGAGCCTACCAATGCGGAAGCTCGTAACGGCATGGCCGTGGCACAGTACATTGCAGGTATGGCATTCTCTAATGTAGGCTTGGGCGTGGTTCACGGTATGGCTCATCCGTTGGGAGCTATCTTCGATATTCCTCACGGTGTGGCTAATGCACTGTTGCTGCCTGTCATTATGGAGTTCAATGCTCCGGCTGCTTTGCCCAAATATGTAGATATCGCCAAGGCGATGAATGTGTACAAGGATGGCATGAGCCAGGAAGAGGCTGCGAAGGCTGCTGTTGAGGCGGTGAAGGCATTGTCTGTCAAGGTGGGTATCCCTCAGCATTTGTCTGAACTGGGTATTAAGGAAGAAGACTTGCCCCGTCTGGCCGCTTCGGCTATTGCCGATGTGTGTACGCCGGGCAATCCTCGTGAAGTGACGGAAGAAATTATTCTGGAACTTTACAAGAAGGCGTTTTAAGCGTAATTCTTTTGTAATAAAAGCATAGATGGTGTGTGGATGTGCAGGGCATATCCACACACTTTTTTTATCTCCTTGTCTTTGAAACAGCATTGTCACTTTGTAGCAATTTGTTCGTAATCCATTCAGCATTCTTTTGCACTTGCAAATTAAATTTAATGAAAATAGGTATTATTGTTAAACTGCTATCAATCATTTGAACATGAAAATTCTTATTGAGTCAAAGAGATTTTTGTTGTTATTATGCTTGTCGCTATTCGTTGCGGGCTATGTTTCCGCACAGGATTACCGGGCGATTGTAAAAGGTATTGTGACTGACGAAACCGGAGAGGGGGTTATCGGAGCCACAGTGTTGGTAAAGAACGAATCGACCGGTTTCAGTGCCGGTTCTATCACCAACGAGACGGGAGAGTACATTGTGAAGCAACTCCCTTTGGGTTCACCTTACTCTGTCACCGTCAGCTATGTAGGCTATGGTGATCAGAAAAAGACAGGATATACGCTGAACCAAGGTGATGTGCTCCGTCTGGATTTCCAGTTAAAGGAGGAAAGTGTCGTGATGGAGGCTGTACAGGTGGTGGCTAATTCATTGAAGAATTCTATCGCCACTACGGGGGCCGCTACTTCGGTGACGGCCAATGATCTGAACAAACTGCCGGTGAACGGGCGTAACTTTACTTCGCTCATTGACCTGTCACCATTGAGTACAGGTTCCAGCCTGTCCGGACAGTTGGCTTCTTCTACTAATTATACCATTGATGGCATGAGTGCCAAGGGCCCTACTTCGGGAGGTAGTACAACCAGTCGCAACGGTGTGCCATACGCCATTTCGATGGAGGCTATCCGTGAGTTCAAAGTCGTGACGAATGAATATGATGTGACTAACGGTCGTGCCGGAGGAGGTACTATTAGTACGGTGACCAAATCGGGAACCAACCAATTGACAGGTAGCGCTTTCACTTATCTGCGTTCCGACTGGTTGTCCAGCAAATATGATATCCGGGGCAACAAGCGCTCGAATGATTTCTCTACTTACCAGTTTGGAGCCTCATTGGGCGGTGCATTGGTGAAAGACCGTGCCCACTTCTTTATTTCTTGGGATCATCAGGCTGATTCACGTCCGTTGTATATTGCCGATATTCATAATGCTGCCGATGAAAAGCGTTATAATTTGACTACGGAAACCAGAGACCGCTTTCTGGAAATAGCCCGCAATAAATATGGAGTGTCGGACCATCCTCAGTTCGGGTCTTTTGATAAAAAACAGAATACCGATGCGGTATTTGCTCGTCTGGACTGGCAGATTAATGCTACAAACCTGCTATCGTTTACTGATAATTTTGTGAATGACAATAACAATATGGGCTTGAGCGACAATAGTGCTATCAATCTTTATGAAGTGTATGGTGATGTACATTCGTTGAACAACAGCGCTTTACTGACTTTACGTTCTGTACTGGGACCACGCAGTACCAACGAACTGAAGTTGCAACATCTTTATACATTGGAAAAATCCATGCCGGGCAGTGAACTGCCGGCTGATAATATTCCACGTGCCATTGTGCAACGTGTAGAATCGGAAATAGATGGAAACACGGCGACTACTACCATTCAGCTGGGTGGTCAGCGTTATAGCCCCGAGAATTTCTATAACCACGTACTTCAGTTGGTAGATAATTATTATTATAATACCAATAAGGTAAACTATACATATGGTTTTGATTTGATGTACACGAATCTGAATTCTCGTTACGGTAGTGAGGCCAACGGGCGTTTTTATTTTACCGGACTGGATAATTTCGAGGCATTGAAGCCTTCTCGTTATGTACGTGAAGTGTATTTGGATCCTGACCAAAACAATCAGCGTGTACGCCAAAATATATTGAATGCAGGTATCTATGCCCAGTTGCAGACTAAACTGTTCACAGGATTCGAGCTGATGGCAGGCTTACGTTTGGATAATGCCACTTATTTCAATAAAGGTAATTTCAGCCAACTGGTGTATGATGAATTGGGACTGCGTACAGACAATGGACTCTCTACTTTCCAGATTCAGCCTCGTGTCCAGATTACTTGGGACTTTAATGACAAGCACACGGATATTCTTCGTATTGGCGGGGGAATCTTTGCATCTGATATCAACAACTATGCCATGATTAATAATATGGTATTTGATGGTACGAAAGTGATGTCGGTTGATATCAAGAATACGGAAGAAGAACCGGATATAGTTCCCACTCCCGATTTTATAGGGTATCGGAAAGATCCTTCCACGGCTCCGGGTATTGATTTGCTGAATAATCCCAACTATGCGGACAAGGCTGTACCTACGATCAATATGAATAGCAAGGATGCCAAGGTTCCCGTGGTTTATAAGGCGAATATATCATACACTCACTTCTTCAGTGACCGTTTGAAAATGAGTGTCAGCGGATATATGACTTTGGGACGTAACAACTATATGTATATAGACCGGAACATGGTGGATGATCCTTATTTTCGTCTTTCTGCAGAAGGGAACCGGGGTATTTATGTACCTGCTTCTACTATAGGAAAAGATGGTACTCTTGATTGGATGGAAGGACGTAAAAGTACCAAAGTAGGGCGTGTGCTCGAATTGGTCAGCGAGGGAAAAGTAAATCAGTTCGCTTTCACCGTAGATGGAACATGGCGTTACTATAAAGACGGAGAACTTTCTTTCAGCTATACTTGGAACGATACAAAAGACAATACTTCCTATAATGGTAATGTGGCTAATTCCGCTACTCTTTCCCAAATGGTGGTTGACGATCCCCGTGATTTAAGCAAAATGACTTACTCCAACAATCAGTTCCGTCATAAACTGGTGGTTTATGGTTCGGCGCCTACTTTCTGGGGCATTACCGTAGGTGCTCGCTTTTCCGGCATCGGGGGAACACGTTATTCCATGATTGTGAATGGAAATGTGAACGGTGACTTTGTGGATAGTAATGACCTGGCCTATGTATATGATCCGAATAGCAGCGCTACTCCTGATTATATTCGTGAAGGTATTAATTCTATATTGAACAATCCGGATGCGGAAAAGAGTGTGAAAGATTATATTCGTAAGAGTTTTGGTAAAGTGGCCGAACGTAATGGAGGGGTCAATGGTTTCTATGGCACTTTAGATCTTCGTCTGGCCAAGAAATTCAAGACTTACAAAAAGCAGAATCTGGAAGTGTCTGTTGATATTTTCAATGTGGCCAATATGTTGAATAAAGATTGGGGAGCCGGTCATAATCTGGGAACACAGAAAATTTATAGTATCAAGGGATTTGACAAAGATGCCAAACAATATACTTATAATGTAAATGCCAACACAGGTGTATCCAGTCTGAACGGTACTCCTTTTCAGGTTCAGATAGGTTTGAGATATGGATTCTAATAGATAATGATTAAATAAGAAATAAAGATGAAACTAAGTAAACTAATGATGGCTTTTGCCATGTGTGCTGTTACTTTGACCGGGACTGCCCAGACCAAAGTGATTGCCCACCGCGGATATTGGAAATGTGAAGGTTCTGCCCAAAACTCTATTGCTTCTTTGACAAAGGCTGCAGAGGCAAAGGTGTATGGTTCGGAGTTCGACGTACAACTGACGAAGGACAGGGAAATCGTAGTCAATCATGACGATAGCATTCAGGGAATTTGCATTTTTGATACTCCTTTTGCTGAATTGAAAGATTTGAAATTGAGTAACGGCGAGAAGTTGTCCACTTTGGATGATTATCTGGTAGCGGGTAAGAAATTGACTGGTACTCAGCTGATATTGGAAATCAAGCCTCACAGAACCGAAGAAGCGGAAAATGAAGCGGTAAGAATCATTGTAGATAAAGTGAAAAAGATGCGAATGGAGAAACAGGTGGAATATATTTCATTCAGCATGAACATTTGCGAACAGTTGGTGAAACTGACTCCGGATTCGGAAATAGCTTATCTGAAAAGTGATGTGGCTCCTAAAGACCTGAAGGCGAAAGGAATTAATGGTATTGATTATTATATCAAGGTATTGGCTGAGAAACCAGAATGGATTGCTGAAGCACATCAGTTGGGTATGAAGGTGAATGTGTGGACAGTCAATGATATGGAGATGGTTCAGAAGATGATTGACCAGCAGGTGGATTATATAACTACTGATTATCCATTGGAAACTGAAAAGCTGATTCGGAAAGATGGAGGAGATTCTTAATAAAAATGTAATTCCTTTCAAATAGGGATGTAATAGGAACACAATACATTTGCACTGTAATTTAAAAAAGGATAATATGAAAGCTGGTTTATTAAAGAAAATCTCATTGGCTTTGGGATTGGTATTATGGGTGACAGGTTCTGTATGTGCATCGCCTGCTGACGAAGAAGGTGCTAACAAGGCTAATAACAATCTGGTAAAGGTTCTTGTTATAGGACTTCACGACAATGTGGAATCCAACTATTTTCCCGGCAGTATGATTACTGAGGAAACTGGAATACCGACTGATAGCATAGATTATACTTATAATCAGATTATAGCAAAGAATATTATTGCATCCAATAAGAATAAGAAATACCAGTTCGTTACTCCGGAAAAGGCGGCGGCCATCAGCAGTTTGTTGGATAAAATCAGACTGGAAGGTGAAGAAGAGGAGAGGTATGCGGATCTTAGTCAGGTGGATGATAATCGGTATGAACAGCTGATAAAGGATACTGATTCGGATTATGTATTATTTTTGAATCAGCATTATTTGAAATGGCAGGAAAAGCCTTTGCGTACTTTGTTTCATATCACCAGTTATTCTTTGTTTGATAAGAATCAGAAGGAAGTAACCCGAGGTAATAACTATTTTACCAGCATGAATTTGGAAAGTAAAGATAAGTTGAGTAAGGATAGTCGGAAAAGTTCTTCAAAGATAGTTTCCACTATTGTAAAAAGCTTGTCAAAGTGATGTCGTTATTCAGAAAATTATAAGAACAGTGGGCTGAAGTTCAAGACTTCTAGTCCCCTTTTCTATTTTCTTTTCAGATATTCGTACCCTATCCGGCAATACAGGTCATTTTTTCTTATCGCAATATTCTTTCTTTAATTGTATCAAGGCTTGGCTGTCGGCGGCATTGGAAGTTTTCATTCCGCATTGTTCCCACATGCGGGTGATATAATTGTTCTCCGCTTTCAATTCTTCCAGAAAACTGCCGGCACGTGCACAAAGTACAGGATTTCCTTTATGCAGTCCGTAAGCATAGAGAAATGTCACTACCGTGTTGATAATGAGTAAATCCAGTGAGGTGTTACTTAGAGTCTTCGGACGGGAAGGGGAAGAACCGCCAAATGTATAATGAGTAAGCCAGTATTCTGAAGTTCCTCCTTTCAGAATATCTCTGACACCTTGTAGTGTCTCCGTTTCCATGATGCGAGAGAGTAGTCCGTAGGCACGATGATAAAGACATGCCAACTGTGCAATCCGTATATGCGGAAAATTAGTAGGACGTAGCCGGAGAAAACGCCATAGGGAAGTATTCATCGGGATAAGTTCGAATTTGTGCTGTAGATAGATGTATTCTTTTTTTAGCCGGAGATAGTATCCGTCTCCATCAGAATCTTCCAGAATGCCGGCTTGTCCAAAGAAGATGGCTTCTATCTGGAAAAGGTCGTTCCGATGTTTGTCTACCGCCCGGAAGGGAAGCTGATGAGCCCAGGTTTCGAAAGCGTCTCCGTTCAGCCCGAAACCGAAATTACGTGCCAGTGTGATAAAAAAAGCGTCTTCCCAATTGCCTTGACAACGTTTTAACCGTTCGTTCAATAAGGTCGCTTTTTGCTCGAATCTTTCCATCTGTAAGGCGGACATCCATGAGTGGGCGGTGAAAGGGGAGAGCGAAGGAATGATGCGGTAACAAGGAGGGTAGCTGGCTGTTTCCAACAGTTCCTTGTAGTTGGTGCGGACCGCTTCCGGGCAGATGAGTTGTATTTGGGGGATTCTTTCTCCATTGCTTCTGCTGATTTCCATATCTATTTCGGAGGCTATATGCAGAATGACAGAGTTGTAACCGGCATCTGCATGATGTCCGTGTTTGAACCAGTCTGAAGATCTTTCATGTATCTCGATATTACCTATCCAAAGTGCACCGTCCAGCTTGAGCTTGGCATTAAAAAAACCGGGACCGGCGTCGGTATTCGCCAGTCCCGTATCTATAACTTCCACTTGTTGGCCGGTTGTTGTTTTCAGTTCTTTGAGAGAAAATATTTTATGTTTCCATACATAGTGTAATAGTTGTTCCATGTTAATGAGGTGTAAATGTTTGGCAAATGTAATGGTTTACAACGAAAAACGCTATCTTTGTGGCTGAAATAACATTCGTAATTATGAAAATAGCATTAATAGGATATGGAAAGATGGGCAAGGAGATTGAAAAGGTTGCAGTTGCCCGCGGACATGAGATTGTGAGTATTATAGATGTTGATAATCAAGATGATTTTAATTCGGAAGCATTTAAATCAGCAGATGTGGCTATTGAGTTTACTAACCCGATGGTGGCATATGACAACTATATGAAAACTTTTGCTGCCGGTGTCAAATTGGTATCGGGCAGTACCGGATGGATGGACAAACATGGTGATGAGGTGAAAGAATTATGCACGAAAGGTGGAAAAACCTTGTTCTGGTCGTCTAACTTCAGTCTGGGGGTCGCTATTTTCTCTGCTGTAAATAAATACTTGGCAAAAATAATGAATAACTTTCCCGCTTACGAGGTTTCTATGACCGAAACTCATCATATTCATAAACTGGATGCGCCCAGCGGAACAGCCATCACGCTGGCCGAAGGGATTCTGGAAAATATGAACCGCAAGAGTAAATGGGTGAAAGGGACCATGGTGGCACCGGATGGAACCGTGTCGGGAACATCGGAATGTGCCGAGAATGAGTTTCCTGTAAATTCCATCCGTGAAGGGGAGGTGTTTGGTATTCATACTATCCGCTATGACTCTGAGGCGGATAGCATCTCAATTACCCATGATGCCAAGAATCGGAAGGGGTTTGCCTTGGGAGCTGTTTTGGCGGCGGAATATACATCCAGGCATGAAGGATTATTAGGAATGAGTGATTTATTTCAGTTTTAAGATATGATAAAAGCAACACGTACACAGTGGATTAAGTTTGCCGTTGTTCTGGCGCTTTACCTGATATTTCTTGTTTGGTTGAGAAGCTGGCTGGGATTGGTGGTTGTACCGTTTATCTTCGATGCGTATATCACAAAGAAGATTCCATGGACTTGGTGGAGAAAGTCCAAGAACCGTCATGTAGTGACCGTCATGGGATGGGTGGATGCTATTGTATTCGCACTGGTGGCAGTATACTTTGTCAACCTCTATTTCTTCCAGAACTATGTGATTCCTTCTTCCTCGCTGGAAAAATCATTGCTGACGGGTGATTATCTGTTTGTGAGCAAAATGAGTTATGGGCCCCGTGTGCCCCAGACTCCGCTGCACATGCCGTTGGCGCAACACACATTGCCGTTTTTTAATTGTAAATCATACCTTGAGCATCCACAATGGGATTATAAACGGGTGAAAGGTTTGGGGGACGTACAGTTGAATGATATCGTTGTCTTTAACTTTCCGGCCGGAGATACAGTTGCCACTGGTGTGCCTAATGATGATGTTTATCGTCTGAGTTATGGAGCAGGCAAGGAGCTGGCAAAACCGGTGGATTTGGCTTCCATGTCTCCGGAGCAGCAATGGGTGGTCTATGATTATTATTATCAGTTGGGACGGGAGTATCTGAAAGAGAATCCACAGAATTTCGGTGAGATAATAAGCCGTCCGGTAGACCGCCGTGAGAACTATGTGAAGCGATGTGTGGGTTTGCCCGGACAAACGTTGGAGATAAAGGATCGTATTATTTATTTGGATGGTAAAGCTAATAAAGAGCCTGATAATGTGCAGTATCGTTATCTGGTGAAAACCAAGCGTCCTATTCCCGATGACCTGGCTCATGAACTGGGTATCAGCAAGGAGGATATGATGATGTATTATACGGATGCTTCTGTTTATAATATGCCTCTGACAGAAAAAGCGAAAGCAGGTTTGTTGGCGCGTAAGGATATTGTTGTCAGCATTGAGAATACACCGGCTGATGATGCGGGAGGCTTATACCCGCTGAATATGTATAAGAACTGGACTACGGATAACTACGGACCTGTATGGATTCCCAAAAAGGGAGAGACGGTGAAACTCACGCTAGAGAATCTTCCTGTTTATGAGCGCCCTATTCATGCTTACGAGGGTAATGAACTGGCAGTGAAAGATGGAAAGATTTATATTAACGGCAAGGAAACCGATGAGTATACTTTCAAGATGGATTATTACTGGATGATGGGAGATAACCGTCATAATTCGGCTGACTCCCGTTTTTGGGGATTTGTTCCCGAAGATCATGTGGTGGGAAAACCCATCTTTATCTGGTTGTCATTGGATAATGACCGTGGCTGGCTGGCTGGAAAAATACGTTGGAACCGATTGTTTACCTTTGTAGATAATATTAAATAAGTTGCGCATACCCTGTATTCCTGTATGGATAAAAGCAATGCTTACTGCTGTCATTCTGGTACTGTTGGTAAAGACATTTGCTTTCACCTCCTGCACCATTCCCTCTACCGGTATGGAGAATAGCCTTTATCAAGGGGAAAGGGTTCTGGTGAATAAGTGGAGTTATGGGTTTCGTGTGCCTTTTTCTATCTGGCGATGGTTGGGAAAAACTGCCGGGAAGGGGGATATTGTGTTGTTCAACAACCCTAATCCACGGTTTCCTCAAACGTCGGTGGGCAACCGGGAGGTGTTTATAAGCCGTGTGGTAGGAATACCCGGAGATACGTTGATGTTGAATGATGAACTGTGGGTGACTGACGAACAAGTGTTGAGCCCGGATAGTAAATCTTTGTATGTCTATTCTCATACGGAAGAAGAAACGATGCAGGCTGCTATGCAGCAAGTGAACATTCAGGGAAACAGGTTAGTGGGATATGCCGAGGGGAAGTACATACGTACCTTCAGTCATTATGAATATTACCTGTTAAAACAAAAACTGGCAGGAAAAGTGGATTTGATTCCTCTCTATCATAAAGATATAAGCAAGAGCCATCCCTTTGTGATCCCGGAAAAAGGGAAACCTGTCAAGGTATATCCTTGGAATGTGACCTTGTTGTGTAATACTATTGTTCGCCATGAAGGAAGAGTGGCTTCTGTCAGGGGAGATACCCTGTATGTAGGGGGAAAACCTGTAGAAGCCTATACATTTAATAAAAATTATTACTGGATGGCATCCAATAATCCGGTGAATTTGTGTGATTCACGTTTATTTGGTTTGGTGCCCGATGACCATTTGATCGGTAAAGCTTGGCGCATTTGGTTTTCATCCAGAAAAGGGCGCATTTTTCAACGAGTGCAATAATGGAGAATACGATATATTTAAGTTCGGCCTATCTGGCCCCGGTGGAATATTATACAAAACTGTTCGCCTGTGAGAAGGCCTATGTGGAACAGTATGACAATTATGTGAAACAGACTTATCGCAACCGTTGTGTCATTGCGGCAGCCGATGGTCCGCTGGCGCTGACTATCCCTACAGAAAAAAGCGGTACACCTAAATGCCTGATGAAGGATGTCCGCATTTCGGATCATGGCAATTGGCGTCATATACATTGGAATGCTTTGGTGGCTGCATATAGAAATAGTCCTTTCTTTGAGTACTATGCTGATGATTTCCACGTCTTTTATGAAAAGAAATATGCCTTCTTGTGGGATTATAATCAGGAAATTTGTTCTTTAGTATGCGATTTGATCGATATTCATCCCCGTATGGAAGGAACAACGGAATATTGCATGGAATTTGTTCCGGGCGAGGTTGATTTTCGTGAGATTATTCATCCGAAGCGTGACTGGCGTGAAGCGGATGCTGACTTTTGCCCTAAACCTTACTATCAAGTTTTTGATGCCAAATACGGTTTTCTGCCGAATTTGAGTATCGCCGATCTTTTGTTTAATATGGGGCCGGAGAGCCTGATTGTTTTGCGAGATAGTGTTAAAGGTATAAACCATAAAGAATAATATCATGAATAATTTGTTTAGTGTAAAAGACCAGGTGGTGGTAATCACCGGTGGAACAGGGGTTTTGGGAAAGGCTATTGCCGCCCATTTGGCAGAAGAAGGTGCCAAGGTTGTTATATTAGGCCGTAAGGCAGAAGTAGGAAATGCCATTGTAAACGAAATCAAGGCCAAAGGCGGGGAAGCCATGTTTCTTGTAACCAATGTGTTGGATGAGGCTATATTGGAGCAGAATCTGAAAGATATTCTCGCAGCATATGGTCGTGTAGATGCATTGCTGAATGCAGCAGGAGGTAATATGCCGGGTGCTACGATTGCTCCTACAGGAAATTTCTTTGATTTGAAGGTCGATGAGTTTCAAAAAGTGCTTAATCTGAATCTTACCGGAACAGTTCTGCCTACACAGGTATTTTTGAAGCCGATGGTGGAGCAGAAGAAAGGGGCTATTGTGAATTTCTCTTCTATGGCGGCATTCCGTCCGATGACTCGTGTATGTGGTTATGCGGCTGCAAAAGCGGGAATCTCTAATTTCACTGCGTTCATGGCCAATGAAGTGGCTACGAAATTTGGTGAAGGCATCCGCGTGAATGCCATTGCTCCGGGATTCTTCCTGACCGAACAGAACCGTACTTTGTTGACAAACGAAGATGGTACATATACTCAGCGTGGTAATGATGTGATTCGCCAGACTCCGTTCAAACGTTTCGGTAAAGCAGAGGAACTGTGTGGAACCATCCAGTATCTCATCAGCGATGCCAGCAGCTTTGTAACCGGTACAGTAGCCGTAGTAGATGGTGGTTTCAATGCATTTGCCATGTAACAAGTCTTTAGTTTTTAATTCTCAATTTTTTTATTTGATATGATTTTATGTGAGCAAACATGGCGCTGGTACGGACCGAATGATCCCGTATCATTGTGGGATATCAAACAAGCCGGAGCAACCGGTATTGTCAATGCCTTACATCATATTCCCAACGGTGAAGTATGGACAGTAGAGGAAATAATGAAGCGCAAGAAATTGATTGAAGAAGCAGGATTAACTTGGAGTGTCGTAGAGTCCGTGCCCGTACACGAACATATTAAGACACAGACAGGAGACTATCTGAGATATATCGAGAACTATAAACAGAGTTTGCGCAATCTGGCAGCATGTGGTATCTATATTGTGACTTATAACTTCATGCCTGTACTGGATTGGACCCGTACGGACCTGGCATATACGTTGCCCGATGGTTCCAAGGCATTGCGTTTTGAGCGGGCTGCTTTTGTAGCGTTCGATCTGTTCATCTTGAAACGTCCGGGAGCCGAAAAGGAATACTCGGCCGAAGAGATAGAAAAGGCAAAAGCGCGTCTGGCACAAATGGATGAGGAAGAAATTCATCGTCTGACACGAAATATGATTGCAGGATTGCCCGGTTCGGAGGAAAGTTTTACATTGGAGCAATTCCAAAAAGAACTGGACCGTTACAAGGATATTGATGCGGACAAGCTCCGCAATAATTTGATTTTCTTCTTGAAAGAAATTTGTCCGGTAGCCGATGAAATGGGAGTAAAGCTGGTTATTCATCCGGATGATCCGCCTATGTCTATTCTGGGCTTGCCGCGCATTATGAGTACGGAGCGGATTTCAAGCTGTTGGTGGAAGCTGTACCTAATCCGTCAAACGGACTTTGTCTGTGCTGTGGTTCATTTGGCGTATCTGCACAGAATGATTTGCCGGGTATCATGGAACGTTGGGGAGACCGTATCAATTTTGTTCATTTGCGCAGTACCCAACGTGATGCTGAAGGGAACTTTTATGAGGCGAATCATCTGGAGGGTGATGTGGACATGTATCATGTAGTTAAGAACTTGTTGAAAGTGCAGCAACGTCGTGGAATATCTATTCCTATGCGTCCGGATCATGGCCATCAGATGATAGATGATTTGAACAAGAAAACAAATCCGGGTTATTCTTGTTTGGGACGTATGCGTGGCCTTGCCGAGCTTCGTGGCTTAGAAAAAGGAATAGCGATGAGTATGGAAACAAAATAATCTTTTTTTTAACATATAGAAAGAAGGCCTGAATGTCTTCCGGTGATGAGGTATATCCGGAAGTATTCAGGTCTTCTTTTTGTCTAAGAGGTAGATAATGAGGACTATTCTAGACAAATATAGAGATTAATTAGACAAATAAAGAGGTGCAGGCAAGGGGAGGAGGTTTATATTTGCAACAGATTTAATCTAATTAACCCTTAAATTCTTTTATTATGAATAAAAAAACAAAACTGCTTTCAATCCTTAGATTGGTGACAGCTATCCTGTTTTTGTTCTCATCGGAGGTGTTGGCCCAATCCTTATCTATCAGTGGTAAGGTAATTGACAAAAACAGTCAGGAGCCTGTAATTGGGGCCAGTGTTTTAATTGAAGGAACCTCAAACGGTACAATAACCGATTTGGATGGTAACTTTATGCTTTCTAATGTTCCTTCCAAAGGAAGTTTAGTTGTGTCTTACATTGGTTATGCTACACAAACTCTTCCTATTAATGGGAGGACTAGTTTCAGTGTTGTATTGGCTGAGGATACCGAAACGTTGGATGAAGTTGTTGTAATAGGTTATGGCGTACAGAAAAAAGTGAATCTTACCGGATCTGTGTCTTCAGTGAAAGGAGATGCATTGGAACGTCGTCCGGTAGCTGATGCCACACAGAGTTTGCAAGGGATGGTTCCGGGGTTGTTGGTGAGCAACTCAAATACGGGCCGTCCGGGAGCTAGTGGTACATTGACTTTGCGCGGACAAGGCAATCTGGATAATAATGCGAATCCTTATATTTTGGTTGATGGAGTGGAAATGAGTCTCTCGGACGTGAATCCGAATGATATTGAAAGTATTTCTGTATTGAAAGATGCTGCTGCTTGTGCCATTTATGGTGCACGTGCGGCGTATGGTGTCATTTTGGTCACTACCAAGAAAGGTGAGGAAGGTAAAATGCGTGTAAATTACCAAGGAAACGTAGGTTGGAGTACGCCGACTGTATTGCCTGATATGGTTGATTCCTATGAATTTGCTCAGTATTGGAATGCCGGATGTATTAATGCAGGTTCTCCTCGTTTGTATAGTGAGGAAAAAATGGGTTTATTACAGCAATATATTAAAGATCCCAGTAGTGTGGATCCTTGGTTCGAGCTTCCTAAAAATTCTAATATGAACCCGGCATTCGAAAATTCAGAATTAGGAGTAGGAAATACTAATTATTTCGATTTGCATTATAAGGATTGGGCATTCAAGCAAAATCATAATCTTAGCTTGAGTGGGGGTGGCAAAAAAGCACAATATTATATTTCTGGTGGTTATTATTCGGAAGATGGTATTCTCCGTTATGCCGATATGGATTTCAGCCGTTATAATTTTGCCGCTAATATTTCTTCTCAGATTACCGATTGGATGAAGGTAAAAGTAAATACGAAGTTTATGCATTCCGATGAGGATACTCCTTTTGGTGACGGAGGGCTTAGTGAAGGCTTTTATCATTCATTAGCACGTTTCCGTCCTACAGTTGCTCCTATTGATCCGAATGGGCATTTTACAGAACTGACTATGATTCCTTATTTGCAGAGTGGTACGTATACAAATACTCAACGTGACCGTTTTAGTTTAACGGCAGGTTTAGATATCCAACCTGTGAAAAACTGGTTTATCTTTTTTGATTATACATATAAATTGATGGATTTGGAATATGAGGCATTGAACGTGAGCCCGTTAATTTATGGGGCTGACGGGGTGAGTACTTCGAAAGGTGTGCGTGATGAGTTGGGTGTATCACCCGATGGCAAGTTTACCCGTTATTATGCGCATACTCGCTACCAATCTATAAATTTATATTCGAATTATCTCTTTACTTTGGGAGACAAGCATAATTTTACCGTAATGGCAGGTTATCAGGAAGAAAATAATGACTATAGTTATATGAAGAACTCGATTACCGGACTTTATTCAACTTCAAATCCTAATGTAGGTATGGGAACCGGTGATAAGACGGTAGTCGATACTCGTAATGGTTGGGCAACCCGTGGCTTTTTCGGACGTGTGAATTATGATTATGACGGACGTTATCTTCTTGAATTGAATGGACGATATGATGGATCGTCACGTTTTGCCAAAGGTAATTGTTGGGGCTTCTTTCCATCTGCATCTTTAGGATGGAATATTACCCGGGAACAGTTTATGATGCCAATAGCCGATGTAGTTTCCAACTTGAAACTTCGTGCTTCTTACGGATTACTGGGTAATCAGGCGGGTGCGGCCCTTTATACTTTTGCCGCTACTATGGATTTGAATGATAAATTGGGAAATTATATATTCTCTGATGGACGCCACATCTTTACTAAGGCCCCTGCCGTAGTCAACCCGAATACGACTTGGGAAAAAGTGGAGAGTAAGAATATAGGTTTGGATTTCGGTTTCTTTGGTAATTCGTTGACCGGTTCTTTTGATGTTTTTCAACGTGATACGAAGGATATGTTAGGACCTACGGTGGATTTCCCGGATTTCTTTGGTGCAGACGCTCCTAAAACCAATAATGCCCGTATGCGTAACCGTGGTTGGGAATTGGTGCTGAGTTATCGTGGAAAAATTGGAAAGGATATTGACTATAGCATAGGCGGTTCTCTTTCGGATGCTACTGCTGAAGTAACTGAATATGAAGGGACTAGAACAAATCCTAAAGATAATTGGTATAAAGGAAAGAAAGCTGGTGAAATTTGGGGATATCGGGCGGACGGACTGATCCAGACTCAGGCAGAGGCGGATGAGTATAATAATACCTATGATTTGTCTTTTATAAGCGGTAAACCTTGGACGCCGGGAGATGTAAAATATCGTGACCTGAATGGGGATAAGAAAATCAATAATGGGCTTAATACCTTGGATGATATGGGTGATATGACAGTAATCGGTAATACCACTCCTCGTTATCAATATACCATTAACGGTTCAATTAGCTGGAAAGGTGTAACCGTAAGCGCTATGTTCCAAGGGGTCGCTAAGCGGGACTGGGATCCTGGTACGGGAGCTTATTTTTGGGGAAGCGGACCTTATGCGCAGGTGACGGTGTTTAAAGAGCATTTGGATTATTGGAGTGAGACAAATACAGGGGCTTATTATCCAAAACCTTATATTCATACAGCAGGAGGAGTGGTTCCTTTCCGTAATAAGACAATGACGCTTAGTGACCGTTATCTCCAGAGTGGTGCTTATTGTCGTCTGAAAAATCTGACAGTGAGTTATGATATCCCTGCCGTATGGACAAAAAAGGTAGGTTTACAGAAAGTGCAGGTGTTTTTCTCTGGTGAGAATTTGTTGACTTTTACCACTTTGAAAGGAATGTTTGACCCGGAAGCTATCTTTACCAAGAATGATTACACGGCTGAAGGTGGAAAGAACTATCCTATGAACAAGGTGATATCTTTTGGTCTAGTTGTTAACTTATAATTTGATGAATATTATGAAGAAAAGAAATATATTTTTGGGTCTGGTTTTGATGTTAGGTCTTACCGGTTGCTATGATTTGGATAAGATGCCTGAAGGGGTATTGTCTACGACGATTCCTTTTGCAAGTACGGGGGAAATGAGAAATTATCTGGATCAATTCTATCAGACAGGTAATTATAAATATGACTATGTCAGCTTTGGTGATGGAATGCGTGCGCAAGGTTTTGATGCCGGTGGTGGACAATATATTGCCGGGGCAGATACACATAGTGATAATATGGCTTCCAGTTCGGTCAGTACCCGTTTGGCAGGTGAAACGACATTGAGTAGTGCGGTCAAACTGCAAAATTATACAGCTATCCGTAATTTAAATTTTATGCTGTGTAATTTAGATAATTGTGTGGAAAAAGGATCTGCTGATTATAATCAGTATGTGGGTGAGGCTTATTATTTCCGCGCATGGTATTATTATCAGATGTTTATCAGCTATGGGCGCCTGACGTGGGTGAACACTCCGCTTGATCCTAATATGGAAGAAATGAAATTGCCTCGTGCTAACCGCACGATTATTGCCGACAGTATTTTGGCTGATCTGGATAAAGCGGTGATGTATCTCAATACTCAGAACAATAGTGCTACCATGCGGATTCATAAAGATGTGGCGCGTGCTTTGAAAAGTGAAGTGGCCTTGTTTGAAGGAACTTGGGAAAAATACCATAAAGCGAAAAATGATAAGTTTTTTGATTCTACGGTGACCGATGAAAAAATTCGCGATTATTTTAATCAGGCTGTTGCAGCTGCAAAAGAAGTGATGGATCGTGGCGTATGGGCCATTTATAATACTGGTAACAAATTGGATGATTATCGTCAGATGTTTCAGACTACAGATTTATCGGGTAATCCGGAAGTACTTTGGTATAAACAGTATGATGGAGATCAGATTGGTAATAATGTAAACCGTTACTTAAATCAAGGAGGAGGGAGTGTAGGTGTTACGGCTTCATTAGTGGATGATTATCTGACAATTGATGGTAAACCGTTTGTTGGTGATGAGCGGATTGAAGCGAAAAAGGTGTTCGGGAATGAATTGCAGCCGACTTTGCGTGATCCGCGTTTGTCACAGACTGTTTGTATGCCGGGGCAGCAATTACGTCCGGATGACAAGGCTCCTTATTATGTTGTACCGCCATTGATTGGTACTTCATCCTATAATCAGAATATGACTGGTTATTCTTTATTAAAACATGTGCAAATTGATTATACGGGCAGTCTGGATGCCGAGTTCAAGGGAGCCACACCGGCTATTCAGTTCCGTTATGCAGATATCCTGCTGAATTATGCAGAAGCTCTGGCTGAACTGGATGGTGTGGGGAATGCGCAGAAAATTATTGATGCCTTGCAACCTTTACGTGACCGTGTAGGTATGCCTCCGGTGGATTTTGACAGGGAGTATAATCAGGAAGCTGATTATGGTTTCCGCAATCTTGATAAGTATATTCAGGCTGTACGTCGTGAACGCCGGGTTGAAAAAGCCTGTGAAGGACGCCGTCAGGAAGATATCATGCGCTGGGCTGCTGCGGACGAATTAATAGTGGGCAAATGGCCGAAAGGTGCGCTCTTTGTGGGAAGTAATCTTGAGAACCATCCTGTATATGGTGATAAGTTAATTTATGATCAAGCTTCGGGAAATAATCTTTTCCTGACAGGCAAGCCCGGGGATCCGTTGCGCTATATTATACCTACGAATCCCGCAGGATATGAATCGGGTTGGAAATTTAATGTCAACCGTGACTATCTGTTACCCATTCAGACACGTATGTTAGGAGATTTGACCGGTGGTATGTGGGAACAAAATCCTGGATGGTAGGAATTATGTTAATAAAAAAAGATATGAGTAGAGTAACACCTGTGTTATTATATTCTTTGACGGGAGCAGTGGTGTTGTCATCGCTGTCTTCCTGCAAAGAAAAGAAATCTGAAGAGGTAAAAAAACCGATGAATGTAGTCTATATCATGTGTGACGACCATTCTTATCAGACGATCAGTGCCTATGACCAACGTTATATGCAGACGCCCAATATTGACCGGATAGCCAGTGAGGGTGTCCGTTTCACAAACAGCTTTGTAGCAAACTCTCTGAGTGGTCCCAGCCGTGCCTGCATGCTGACCGGTAAACATAGTCATGCCAATGGATTTACGGATAATACCACCACATTTGACGGTAGTCAGCAGACTTTTCCGAAATTGCTTCAGGCTAATGGCTATCAGACTGCTATGATCGGTAAATGGCATCTGGTATCTGAACCTACAGGATTCGATTATTGGGACATCCTGATAGGACAAGGAGATTATTATAATCCGAAATTTATTAAAAATGGTGAACGGGTACAACGGGAAGGTTATGCTACCAATATTGTGACAGATTTAGCAATAAATTGGATGGACAGTATCCGGGACAAGAGTAAACCATTCTGTCTTTTTATTCATCATAAGGCTCCTCATCGTACCTGGATGCCCGATCTTTGTGATCTTGACTTGTATGATGATGTGATTTATCCGATGCCCGAAAACTTCTATGATAAATATGAAGGTAGAATTCCTGCATCCAAGCAGGAAATGAGTATTATAAAGGATATGGATTTGGTGTATGACCTGAAAATGGCGGATAAGGAGAATGAGATCCATACCACGACAGGACTGGAAGAAGCGGGCAGAAATATGTATAATGCTCTGAACCCGGAACAGAAGGCTGCTTGGGATAAGCACTATGATCCTATCATTGCCAGATTCAAAAAGGATAAACTGACGGGTAAAGCCTTGGCGGAATGGAAATATCAGCAATATATGCATGATTATATGCGAGTTATTCATTCTGTAGACCGTAATGTGGGGCGTGTCTTGAAATATCTGGAAGAAAATGGATTGATGGGGAATACGATGATTGTCTATACTTCCGATCAGGGCTTCTATATGGGGGAACATGGTTGGTTTGACAAACGTTTTATGTATGAAGAATCTTTCCGTACTCCTCTGATGGTCCGTTTGCCGGGTGGAAAGAAAGGTGATATTGATGAAATGGTACAGAATATTGATTATGGCCCTACTATATTGGACCTTGCAGGAGTGAAGGTGCCATCGGATATGCACGGAGTTTCTTTCCTGCCTTTACTGAAAGGAGAGAAAGTTTCCGATTGGCGTAAGTCATTGTATTATCATTTTTATGAATACCCGGCTGAACATGCTGTCCGCCGTCATTATGGTGTACGTACAGATCGTTATAAATTGATGCATTTTTATAATGACATAGACTGTTGGGAACTATATGATTTACAGGAAGATCGTATGGAAATGCATAATATCTACGGACAACCCGGAACGGAAAAATTAACAAAAGAACTGAAAGACGAATTGTTGCGTCTTCAAGTGCAGTATGATGATCCTATCCGGAATATATACAAAGACTGACAACCTAATCTAACCTAAATTTAACATAGTATGGAGTATTCCCGATTCTTCTATTTGCAAGAAGGTCGGGAATCTTTTTTCCTATAATCAGACGGACTCATTCCCACTATATTCTTAAATACAGTACTGAAATTACGTGAGTGTTTGAATCCTGTCTGTTCTGCCACTTCACCAATGGATAATGTGGTCGTGTCTAATAATTTACGTGCATATTCCAGACGGCATTTAATGATGTATTCGCTGATGCCCATATCCATCATCCCTTTAGTCTTATTGTAGAGTGATGCACGGCTCATTCCCATTTGTTGTGCTATGAAATTAACGTCCATATTTACATTGCTGATATTTTCATTGATAATGCGGTTGAATTGGATCATTAGCTGTTCATTGATATAATTCAGGTTCTCCTGTTTTTGTATAGGGATATCTATGGTGGCATAGTGATTTTTCATGAAGTTGTGATTATGCATGATATTCTGTATCTGAATAAACAGCAAATCCATATCGAACGGTTTGGTAATATAGGCTTCTGCGCCCATTTTGTATCCTTCTTCCATACTGGTGTCATCAACGCAGGAGGTAAGTAAGATTACGGGCATGTAGTTTAAATCAGGCTTTTGTTTAATATAGCGACATAGTTCGAAGCCGTTCATGCGAGGCATTTTTATGTCACTTAATACAATTTGGGGACGTCGTGACGTGAGGATAGGGAGTGCTTCCATACCATCATGGGCTTCATATACTTCTTCAAACAGAACTTGTAGATTACAAATCAGGTAATTACATAAGTCACGATCATCTTCCACTATTAAAATAGAATGGAATTTCTCTATGCTGTCTTGTTGAGGTTGTTTGCGATCTATGTCGGCTGATAGATGTAATGCGTCATTCAAATAGGTTTGAGGTGTGGATTGAATGTCGGCGGCTTCCTGTCTATACGGTAAGGTGAAAAAGAAGGTCGCTCCTTTGGTTTCATTATTTTGTGCTCCGATAATGCCTCCATGCATTTCGACCAGTTGTTTGGCATATGACAAGCCGATTCCTGAACCTTGCAGGCTATGTTTGCCTTGATAGAAACGGGTGTAATAAGTTGGCGATATCCTCTTTTTGAAGTCCTGTTCCTTCGTCCTTTACAGTTATCCGGATGCGGTTCCCGTTGCCTTCCAGATAAGTGGAAACTGTAACGGTAGAGTTTTCTTCGCTGAATTTATAGGCATTTGTCAAGAGGTTATTTATAATGATTTCGCATTGGCTATGGTCGAAATACATACTATCTATAGCAGTATCGGGAGCAAATATCAACGAAATGTTACGTAATGAAAGTTCATCCTTGAAATCATTCAGGATATTTTGCAGCCATTCATTAAAAGGCGCGGGAGACATGCGCAGGATATTCTTCTCCACCTCCATTTTGCGCATGTTCAGAATCATGTCAATGATATTTTTCATTTGGCGTGCCTGTTTGAATGCACCATATAGCTTGCTACGGAGTTCGTATGGGATTTGCTTGCTGTTTGTGAGTTGTTTCAGCGGTGTATAGATTAAGGTTAAAGGAGTGCGTAGTTCATGGTTGATATTGATTAACGCTTTTACCTTTTCCTTATAGATGGTACGTTCTTGTTCCTTGTATTTTCGTTTCAGATGTTGGTCGTGGGCTCGTATGGCATAGATAATGGAAAGAATAATGATGACTGCACATATTAGGATGAACCAAGACTGCTGCCACCACGGAGGAAGAACGGTAAATTTCAGTAACGTGAATTCAGAACTCCAATTCCCATCGTTTTGGGTACATTGAACAGTTATGCTGTAATTACCCGGAGAGATGGTGTGCAAAATAAGATGAGGACGGGATGTTTCCGTGTATTCTTTATTTAACCCTTTTATGCGGAACCGATATATACGCTTGTGAAAAACATTTTCTCCTTCTAGTTGTGTATGTATTTGTAGAGAGGAGAAATTGTAAGGAATTTCCATCGTTGATTGGGAATTGAAGGGGACTATAGTACCGTTTAAAGATACTTCCTGTAATTCAAGAGTGATGGGCGGAGGAATGGAGGCAGATTTTAGGGCTTTGTTTATTCGTACCAATCCTTCAGAACCACCCATGTATATATTGCCGTCACTAGCCACCAATACAGGTTTGGCCAAGAAATCATTAGGTAATACTCCATCCAT
>ENA-OQNF01000017-OQNF01000017.1-human-gut-metagenome-genome-assembly--contig:-NODE-17-length-48353-cov-8.389893_pt1 | contig 48353 bp, 31 predicted proteins | sample MGYA00242628_ERZ504878 | MGnify/ENA primary metagenome ERZ504878 (study PRJEB26092, sample SAMD00036383) | human gut metagenome | host: Homo sapiens | study: EMG produced TPA metagenomics assembly of... | reverse complement strand
CATCGCACGAAAACCTCACCGTCCTTCAAGGCCTCCCGGCCACTCGCGAACGAGCGGACGATGAACTGGCAATCATTGACTATAAAGAAGTAGTACAAATACGCTCTTGAGTTCTCAAACCACCACCGCTCACCCGCCTCGAGGCACCCCAGCCGGGGAACCACTCGCCGAGCGGCAGCGAAGAGTCAATTTACACGAACCCCGGCGATCACGCAAATCGACCCTTCCAAAGATACCCTAGAACCGTTGCAAATAAACACATCCCTCGGCGTGTCCCGATTCCGTCCACCTGAATAGTCTTTCTCCTTTTCCGCAGAAACCAGCTCATCCTTCCGGAAAACATGTTCGTCGTACGAGTCGCCTTATCAGGAATTGACGGAACGATACGTTGAGGGGATTCTGTTATCCTGTGGGGCGCAGCGGAGCAAAATGACCTGCCAAGACGGGATGGTCCCTTTCATGAGCAGGCTTTTGACTCAAAAAAGAAGACGGATCGAATATTCCGCAGTGATACCGTGAAGGGAGGGAACGGCATGGAGGCGCAGCTTATGAGGCTACAGGACCTGAGACTCAAAGAAGGAATGTCTCTAGAACAGCTGGCCGAGCTCTCCGGCGTGGATCATGATCGTCTCGTCATGTTCGAAAACAATCCGGAAACCATACGCAATATGCATTTGGACACCGCTCGCCAAATTGCCAAAGCATTGCACTGCAACGTGTTGGAGCTCCATCCCGACGAAGGTTGGAGAGGCGGAATCCACTGCGCTGAATCCGGGCTAAGAGACATTCGTCGGACTCGCGGCTATACGCAAAACGAGTTGTCAGAGATGACAGGGATTCCCCAGCCGAACATCTCTTGGTTTGAGACAGGCTATCGCTCGACCTCAGGCATGCGGCTGGATACAGCCAGGCGTCTGTCGGAAGCGCTTCGATGCGATCCGACAGATTTCCTAAAAGAAGCGTATAGCCGATATGAAAATAAATGTTGTATCTGATTTAGATAAAACACTTAAATTTCATCGGACGCCATACTTCAACAAACGAATGCATCCCGCGCACCTCCCATCTCACCAAAAAGATTAGGCAAGAAAGAAGCCCATCAATCATTGACTTCACAAACCTTTCCCTTCCAGAAAGCTGGATAACGTCCGAGATTTTGCGCACTTTCGGACGTTATCTGGCGCGGAGGACGCATTTGCGCAGTTCGGAAGCGATGAGCACGATCATGGCAAGGCCGAGGCATTCGACCCATGCGCCGACGCTGAGCGGTACCGTACCGAAAGCGGTGTTGAGGAACGGAATGTAAATCACCGCCAGCTGCAATACCATGCTCAGCGCGATCGCGCCCCATAGCCACTTGTTGGAGAACAGTCCGACGAACGCTGACTGCAAGTGCGAGCGCGAGGCAAGCGCGTTCAGCATTTGCGCGAACACGAGAATCGTGAAGCCCATGGTGCGTGCTTCCGTCATTTGTGCGTCGTGACCGATCGCATCGACGGAACGGTCGGTGAACAGACCGCCGTCCAAGTGCATGTCCATGCCGATCAGGGTGACGGCCGCCATAATCACACCGATGAAAATGATGTCGCCCCACATTTCGGCGTCAATCACGCGATCGGTGAGTTTGCGCGGCTTGCGCGCCATCACATCGTCGGTGGACGGGTCGACGCCCATGGCGAGCGCGGGTGCCGCGTCGGTGAGCAGGTTGATCCACAGCAGCTGCGTGGCAAGCAGCGGCACGGTCACGCCTTGGCTGCCGGGCTGGGTGATACCGAGGAATCCGGCGAGCATCACCCCGCCGAACACGGTGAACACTTCGCCCACATTAGAGCTCAGCAGGTAGCGCAGGAACTTGCGGATGTTGTCGAAAATGCCGCGTCCTTCACGCACGGCTGCGACGATGGTGCTGAAGTTGTCGTCGGCGAGGATCATTTTCGCGCTCTGCTTGGTCACTTCAGTGCCGGTAATGCCCATGGCGACGCCAATATCGGCGGTTTTGACTGCGGGAGCGTCGTTCACGCCGTCACCGGTCATGGCCACGATATTGCCTTGCCGTTGCAAGGATTCAACGATCTTCAACTTGTGTTCCGGCGCGACTCGCGCGTAGACGGACACTCCGCTGGTCACCTTGTCGAATGCCGCTTCGTCGGGCAGTTCGTCGAGTTGGCTGCCGGTCATGGCCGTGCCGCCCTTGTCGATAATGCCCAGATCGGTGGCGATGCGCGCCGCGGTCAGCGGGTGATCGCCGGTAATCATTACCGTACGAATGCCGGCGCGATGCGCTTCGGCAACCGAATCACGCACTTCCGTGCGCGGCGGATCGATGATGCCGATCATGCCGACCCAAATCAAATCGTTCTCAAGCACATCGCTTTGTTCCGCAATATCGGCAACATGACCTGCGGAATTCAGCATGATTCCCGGCACTTGCGCAAGAGAAGCGGTACCGAGCGGACGATAAGCCTGACCCAACGTGCGGTATGCATCGGAAGAAAGCTGTTCGACAGTCGCAAGAATCTGCTGGCGATCGCCTTCCGTAAGTGGACGTACCGCACCGCCGACAGCAATCCTGCTGCAATATCCAAGAAGCACATCGGGGGCACCCTTGGAGAAGACGGTCAGACGGCCGGCGTCAGCGTTGTCTTGTGCCACAATGGACATGCGCTTACGTTCGGAAGTAAACGGGATTTCGCCGACACGCTCGTAGTTGGCGTACTTGCGATCCGCCTTCACTTTTCGTGCTGCGACGATGAGTGAGACTTCGGTCGGGTCGCCGACCGCCTCCCACGTTACGTTTTCCGCATTTCCGGCAGAAGCAGCAGATTCGCGCAGTTCGCCGTCGTTCGCCAACGCGCCCACGGCAAGGGTCGCAACGGCTTCCGATTCGATGATCCCGCGTATTTGCGCATGTTCCATGGTCTGTGGATCGACCACCATGCGGCCTTCCGGCGCATAGCCGGTGCCAGTAAGCTGCACTTCGCCGCTCGGAGTGACCACACGCTCCACGGTCATCTCGTTGCGGGTGAGCGTGCCGGTTTTGTCGGAGCAGATCACCGACGCAGATCCAAGCGTTTCCACCGAATGCAGCTTCTTGACGATCGCATTGTGCATGGCCATGCGCTGCACGCCGAGCGCGAGCACCACCGTAAGAATCGCAGCCAAACCTTCCGGCACGGCCGCAACCGCCAGAGAAACGGCCAACAGCAGCGAATCGATCACATCGTGAACGTCTTGGAAGCCTTCGGTAAGCGCGAGCGCGACCAACACCACGACCGCGATGATGCATACCGCGCTGCCGAGGATTTTGGAAACGTAGTTCATTTCCTTTTGCAGCGGGGTTTCGTCGTCTTCCGTGGCTTGCAGCAGATCGGCGATTTTACCGACCTGCGTGCCCATGCCGGTGCTGGTTACGATGGCGCGGCCGGTGCCTTGCGTTACGGACGTGCCGTTGAACACCATGTTGGCGCGGTCGCCGAGGGCCTTCGCCTGTGCGAGGGTGTCGGTCTTTTTGCCGACGGGCACGCTTTCGCCGGTGAGGCTGGCTTCCGCGATTCGTAGGCTGGCGGCGGCGAAGAGGCGTCCGTCCGCGGAAACGGAGTCGCCTTCGCCGAGCACGATGATGTCGCCGGGCACCACGTCAACCGTGTTGATGCGTTCGATATTACCGTCGCGCAGCACGTTGGTTTGCGGCGCGGTCATGCTGGAGAGCGCTTCGACGGCGGCTTCCGCCTTCGATTCCTGGATGTAGCCGAGCACCGCGTTGACGATGAGGATCAGCACGATGACGATGGCGTCGAACGGCAATGCTTCGCCGCCTTCCGCACCCGGTACGGCGTTGGCTCGTTCAATGAACCATGCGACGAGCGAAATGCCGGTTGCGGCCAGCAACAGGTAGACGAGGGGGTCTTTGAATTGTTCGAGGAATTTCTTCCATTTCGGCACCGGTGGTGCGGACGCGAGTTCGTTCGGTCCGTACTTGTCGAGTCGACGCTTGGCTTCCGCTTGACTCAGGCCGGTATTCAAATCGACACCAAGCGATTGCGCTACGGTTTGCGCATCGGCGAGCGACGGATCGACTTGCGTTTGCGTCGCGGTTTTTGCTGCTTGTTCGAAATTTCCCGAACTGGTATCGCGGAATTGGGTGGATTGATCTTCCTTGCGATCAACCATGATGATCTCCTTGGGAGCGCCGCGGAGTAGTCAGCACTCCCCTGCCGTTGCGATAGTGCGAAAACTGCGGAAAATTGCGATTTTCGCAACCACTCGCCGAACTGGGCAATGCTGCGCGGTTGCGGACACCGGACGTGCGCCATCGGTGCATTCCTGCCATTATTACACACCGTGACCATTTTGCAAGAGCGCAACGCACCGTCTTTTGTCAAGATTTCACAAAATCGTGAAACATAATCTGCAATCGTATTTCGACCGCGCATTCGATTACACGGCAACACCGACGGCAATGTCGCTACCATCTTTGGCGGAAGTGTGATATGTTATCGGATGTTAGTAAACAAAATTACTTACGCTATGATTCGTAGCGTACATTGGCAACGTCGCAATGGATAGGGGTAGTTATCATGGCAGCTCAAGAAGCCGCGCAATCACAGCAAACGCAAGGGGTTCCGGAATCGCGCATCCTGCAGGCGCGGCAGGCGAACGCAAGCTGGCTCACCGATCCGACCGTATTCGCGGTGAATCGCAAGCCCGCGCACTCCAATCATCGGTATTTCCTGGGCGAAGCCACCGAACCGAAGCAGAATCTCGACGGCGAATGGAAAGTAAACGTCACTCAGGCAGCCAACGTCGACGTGGAAAACGCGCCGTTCGCCGCAGCTGACTTCAACGATGCCGGTTTCGGCGCGATCAACGTGCCCGAACACCTGCAGATGGCCGGCTATTTGAAGAACAAATATGTGAATGTGCAGTATCCATGGGATGGCCATGAGGATCCGCAGGAGCCGAACGTTCCCGAAAACAATCATGTGGCGATCTACCGCCGTTCCTTCACGCTCGACCGTCCGCTCGCCGCAACGCTGGAAAATGGCGGCACCGTCAGCGTCACCTTCCACGGCATGGCCACTGCGATCTACGTGTGGCTTAACGGCACCTTCGTCGGCTATGGCGAGGACGGTTTCACGCCGAACGAATTCGACATCACCGAAGCGCTGCACGTTGACGGCGACAACGTGCTCACCGTCGCCTGCTACGAATACGCGAGCGCCTCTTGGCTGGAAGATCAGGATTTCTGGCGTTTGCACGGCCTGTTCCGTTCCGTGGAGCTCGCCGCACAGCCTCGCGTGCATGTCGAAACCGTGCAGATCGAAGCCGACTACAATCCCTCCATGGCCGCCGGAACGCTGAATGCAACCCTGCAGTTGCGCAATGCAAACGACGCGGCCACCGTCAAGGCGAAACTGCGTGACGCAAACGGCACTGTGGTGTGGGAATCCACGCAATGCGCCAACGAAACCATCACCCTCAATTCCGGCGCGCTGAAGAACATTGCGCCGTGGAGCGCCGAAGAGCCAACCCTGTATGAGCTGACGGTGCTTGTTGTGGGCCATGACGGTCCGCTGGTCGAAAAGGTCGTGCAGCGCGTCGGCTTCCGTCGCTTCCGTATCGAAGACGGCATCATGAAGCTCAACGGCAAGCGCGTGGTCTTCAAGGGCGCCGACCGCCACGAATTCGACGCGAAGCGCGGCCGCGCCATCACCAGGCAAGACATGATCGACGACATCACGTTCTGCAAGAGGCACAACATCAACGCCATCCGCACCTCGCACTATCCCAACCAGGAATACTGGTACGACCTGTGCGACGAATACGGCATCTACCTGATCGACGAAACCAATCTTGAAACGCACGGCAGCTGGGTTGCGAACAACATCGAAACCCCCGAAACTGCGGTGCCGGGCAGCAAACCGCAGTGGGAGGACGCGTGCGTGGACCGTATCAACAGCATGATGCGCCGCGATTACAACCATCCGAGCGTGCTCATCTGGTCGCTTGGCAACGAGTCGTTCGCCGGCGAAGTGTTCCGCGCGATGCACGCCCACGCGCACGCGATCGACCCGAACCGCCCCGTGCATTACGAAGGTTCCGTGCATGATCGCGCGTTCGACGACGTGACCGATATCGAAAGCCGCATGTACGCGCATGCCGACGAAATCGAGGAATATCTCAAGTCCGATCCGAAGAAACCGTATATTTCCTGCGAATACATGCACGCCATGGGCAATTCCGTCGGCAACATGGACGAATACACGGCTTTGGAACGCTATCCGCAGTATCAGGGCGGATTTATTTGGGATTTCATCGACCAGGCGATTCTCGACAGCAACGGTCGCATGTGCTACGGCGGTGATTTCGGCGACCGTCCGAGCGACTACGAATTCTCCGGCGACGGCCTGCTATTCGCCGACCGCACGCCGTCGCCGAAGGCGCAGGACGTCAAGCAGCTGTACGCGAACGTGCATATGACCGTCGATGCTTCCGGCATTACGATCACCAACGACAATCTGTTTGTTTCGACGGCTGATTCCACGTTTGTGTTGCGTATTTTGGCTGATGGCAAGACGGTTTGGTCTTCTTCGCGCCGCTTCGATGTTGCTGCAGGAGCAAGTGAACATGTTGAGATCGATTGGCCAGTTGACGATTACCGTGCAAGTGCGCAGGAGCTGGTTTTGGAGGCGTCCCAGCAGTTGACTTCCGCTTGCGATTGGGCTCCGGCTGGGTATGAGCTTTCGTTCGGCCAGTGCGTGGTTGCGGGTGGCAAGAACGTCTCTGCGGGCGATGCAGTTAACACCACTTCCGATGGAGCGATCACCTTGGGCCGCTGGAATATCGGCGCACGCAGTGCGGGCCGTGAAGCCCTGTTCTCCCTTGCACAGGGTGGCATGGTGTCGTACAAGCTTGGCGAGCGCGAATTCGTGTTGCGCAAGCCGCTGATCACCACGTTCCGTGCGCTGACCGACAATGATCGCGGCGCGGGCCATGCGTTCGAGCGTGCGCAGTGGGCGGTTGCCGGAAAGTATGCGCGTTGCGTTGATACGAAGGTTGAGCCGCTCGGCGAAACCGCAGTTTCCGTCACTTACACGTATGAGCTTGCGATTGCGCAGCGCACGAAGGTCACCATTCGTTACGTTGCCGACGTGCTTGGCCACGTCGATCTGCATGTTGCGTATCCGGGTGAAAAGGACGGCGATCTGCCGACGATTCCGGCGTTCGGCATTGAATGGATGCTGCCGGTCGAGTATTCGAATCTGCGATTCTATGGCGTCGGCCCGGAGGAAACGTATGCCGACCGCAAGCATGCGAAGCTGGGCATTTGGGATACGAACGCCTTCCGCGATCGCGCGCCGTATCTGCTGCCGCAGGAAACCGGCAACCATGAGGACGTGCGTTGGGCTGAGATTACGGACGATTCTGGTCATGGCTTGCGCGTGAGCCAGACTGCGAATACTGAAACCGGCGTTACGAAGCCGTTTGCGATGAGCCTGCTGCCGTATTCGAGCACGATGCTTGAGGAGGCGCTGCATCAGGACGAGCTGCCGGAGCCGAAGCACATGTTCCTGCGCGTGCTCGCCGCTCAGATGGGTGTCGGCGGCGACGATTCCTGGATGAGCCCGGTGCACGAGCAGTATCAGCTGCCCGCCGACCAGCCGCTCAACCTCGACGTAGCCCTCGACCTGTTCTAGTTTCAAGGATTCAGTCGATTCCTACGTGCGAAATGTCTCCCGATTCTTGATTTCAAGGATCGGGAGGCATTCGTTGTGCCGCAAGGTGACTTTCGGCCTCACGATTCGCAGTTCTGTCTCACGATTTCGCAAGATCGTGCGACAATTCGGAAAAAACATGCGATCAGACCATCAAAATGGACGATGAGGGGGATTTTGTTGATGGCTTAAATTAGACGGATTGCCTAGAATGAGGGCAGAACTTCCGAAACGTTCGAGCGCAGGCGGGCAAATTCGCGCGCGTCCGAGCGTCACGAAGCACGCTCTTCCAGGAAAGGGGCCATCATGAGCGACGCAATGAACAACCCGTATGCGAACAATCCGAATCAAAATGGCAGCAACGGACAGCAGCCGCAAGGCCAGCCGGAATACGGGGCATACGCACCAAACCAGCAATCGCAATCCCAGCAGCAGGGCGGCAATCCCAACAATTCGGGCAATCCGTATCAAAGCGAGCCTCAGACCCCATGCTACTTCGACGGTCCCAACGCCAACCCGAATCCCAACCAGAACGGCTTCTTCTACGCGAGCTACACCACCGGTCAGCCGTACGGCCAACCATACGGACAGCAGAACAGCCAATCCGACGCTGACAACGGCACCAACAATTGGCAGCCGATCAGCCCGTTCAAGCTCATGGAGGAATGGCTCCCGAAGAAGGCAAAGAACGCGATCCGCGGCACGTATGCGGTACTCGGCATCGCCGCCGTCATTCTCGGCCTGGCACTGCTGATTTGGCCGGGCGCCACACTGAAGGTCGCCGCAATCGCGCTCGGCGCATACTTCGTGGTTTCCGGTGTGGTCCGCATTGTGACCGCAATCGTGGAACTCGGGCTTCCGGGAGGATGGCGCGTGCTTGACATTCTGATCGGCCTGATGCTGTCTGTCGGCGGTGTGGTCATGCTGAAAAACGCGGCGCTTTCCGGAGCCACACTCGCCGTGCTCATCACCATGGTGGTCGGTCTCGGCTGGATGCTGGAAGGCGTGATGGCGCTCGTGGAATCGTGGCGCATGCCAAGCTCCGCATGGGCCGTAATCTACGCACTGCTGTCGATCGTCGCCGGCTTCATCGTGCTGTTCTCCCCCGTCAGCTCCACGACCTGGCTGATCCTGTTCGGCGGATGCGCGCTTGTGGCGATCGGCATCGTCGCGATCGTACGTGCGTTCACCTTCGGCAAGTCCAAGCGCAAGTAATTTTTTGCGGCGCGGGCCGTAAAGTCTGATTATCTCTGTTTTCCCAGGGGCACCAAGCAACAGCTCGGTGCCCTTTCCATAGCGAAATCGCTTTTTATACCAAGATTCAAAGTCGCACAACCATGAATCTTGGTATTAATACTGGTATATAATTGGGTATGAAATTCGGTTTTAAGAAAGGTTTATCATGGCAAGCGCACTTGACATACTCGATGACCTTGCTCCAATCAGCGAGCTCAGCAATGGTCGTACTTCCGCATTGTTGCAGCGGGCCGACCACGATCCAGTCATTCTGATCAAACGAAACAAGCCGTCCTACGTTCTCATGAATATCGAAAACTATCGCGCTCTCATGGAACGAATCGAAGACAACGAAGACTTGCTTCTTGCCGAAAAAAGACTCGACAACAGTACTGGCACAACTATCAGCAACGAAGAGGTCATGCTCGATCTCGGCATTTCCCCAAGCGACCTCGCCGAGGCACCTGAGCCGGAACTCGCATGAACTGGCAAGTTGAATGGCTTGACGAAGCCAAGAAAGACATGCGCAAACTCGGCAAAGCCGAGCAAATCCAAGTACTCAAGGGAATCGAGAAAGTTCGCACAAACCCACTGCCCACCTCGCAAGGCGGGTATGGCAAACCGTTACGCAATGCCGAACGAACGAAACTTTCCAGGCTTTGCAAAATCAAATTCAGGGATATCGGCATTCGCGTTGTTTACAAACCGTTACTGCGAAATGGAATCATGACCATCATCGTCGTTGGCATTCGTTCCGATAGTGACGCTTACATCAAAGCCAACAAGAGACGCAAAGAATATGGACTATAAGATGCGTCCGCCAATTTTCGGCGAACGTTACTTTTTCTTCAAGATTAGCCGATGATTTTACAAAAGAAGTGACGATCGTCGCATGACATTGATGGTTTGCTTGGCTTAGAATGAAGGCACAACAGAAGAACGAAGAAAAGAAAATAGACAACAAACACAGACTTACGGCAGCGGCCAGAGGAATGGACAAGAAAACAGATACGCGCCGCCAAGCCGAACGAAAGGAAACATCATGAAGAACAACACTTTCAACCAGGTCATCAACGCCAACCTCGCTTCCATCGATCCGGGCTTCGGCCAGTTCGCACTCGCCAAGGCTTCCTCCGACCTCTTCAAGAAGGTCCTCAACAAGTAAGACCGCTTCCTAGACGGGAGGCAAGGCGCAGGCGCCACAGCACCTCGCCCCTCTTCTTTCCAATCCTTAAATCACATAGCGGGAGGCCGCGGTTCCAAACGGAATCGCGGCCTCCCGCTTTTCACGTACGCCGGCTACCCCTCCTCAACAGCGAGATTGCGGGCGGCGGCGCGTTCGCGTGGGCCGCGCGTCACGTAGAAGCCGATTGCCACGATGACGAACATCACCGTGCAGCAGATCCACAGCACACGGCTGCCGAACGCGTTGAGAATCCAGCCTCCGACCAACGGCGAGAACGCGTTCGACAGCGACCACACCAGGTTGTATAACCCTTGGTAGGTGCCGCGCACATCCTTTGGCGCGATGTTCGCCACCGTTGTGGCGGCAATCGGGAACGTGCCCAGCTCGCCAAGCGTCCACAGCACAGTCGCGATTGCGAACGCCACCCACGAATTCGCGCCGATCTGGAACGCGTATCCGACCGCCGTGATGGACATGCCGAGCACCAGCACTCGGGTGTTGCTCATCCGCTGGAACAGACCGATCGCGGGAATCTGCAGCAGACACAGCAGACCGCCGTTGATGGTCAGCAGACTGGAATATTCATCCGTGCCAAGGCCGATCTGCGTCATGGAAATCGGCAGGCCGCTGACGATCTGGTAATACGCCAGCGTGTACAGGAACATCAGCACCACCATCGACATCAGCGCGCCGTCGGCGCATGCGCGACGATAGCTGCGCCATACGGAGAACCGCTGCGGCCGCTGCGATTCGCCGGTTTGTTTCACAGCATGTTCCACGGCATTTCCCGCAGCTGATTCCGCGGATTGCGACGCCCGCGCCGGCGCGACCTCGCCCCGCGGGCGCTTGCCCAGCCCGACTTCCTTGAAGAACACGATCATCAAGATCGTGGCGAACACCAGCACCGCGGCTTCCGCGTAGAACATCAGCGCATAGGAGATCTTCACCAACTGGTTGGCGATGATCGGGCCGATCGCGAAGCCGAAATTCGCGGCCCACGTCTGCAGCGAATACGCGCGCTTCTGTTTGCGGAACGGCACCACGTCGGACACGTACGCCGCGACCGCGGGCGTCGGCATGGATGAGATGGCGCCGTAGACCAGCAGCGCGATCGCCATGATCCACGGATTGCCGATGAACGCCAGCAGGACCAGCATCGCGGCGGAGCCGAGATTGCCGATGACGATCATCGCCGGGCGGCCGAAGCGGTCGGACAGCGCGCCGCCATAGAGGCAGCCGAAGATGCCGCCGAAACCGTACATGGAGACGATGGTGCCGGCCATGCCCGCGCTGACATGCATGTCAGACACCAGATACATGGAAAGGAATGACGTGACGAAGCGGCCCATCCACAGGATAAGCAGCGTGACCCACAAGCCCCAGAACATGAGGGGCAATCCGAAAATCTCTTTGTTCTTCTCCATTCTTGCCATCATATCGAGCAATATCGAGCGGACGCGACGCCAGTAGCCTTTTCCCGGGGTGCTGGGAGAATGGACAACTATGGCAATGAAAAAAGGACCGACCAAGGGGTCGGGTGGAAAGCATCGTAACGCGCTGAGGGGCAAGGGACCGACCCCCAAGGCCGAAGATCGCGTATATCACAAGGCTTACAAGGAAAAGCAGGCTACCAATCGTCGTAAGATGGCTGATCCGCGACTGGCGGCACGCCGTCGCGCGGCAAAGTTCAGCTCAGAATCCGACGATCTCGTCATCGGTCGCAACGCCGTTCTCGAAGCGTTGCGCTGCGGCGTGCCCGCGAGCACGCTGTATGTGGCCGCACGCATCGAGCACGACGATCGCACGCGCGAAATCATTCGTCTCGCCGGCATTCACGGACTGAACCTCATGGAAGCCGACCGACTGGAAATGGACCGTATCGCACGCTCCTCCAACCATCAGGGCGTGGTGATGAAGGCGCAGCCGTTCCAGTATTCCTCGCTCGCCGAGCTGGTGGAACGCGCGGACAAGAAGTCTCGTGCCATGGAAGCGGCCAACTCCGCAAGCGCACGCATTGCGGCACGTCCGCTGTTCATCGCGCTTGACGGCGTCACCGATCCGCAGAATCTGGGCGCGGTCATCCGTTCCGCAGCCGCATTCGGCGCCAACGGCGTGATCCTGCCGGAACGTCGTTCCGCTTCGGTCACCGCAGCCGCATGGAAGGTGTCCGCAGGCGCAGCCGCGCACATGCCGGTCGCCCGCGTGGTGAACCTCACCAAAGCCATTGAAAGCCTGAAGGAACGCGGATACTACAGCGTTGGTCTCGACGGTGGCGGCGACGCCCTCGTTGGCGAAACCGGTTTCGAAACCGATCCGCTGGTTGTGGTGCTCGGTTCCGAAGGCAACGGCCTGAGCCGTCTCGTACGCGAGACATGCGATTCCATCGCCGGCATCCCAATGTCGAACATGGTCGAATCGCTGAACGCTTCCGTCGCAGCGGGCATCACGCTGTATTCCGTCGCACGCGCCCGCCGCGAGGCCGGTGCCGCCGCTGACGCGAAGTAATCAACACGAAGCAACAGGAAGTAAGCACAACAAGGCAGCAAGTCCGAAATACATATGAGCGGATAGTCCATACGGATTATCCGCTCATTTTGTTGCGCAAATCTGTACTTGGATTGATTTTGCGCTTACCGCAGACCCACTCCCCCGCCAACGATCTCTCGCAACACGTTCTCTCACTTTCAAAAGTCAAAATTTTTTTGAGTTTTGAAAGTGAGGGGTGTGAAGGGATAACAAAAAGCGGAGGATTATTAGTGGTCCTCCGCTTAACGGCTCGGCCCTGCAATTTTTGACTGCGGCTACGCCGCAGACTCAATACTGCCTTCGGCGCGGCTATCGCCTCGTCTCAGGGCACATTGATAGAAAAAGCTCCACTGGAGCTTTTTCTATCAATGTGCCCATACAGCTGCGTCGGGATCGTCGTCGGGGTTGTAGCCGTCGTCGGGATCGTCGTAGGTGTATTCGTCGTCGATCACACCGGAATCGGCTTCGGCGTTCAACGCGTCCACATCCTTCGTGGTGAGCTTGTACTGCGGAAGCACCTTCTCCACATAGCTTTGCACCGCCTCGGCCATCGGCACATCATGACCCGCCTTCTCGGCCAGGAACCAACGGTGGTCAAGCACTTCATGGAAGAACTGAGCCGGTTCGATCTGCGAACGGTATTCACGCGGAATCATGCGCACGGTCGGTTCGAACACTTCGCGCATCCAATCAGTGGCGACAATCTCAAGATCCTCACCCTCACGCCATGTGGAAGCGCGGTAGGCATCCAAATCGTTCAACAGTCGACGAGCCTGATTCTCCTGCACATCAAGACCAGTCAATCGCAGCAGCTTACGATTCGCATAGCCGGCATCGACCACACGCGGACGCACCAGCACACGCTTGCCATCTTCGGCGGTCTTCATCTCCAGCTCATCCACATCAAAACCAAGCTCATTGAGCTTGTTGACGCGCTTCTCGATCTTCCACATCTCATCCGGACCGAACTTGTCGGTATCAGTCAGCGCGCTCCACAGCGAATGGTAACGATCCACCAAACGGTTGCCGATCGCAATTTCGTCAACACCGCTCGGCAGCAGCGAACCGGACGAAAGATCCATCAATTCGCCAATAATGTTCGTACGGGCCAAATCAACGTCGTACTCGCGCTGGCCTTCCGTCAGATTAATCTGCAGATCACCGGTTTCCGCATCAACCAAAAATGCGGAGAACGCGTAGGCGTCGCGCAGGAACAACACGTTCGACAGTGACACATCGCCCCAATAGAAGCCAGCCAAATGCAAACGCACCATCAGCACGGCCAACGCGTCGATCAGTCGTTCCGCGGTATCAGGGCGCAGATTACGCGCGAACAGCGCACGATACGGCAGTGAGAACTTCAAATGCTTGGTGACAAGGATCGCTTCCAGCGGCTCGCCTTCACGGCTATGACGGCCTGTGACCACGGCGATCGGCTGCACGGTCGGCAGTTCCAGCTTCTGCAGGCGACGCAGCAGCTCGTATTCTCGTTCCGCCACATTGCGCGTGATTTCCTTCATGGCGTACACTTCGTCGCCTACGTGCACGAAACGCACCACATGCCTGGAAATACCACGCGGAAGATTGGCCAGCAGGTCTTCCGGCCAAGTAGCCAGCGGCTTTTCCCACGGCAGGGTGAACATCTTTGGATTCGAGCTTGCGGCGGTGATTTTCAGCGCATGCGGCTCCGGAGATGAGGCAGCCGGATCTTCGGCCTTCACGGAAGTTGCTTTCAGCACACGGGGATCCATCTGTGGCAATTCAAGAGATTCCATGAATCAACAATTTACCTGTTGACCTACCCGAAGAAGCAAGTATGGACGAATCCGTTTCACCTGCCGATATGCGATGATCTCAATACTGGAATCTCACTATCCATCTCATATTACGATCGAATATTACGATCGATGCTACAAACAGACATTACAAGCCGATATTGTGCTTGCGGAAAACAAAAGAAGCCCCGCACCGACGCGGGGCTTCTCCAACGAGACGATAAGAGAGGAAGAGCACGTCTCGTTTAATGGCTGACGGAAGTTCGCGCTTCCGCCAAGTTTTTATTCAGCCACCCGCCAGCCGATTTCCGTAAAGGATATTCCCTTGAAGAAACAGCCAACGGTTGGTTACTCGGTATCAGCTCAGTTCAGACGCAGCTCGGTCGACGGAGCGAACAGGTGCATCTTGGACGGGTCGATCTTGATCTTGACGGTATCGCCGACCTTCGGGAGAGCACGCGGGTTCACGCGGATCGTGGTGAGCTTGTTCTGATCGGACATCATGGTGGATGCCTCAGCAGCGGAGCCATCGGTGATGATGTTGCCGTAGATGTAGCCATCGGAGCCCAGATCCTCAACGTTCATGACCTTGAGGGAGAAGGCGTTGGCGTCATCCGGGGCGGCCAGGGAAGCGTCTTCCGGACGGAAGCCGACGACGATCTGGTTGTTGTCTTCAGCGGTGAGCTTGTTGACAGCCTCGGCCGGCAGATCCACGGTGTCTTCGCCGATCTTTGCCTTGCCGTTGACCACCGGGTGGGTGTTGATGTTCATCGACGGGGAGCCGATGAAGCCAGCGACGAAGACGTTGGCCGGACGATCGTACAGCTCGGTCGGGGCGCCGACCTGCTGCAGGACACCGAGCTTGATGACGGCGATGCGGTCACCCATGGTCAGAGCTTCGGTCTGATCGTGGGTCACGTACAGGGTGGTGACACCCAGCTGGCGCTGCAGAGCAGCGATCTGGGTACGGGTCTGCACGCGGAGCTTGGCATCAAGGTTGGACAGAGGCTCATCCATGAGGAAGACCTTCGGCTCACGGACGATTGCACGACCCATAGCCACACGCTGACGCTGGCCACCGGACAGAGCCTTCGGCTTACGATCGAGGTACTCGGTCAGGTCGAGGATCTCAGCGGCCTTCTCGACGCGCTTGCGAATCTCTTCCTTCGGGGTGCCGGCGATCTTCAGAGCGAAGCCCATGTTGTCGGCCACGGTCATGTGCGGATACAGAGCGTAGTTCTGGAACACCATTGCGATGTCGCGGTCCTTCGGCTGCATCGTGGTGACGTCCTTGCCACCGATGAGGATGCGGCCCTTGTTGACCTCTTCAAGGCCAGCGAGCATACGCAGAGTAGTGGACTTGCCGCAGCCAGACGGGCCAACCAGCACCAGGAACTCGCCGTCCTTGATGTCCATATTCAAATCATCCACCGACGGCTTATCGTTGCCCGGGTAGATACGAGTAACATGGTCGAATACGACTTCTGCCATGATCTGTCATCCTTTCAGAGGCAGGTACGTGCCTCACGATCCGTTGTAAAGGGATTTCTTTTCGGTGCCTCGCCTTGCGGCTTACGACTTCGACAAAGCCACAATTCAAAGCGTTAATTTATTTCTTTGGTTTGGCGAAGGTTCTCTTCGTTGAGCCACGTTCCATGATACATACAACGCTAAAACTGTCAATGCGTGTCGCGAGTCGCGCTGTTTACCTACGTTGGCAAAAGGGGGTTAACGGCGTAGTAAATACACGCATTTATCGCCATCATGCAAGACAATGGTGCGGAGCGAAAGACAGAACAGGGAGGTTGCAGTGCGCAATATTAGAATCGGCGTGGTCGAGGATGATCCCGCAAGCTGCCAGCTGGTACTTGACTATCTCAACCGATATCAGCAGGAAAATGACAAACAATTCACCGTTTCCGTATTCGACGACGGCGCGAGAATCGTAGAGAAATATACCCCTGTTTACGATATTTTACTGCTCGACATCGAAATGAGCGAAATGGACGGCATGGCCGCCGCGAGACGCATTCGCGAGCGCGACGACAAGGTCGTGATCGTGTTCATCACCGCCGCACCGCAGTATGCGATCAGCGGGTACGAGGTGCGCGCATTGTCGTATCTGCTCAAGCCCCTGCCGTGGTTCGCGTTTTCACAGGAACTCAAGAAGTCGATCGACATGGTGAGGCGCAATGGCGACGATTCCATGCTTATCGAAACCAGCAACGGGCAGATGCGGCTGAATCTTGCCGATATTCTGTATCTCGAATCGATCCGGCATACCATCGTCATCCACACGTTGGAAGGCAAACTGTCGATCAATGGCACGCTCAAAGACATGGAAGCGAAACTCGCCGACCACCATTTCTTCCGCTCGAATTCCTGCTATCTGGTGAATCTCAAGCATGTGACGGGCGTCGCCGACCAGGATTGCGTGATGTCGAACGGCGAACAGTTGCGCGTAAGCCGACCACGCAAGAAGGCGTTCCTCGCCGCGTTGACCGACTATATAGGAGGTGGCAGGTGACCAGCGTGATATTGCCGAATGCGCTGGCCGGATTGGCAGGAGGACTGACAGGAGGCTCCCCTTCCATACCTTCCGTTTTGGTGACCGTGCTTTCGGTGCCGCCGATGACGCCAATCACCAACGCTCTGCCCGACATCCCCCGTTCTTATACGGCGATCTGCGAATGGGCCGCGTGCATGGTGTATATCGCGGTGTTGTATCGTCGCGTGCCGCTCCGACGGTCAATCATCGTCAGTGCGGCCGGATTGGCATCGCTGGTCGCGGTGCAGTATTTCGACGGCAGTATGCCGATCTGGTTCTGGATCATCGGTATGCTGCTCGCATTCGCCTGCATGTATGCGACGATTCTGCTCGGCGCGGGCACCGGCAAACGCGAGGGCCTGTATATTACGGCGCGCGCGTTCGTGTTGGCCGAATTGGTGGCGTCGCTGCATTGGCAGATCGTTACGTTCATTGGCGTGCGCGACGGATTCGCCGATTACGATTGGCGCGCGATCGCGCTGCTTGTCGTTACGTATGCGCTGTGCTTCGGTCTAGCTTGGATGGTTGAATGCGGCAATTTCAGCCAGACCACACCTACCTTGCCGACCGCTTCCGCCGCGATTGCGACGATGGCCATTATGATCGTCACGTTCGCCATGAGCAATTTGAGTTTCGTGTCGACGAATACGCCGTTTTCCGGTTCGGTCGGCCAGGAAATCTTCTACATTCGCACGCTGGTCGATTTCTGCGGTTTCGCGATCCTATATGCGCAGCAGGAGCAGGCGCGCCGTATTGAGGCGAATACGGAACTCGCGTCGATCAACGCGCAGCTGGAAAGCCAGCATCAGGAATACCTGCAATCGAAGGAAAATATCGAATCGCTAGGCCGTCTTGCGCACGATCTGAAGCATCAGCTTGCGGCGTTGCGTGCCGAAGTCGATCCGAAGCATGCCGCGGCCGGCTTCGAACAGCTGGAGCAATCGGTGCAGCGCTATAGCGCGCAGCAGCATACCGGCAATCCCGTGCTTGACGTTATTTTGACCACGAAAGAGCGCACGTGCGCCGATCGAGGCATTACGTTCACGGCGGTCGCGGACGGCTCGCTGCTAAGCGGCATGTCGTCGATGGATATCGCATCATTGTTCGGCAACGCGCTTGACAATGCGATCGAAGCGACGTCGAAATTGCCGAAACGTGAGCAGCGTCTGATCAAACTTGCGTTATACGAGCAGAATCGCTTTATTGTTATCCGGGTTGAGAATTATTACGATTCCCGATTGAAGAAGGATGCGGAAGGCAATCTGCGCACCACCAAGCGCGACGATCAGCATCGGCATGGTTTCGGCGTGAAGTCGATTCGTCATATCGCGCAGCAGTATGGCGGCGAAGTGACGATTCGCACCGAAGACCACTGGTTTGTGCTGACCGCGCTTATTCCGCGGAAAACCGGCCTTATGGCCATGTAGGACTGGCCATAAGGCTTAAGGCGGCTCCGCTAGTTTTCAAGATTCTGCGCAGCGACATCGCCGTCAGACGCATCACCGGCATCACCGCCTGCCGATGCGTCGCCACCAGCATCGCCGGCATTCGCCGCACCTCCAGCCGACCCGCCAGCCGCACCGCCCGCCGCAGCACCTCCAGCCGTATTGTCCGGACTATTCGCAGCACCTCCAGCCGTATTGTCCGGACTATTCGCAGCACCACCGTTAGAGCCCCCGTTAGTGCCGATATTGGTGTTGTTCGTCACGGTGTTGGGAGTCGACGACGCCTCCTGGTATTGGCCCATCGCCTGCTGAACGGCGTCTTTGGCGGCATTCAGCGCGTCAACGGCGGCCGTCACGTCGTTTTCCTTGAGATTGGTGCCATTGGCAAGGTTTCTGGCCGAGTCAATCGCCTGCTGCAATGCCACGCGCACGCTGTCGTCGGCCACCATGCCGTCGGAATTGTCGAGCACGGACTGCGCCTGCTCGATCGCGTCATTGAGCTGGCCCTTCAGACGATTCTGCGTGGCCAGCACTTTGGAAGCGTCGACGGCTTCGGCCGCATTTGTAATCTTTTCGGCCTTGTCGTTCATGCTCCGTGCCTCGGATGCCATGGCTTTCGCGGATTTCTTCAGCTTGCTGATGCCCTGCGACGTGTCGCACGACAGGATTTTCGCTTCCTTCGCGTTAGATATGGCCGCATTGAGCTTAGTGACGGTGCTGACGTCGGCGACTTGATCGGCAGTGACCTTCGCGCCGGTTTTTCCGATTTCCAAAGCGTCGGAAAGCGTGTTATTGGCACTTTGCAGCTGGCTCGTGGAATCCTGGCATTGCGCGGCTGCGCTGGTAATGGCTGATTTCTTGGAATTATTCGAAAGCATCCAACATGCAATACCGCCAATCAAAGCAATCACAACGATAGCCGCAATCACGATAGCGACGATTTTGCCGGTATTCTTCGGTGGTACCGGAATTTCATTGCTGCAATCGCCGTAATCCTCGAAAACACTGAAATCGCTTACACCGTTCACATCGCTTTCTTGCGAAGCGACCGTCGGAGGCTTCGGCGGTTCGGACATGTCAGCCCCCATCACCTCGGTATCCGTCGGAAATTCCAGCCTGAAATTGTTGTCTTTCGTCATACGTCCTTCTTCATCATCGGGCGCTCAGCATCGACTATCTATACGCCGACCCCCTAGTTTACCGCCTAACACACCCTTCAACGCGCATTCGCCTTAATTACCTTCTTTTCCGCACTTTTCGATAGGCGCAAAGCGGCAAGCGGCTCCCCTAAACGCGATGCGGTGAACGCACTCACCGCAACCGCGAATCCAATGGGCACAAACAGATTGATCGGAGCATCCGCAAGTTCCATCACCAAGCAAATCGCCATAAGCGGAGCCTGTTGGGAAGCTGCGAGCAATGCGCACGCACCCAGCAGAGCGTACATGCCAATCGAATTCGTGTGAAACACCTGCATCCACAGAACACCCAGCACAGCACCCCCCGAAGCGCCGAGCGCAATACCCGGCTGCAGCACACCGCCGGAAGCGCCGGAACGGATCGTCAGCAATGTGACAATCGCCTTCGCCAGGAACGAAACCAGCAAAATCGGCACCACCGCCAAATCAGCCTTGGACGAGAAACTCAACTGCGCGGTGGCACGGCCATTGCCCATAACCTGCGGCACCCAAATCGCCACCACGCCAGTCAGCAGGCCGGCGAGCGGCAACATCCACAGAATGCCCGCGCCCGACGGTTTGGACTTCTCAGCCCACTGCGAGCCGCGACGGAACAGTGCGCCGGCAGCGCCGAGAACCAGCCCCGCAACCAGTGCGAACGCCATGTAATCGGGGGTAAACAAACCGTCGGTTTCACCAATCAAATAGAACGTGTGTGTGCCCTTGACCAGCGACGCCACCCACGAAGCCAGCGCGGAACAGGCGAAAGCGAGCGTCACCGTTTCGAGGGTTATGTCGGCGAGCAGAATCTCGACCGCGAAAAACGTGCCTGCAAGCGGCGCGTTATACACGCCCGCAAGGCCGGCGGCGGCCGTGATCGCCACCAGCATGCGGGTGTCTTTCGCATCGAGATGCACCCAACGCGCGAACCGTTGACCGAACATCGCCCCCAACTCGCGCGGAGCCACTTCTCGACCGATCGACATGCCCGTGCCGACGATGAAAATCTGCAGCAACACATGCACGACGGTCTGCCAAATCGGCATAATATCGCCATTTACCGCCTTTTTAACGGACGGCACCTTCGTACTGCGCGTACGCAACAGCCACCAAATCACGGCGGCGACGGTCGCGCCAACGGTCACGGAAATCAAGCACCGAATCGCAGGAACGTTGAACGGGCCGGATTCCTGCGAATTCTCAACATAACCGAGCGCAAGATGCTCGACGCCGTACAGCATAAGCGTCAGCAGGCCAGCGGCAGCACCAATGGCCACACCCACAATCGCCACCGCCGCAATCAGCGCCGGAATTCTGCCAATCTTTGGCTGCGTTCCTTGAGGATTCTGCGACTCCTGCGATTCTCGTGTTTTTTGCGATTCCTGCGATTCCCGCATCTGCCGCACTCCTTGCACACCGTCTCCTTCGTTCAATTCATTCCCCCAATTGTCCCACCTGCCGCAACGTTCATTTGTTACGCCCCGAGCGTGGCGATCGGCAGCACCAGAATGCCGTCATCACGCCGGTATGCAATATCACCACGCCCGACAATAAATGCCATGAATTCAGGTTCACGAACTTGAGATAGAGGATTTCCGCACACTTTTTCTTTGAAAGCATGTAGTTTGTCCACATTTTTCTCCATGACTTTCAAGTCGCTCAGCTTAATCCCCACCGCAGCCCAGCGACCATCCACCAATTCAAGAATCACATCAACTTCAAGGCCTTTTTCATCCCGATAATATGCGATTCGATTCGCGCCACCCATCGATTCGAGATACACGCGCAAATCACGAATCACCAATGTTTCAAACAAATCTCATACTGAATCAGAGACAATAACGATGACGCTCTCAGCTTATCCAGCACAACTCATTGCACATCATTTGATAGGGATTGCTGCGAGAGCTGCATCTTTAGGTCATCGACTTTTAATTCCAAACGTCTGATATAAAGCGCCTGTCGACGGATAATCAAATCACGCATATCATTTCCACCGGTTCCAGGGTTACCTTCATTCGTGCGACTGGAAGTAACCTCAGAATCGGGGAGATTCACTCTGTCTACCGTGCCTGGATCTTCTATTCGTATTGTCTTCCTCCAACGATGCATGCACCGTTCAATACGCTTTTCGCCTATCAACTCAGGACCGAGCCCCGCTTCGCGGAACAGCACAGTGGGAGATTCACCATTTTCAGCACTCGAAACGCATTCACGCTTGAACCACTCTGCATATCGGATACGTGAACCAGTAATACTTATGACCGCAGGCAGCGAAGCCAGATACTGTGCTTGTTCCGGAGAGAATCGTTCGTCGCTCATGCTTACTTTTTCACTTCATCGTGCAATCATCTGTATGGGATTTGCCGGCCGAATTGACGTCCCGTATGCGGCGCCTCATGCGCAATCTGAACAAAATGAACGCAACAAGTAACATGAGCCCCGCTGCCGCGGCAATGCTGCCTACGACGGCACCCGTACGACCGATAAGGCCAGGATTGCCCGGCTCCTCGCTCGGGTTATTTTCGGGCGGGACAACAGGAGTTCCAGTGCTAAATTTCGGCTCTACTGTGATGTTGAGATCAGCGGATGTGTCTCCACTGCCAGGAATCGAGATGAGGAACGGATCACAGTCGTATGCTTTGTTGGCTTTCGCCGAGCTCGTGCGGGAGACCAGATATAGGCCGAGCGGCAGATTCTGAAAAGTGAGCTGACCAGCTACGTTAGTGGTGCCGGAATGCTGGTACAGCTTGTTTTTCGCCGCGTGCGTAGCGAGCTTCTTGGCAGCATCGTGATATTCACTTGATGTCAGGCGTTCCCAATCGGCAGCGAGGCCGGAAAAATCGCCGACGGTTTTATATGAGGAGACGCTACCATCATTGTTCGTTGTGACGGTGGCGACGCGCACGATGGAATAGGTATCGCCGGCAAGCGATTTGGGCGAAGCCGTGTCTCGGCCCCATACGGCATTGATGGTGAGAGCGCCGAAAGAATCAGCTTGCGCATACGGCACCATAGAGCCGAAGGCTGCAAGAACAGTGAGGACGATAGTAACGGCGGCGGCAATCATGGCAGCAATGCGCGCCGCACCATATTCGTTTCCGCTATGCAGGTCTAACATGTCTGCCCGGTCCTTTCCGCCGTGATGAATGTGATTGGTTATTTGTACTGTCTGGCTGAGGAGGCAAGCCACCGTCCGGCTCGATATCCGCAGAGTCAGAATCACCAGATGCGACCTTGGCGCTCCCACTCTGCCGGCGTCGCCGCTCATGACGCTGCCATAAATGCCATGCGATGAGCAAGGCAATCAGTGCAAGAGACGGCAACCAGTACTGCAGCGGAATGTCCACGTGGAACGTGGATTTGGCGTCATCTTGGTGCTGCGGCGCGTATGGGATGCGATGGCCACGCACCAGCAGCCGATGCGTATTGACCGCATACGGCGTACAAGTGATGAGCGTGACCAAATCCTTGCCGGGCTCAATTGCCAGTTGTTTGGTATCGGTCGGCAGAACGGTAGTGATCTTATCGACCTGATACGCATACGTGTCTTTAAGTATTGTGATGTAGAACTTGTCGCCTTTTTTCATAAGGTTCAAGTCCGTGAACAGTTTTGCCGTGGGCAAGCCCCGGTGGCCAGACAGCGCCGCATGAGTGGACGCGCCACCAACTGGCAGTGAGGTCTGTTCGAGATGTCCGATGCCGGATTGCAACACTTTCTCGGAAGTGCCGTGATAAATCGGCAAGGTCTCCTCGAGCTTAGGCACAGTGATGTATCCCATCATGCCGTCACCGTCAATATTGAGCAGACTGTTGTATTCCTCGTCCGTGGATGCGGAATTGACGGCACTGGCAAGAACGTCGGTCTCTCCTGCATCGTTCTGGGCGAGCTTTTCGTTATAGGCGTGCGCAGCATCCAGCACCTTCTGGTACTGTTCCTGGCTCAATGCTTCAACGCTGGCGTCGTAGTTATTTACGGCGCGGCTGGCGTTGCGCATAATGAGGAAGTTGCTGATCGTCGGATAGAACAGAATGAGCATTCCACCGAGAATGACCAGTAAGGGCAGGATGTTGCGCAGTCGTTTCATCGAGCGTTCTTTTCGCGAGGAAACCGTGTTGTGGGCGTAGCGGGTGTGTGCCCTTCACGCCCAAAACACGGCCATGCTCGTCAGGCGTTCTTACGCTTGAGAGTCCAGGCAACGCCAAGCGCGATGACCAGCACACCAATCACCGTGAAGGCGATGGTACCCATGCCACCAGTGCCAGGCAGGATAGCACCGGACTTGTTCTGGACCGGGATGACACCGTTCGATGCGGTCTGGTTGTAGCTGTTGCCATTGTCGTTGTTGTAGGTGATGGCGACGATGGCATCCGTGGTGTCAGTGCCGTCGTTCTTGCCATCAACCTTCACGCCGATGGCGCTGGCGAGCTTGTTGTAGCCGGCCGGCGCTTTGGTCTCGGTCAGCGTGTACTCGCCGTTCTCCAGTCCCCGGAAGACAACCTTACCGCTTGCAGGAGTGGTGATAGTCGTAATACCTGTCTCATTAGCCTTAGCTACACGGTATTCAGCGTTCTTGGTCGCACTACCGGCATCGACTTGCACGAAGCTCATAGCGGTGCCGTTCTTAGGTGCGAGTGTGAACTCAGCGCCAGCAAGTCGAGTAGCGTCATCATCATACTTGTTACCAGTGTACTTATCGACGGTGAAGCCATAGGTGAAGACGCGAACCTTGCTGGGTTCGGACTCACCGGTGCCATCGCTGCTCGGGTTGTTGGAGTACTGAATCTTTGCGGAGTTGGTGTTACCAACACCGCCCACAACAGCCTTCTCGTTCAGCGTGGCCGTGTAGGTGACGGTAATCTTCTTGCCGGCATTGGCCTGCTGCTTGGCCTTGAAGTCCTTCATGGCGACAGTAAGCGTATTGTCGGAGACCGTAGGAGTGGTGACGGTGTAGTCAGTGTTCACGGTCAGTGGATCAGTCACACCTTCGACCGTAACGGAAGTGACTTGTCCAAAGGTGAGGCCCTGAGACAACGTATCCTTGAAGTTGAAGGTGTAGGTGTCATAGGCGGACATGTCTGGAATGGTGGAGGTCAGGGTGAAGGTCAGGGTATCACCGATCTTCGCGTCAGTGGCGTCCTTACCAGTGCCGCCTACCTGTACCTTCTTGTCGACGGTAGGCAGGTCGCCCTTAATGGTGGCAGTCACATTGGTGCTATCAACGGAAACTAGCGTGGCGTATTGACCACTGGCGTTGGCCAAGGTCGCACCCGGCACAGCGACCACGTAGTAGCCGTAGTCGAGACCAGTGAACGTCGCAGTGTACTGACCGCCCGCGGCATTGGAAGATACCGTAGTGGTCTTGTTAGTCTTGATGCCGTTGACCGTGTTCTGCGCCCAGTTCGATGCCTTGGCAGCGAAAGCAACCAAGTCTTTTTCTTTTCCAGTCAGACTGGATACGTACTCGTTTGCTTTATCGTTGACGTTCTCGTCGGTAGCACCAGTTAGTCCGGAAGCAGTGGAGTCCTTGAAGAACGGCTTCCACTCGTCAGTCAACGTGTAGGAGACAGCCTTGCTGCCACCGTCACCGCTCACGGTGGCGGAGAACATCTTGTAGGCGTTCACGGTCTTACCGGCGAACTTCGCGTCGGTAGTGCTGACCGTCAGCGTGGCATTATCCGCTGCGTTGGCCGTGGCGACTGTCGTCGCAGCCAATCCAAATACGGTGGCAATCGCCGCAGCGGCAGCGAAAACCCTTTTCATCAGTGATTTCATTACTGTTCCTTCCTCTAAATGGAAATCTTTTCTGTTTGGCAGATACGGTTTGTCTATGTGGTCGTCACGCGGCATGGGCACCTCGCTTTCGTATACGGCTGGAGCCCGAGCGGACTGTGCCGGATTGAACGCGTTGATCACGCACGTACCAGACCACGCCAGCTCCCATAAGCAGCAAGCCGAACATCAGAAACCACATCGTGCCCGCGCCTCCCGTATCCGGAAGCAACGCCGCATTGGTAACAATGGCCACGCGTTCCTTGGTGTTGTAGGAGACCGATACTTGGTATCCGGCCTCCGCGGGCTTGATGGTCTTGGTGGTATCGCCGTCCTTATAGGTCACGGCGGTTTCTTCCACGGTGTACGTGTAGTAACGCACGATGTCCTTGCCGTTGGCATCCTGTCCATCCACGAATGCGACCGGCAGTCCTTGAATCACCTTGCGCCAGGTGTTGCTCCAGGAAGAGGCATCGGAGGAGTCCAACGTCACCGTCCATGGATTCTTCTGCGTCACGGTTGTGCAATCCGCGCCGAAGCATTGAATCGTCTGCGGCGTCACCGTATTGCCACGGCCATCGGTATAGTGCGCGGCGATCTTCAGTTCGACTGACTGCGGCCGTTCGAGGTTGCCGTCCTTCCATACCTTCTGGACGGTCAGGTCAATGGTTCGGCAACCGTCCTTGCCGCACGGGTCCTGGCCGTCGTCCGGTTCGGGGGTGAGTCCGCCGTTGTTGTCGGTCACGGTCGCGTCGAGCATGAGCACGGCCTTGGCCGGGGACTGGTAGGCATCGAGCTTTGTGCTGCTGCCACCAGCCACAGTCACGGCATCCTTGATGCCAACCCATGTGGTACCAGCATCGCCGGATGCACCACTGTGCACAGCGCTGCTGTCGTATGTGTTGACCACGTCGAACAGCTTCACTTCCCAACGATCGAGTCCGGTGTCCAGCACATCGTCTGCCGTGTTCTTCTGCGAGAAGATCTTGTTGCCGTCCTGTGCGGAGGTGCGGGCCTCACTAGCGTTCGCGGCCGCCTTGCGGTAAATGCGATAGGTGTTGTATGCCTTGTCGCCGTTGCCGTCATCGACCGGTCCGAGGATGTCGCTCATGGTGTTGAAGTCCCATACGGACTTGAGTTTGGTGTTCGAGAACGGGTCGACCAGTCCGCTGGCACCGCGGATCGTGTCGGCGTAGACCATGTGGTCGTCTGCCAGCACGCCCTCGTCGTTCAGTCCGGCGAAGCCGCCCGTGTAGCCTGTGGAAAGATCCTTCACGCCGTCGGTATCCTGAGTTGCCCCTCCGCCGAACACGTCATAGCCATTGGCGATGCCCGTCACGGTGGACTGTTCCACGCGAGTACGGTTGCCCTTGATGAGCTGGACGGTCAGGTTGCTGCCCGAACCATCCGTATCAATGCCGTCTTTGCGGCAAGGCAGTTTGATGACACTATCGCCGATGGTGACAATCGCCACGTCGGTCTGCTGCTGGTTTTCATCAGCCTTGGACAGGGCGACGCTCACCTTCAGTCCGAACAGGTTCACGTACAGCACGTTGCCTTCCGAAAGCACCTTGAGATCGAATACCTTGCCGAAGATGGCCGGGAACCACTTGCCCAAGTCGATGACGCCGATCTGTTCCGCCTTGTCGAGGTACAGGAGCTTGACCAGCGCGTTCACCACTCGCAGGAGCAGGTCCACGAGTACCGAGTTGACCTGCGCATCAACCAGATAGGCGCGGCTGGTTTCGCCGACGAATCCGCCGGCGATCTCACCGCTGGTGACCTTCTTGAGATTGTCAGACGTGCAGCCCTTCACTCGGGCCAAGTCCGCGTAGCCGACGAATCCGCCTGCGACCTCGCGCCCGGTGGCCTTGTCGGTGGCTTTGCCGTAATTGTCGCCATGGTGTGTGGCGGTGACGGTGTAGCCGTCCGGGATGCCGGTGACATGCGAATCACCGACATGCGAGCCCCAGATGTCAAGTACGCCGGCCGTGGCACCAAGCAGATTGAGCGCATCCGTGCCGAGTTGTGCATTGTCGGCGGCGACCGTGCCGGATTTGCCAAGATGCCCGATGAAGCCGCCCACGTAGTTCACGCCGGTCACACTGTTGAGGTTGGTGACCGCAGACTGCTTCACAGAGCCATTGATCAGTCCACCGCCGAAACCACCGACCGCACCGGTGTAACGCTTCGAGTCAAGCATGCCCTTTGTGGTGGAATCATGGGCGACAATCTGGATGCCGTCGCTCACACCGTTGACCTGACCGTCATAGATGAAGGTGCGGAATGCTTCGAGCACGCCCACGTTGCCGACCTTGAGCAGTTTGAGCAGCAGGTTGGTATCCTGCTTATCGCCGGCCTCGCCGCCGCCGACGGAAGCGACGCTGGATACATCAGCAAGACCAAAGAAGCCACCGGCGTATTGCCCGCCTTCGACAGCGCGCAGCCCGTTAACAGTAAGAGAAGCCGGGTCATTGTTCGGATCCGCTTCACTACCGGTACCTTTGGCGGAATCCTTGTCACCGAGGATCGCGGCTTGCAACGAACCAGCGAAACCGCCGGCGTTCAGGGCATACTTGGCTGTGGTATTACCCTTATCGTCCTTGCTCTCATATGCGCCATTGACCGTGTATCCCCATGCCGGGTCATCCGAGCTCACATGTGCACCGCGAATCGTCGTAACCGTGGCCTGCAATACGCTGACCAGACTTGCCGGGTTCGATACCAGCGAGTCGAGGATTCCTTGCAGGAATCCCTCGGACGCATTGGTGTCCACATCCGCAACCGCACCGGCAGTGGCCACGCCGATAAATCCGCCGACATTGTTGCGCCCTTCCACCTTGCGCAGGTTGGAAACGTTGGCGCCGGCAGCGGTGACACCCTCGACAAGCTTCTGGCCGCTCTGGTCGAGATCGCCCCAGATCTGGCCACCGACCGCGAGACCGGCATAGCCTCCGGCATTACCGGTACCGTGCGTGATGTCTTCACCGGTGGCCACGACCTTCATACCCTTGCGGTAGCCGGCCACGCTCGAAGATTTGACGGCGGGCACAAATACCTGTGCCACGTCGAGCATCTGTCCCAAATCAAATTTGATGCCTTTGTCGCCGAATAGTTGGATAGAGCCGAACGAGGATGCCGAGCCGGATTCCATCGTGCCCGCATAACCGCCTGCCGCACGCATGGCAGAGACGGTCTTGACATCCATCGACTGGCCATCGGTGATCGTGCCGGTGCGCATCAGACCGACGTGTCCGCCGGCGACGCCGGAATCATGCAAGTTCGCGCCAGTCCGATACTCCGCACGTCCTGCGACGACGTTGAATCCGAAGATGTAGGATTCGAGGAACTTGTCCAGGGAATCCTGGTCGGTAACAGAGCCCGCACCATCAGCCGTGGTCACATCGGTGAATTCCTTGCCATACGCACCGTACTTGCCGATGTTGTCGACCCACGTCTTCCACTGGTCGTAGCTCATATTGCGCAGCGGACCAGTGACCTTCGAGTGCTCCTCGGTCGGGTAGACCACGGACAGCACGCCAGCGAGGTTGCCGGCCTTGATGAGACCGCCGAGCAAGGAGAGCGAACCGCCTTGAGCGGTATCGGCCGCTTCCATGAAGCCGGTGTAGCCGCCGGCGATTTCGGCACCGTATACGCTGCGGATGCGCGCGGCATAGGCTACGCGTTGCGGCCCGTTGTATTTGCCGTCGGTGTTCTCCTGCTTCCATGCTGCGGTGTTGTTGCCCCAGATATGGCCGCCGCGGTTACGTCCCGCATAGCCGCCGGCCATGCCGCGGCGTGTGGTCGTATCCGATGCCGCCTGTGCGCGCACCGCGCCGCCGCACACTGTGGCATCGGTCGAGCTGTTGCGAATCGTCGGCACGAAGTCCTGCACGAGCGAGAGCAGGTTGTCGAGGTTGACGAGCTTCTTGAGCACGCTGCCGTCGCCGAGTGCGTTTGCCACGGCTCCCGGCTGCATGGTGCCCACGTAGCCGCCGGCCGAAACCTGGCCGATGATGTATACGAACTCATGAGAGCTCGAGTCCTGAATATGGCCGCCTTCGATGTCTCCGGCGAAGCCGCCGGCCATACCCAGTGGATCGGGCTTGTTGTTGGCGTTCCTATGGTCTGCCGTGCCGGCCAGCACGGAGTATCCGCCGATGCCGCCGGTCACATCGGAATGTTCAATCGTCGAGACGACGACATCCAGCACACTGAGTACATCGTTGAGATTGACGTTCTGGCCGAGCAGGCTCAGGCCGCCGCCCACAGCTGCCGCCGAGCCGATGTCCATTTTGCCGATGTAGCCGCCGGCGTATCGCGCGGCGGTGACTGCATATGTGCTGTCTTTGCTCAGATAGGTGTCGTCGATGGATCCGGTGGTTTCCAGATTCTTCGGTGCCTTGACGTCGGTGTGGCGCAGTTGGGTCACGCTGGAATGGGATACCTGCGCACCGGAACCGTATCCGATGTAGCCGCCGGCGGAACCGGATTGCGTATCGGATTGGTCAAGTCGGGTGGCGGAGACGGTGAAGCCGGGATCATCCGGGTCGGAAATCTTGTTACCGCTAGTTGCCTCCACGGTGGTGGCATCGGAATGCACACCCGCGTAGGAGATGAATGGCACATAGCCCTGCACCACCTGCAACAGGTTGGCGAGATCCACCGTACCGAATTTGCCGAGCAAACTCAGGCCGCCGTTGCCAGCCGAAGCGAGCGCACCGGAAACGACCTTGCCGCCGAAACCACCTGCGTATGCGCCGCCGGTCACATGGTCAAGGTTGACAACGGCCACGGGGTTGGTTTGCACGCGGGACTGTACACCGGCCAGCGTTGAGTCGTTCTTGAGATCGGTTTCGGAGAACTGATTGACTTTGCCGCTTTGGAAGTTTCCCGCATAGCCGCCCGCGATATCGCCTTCGACATAACCGCCGTTGACGTACGTCACGGTGGTATCCGTATAACTTGGAATCAGATACGGTACGGCACCGAGCAGGTCGTTCACGGACAGCAGTCCGCCCTTGATGAGGTTGTCCAATACGCTGGAATCTTTTGCGTTGCTAAGTGCGTCGGCGAGGCCGCCGGTGGTGGAGAAGCCCACGAAACCGCCTGCCACACCATCGGACGTGCTGGTATCGGCTGTGACCGATTTGAGGTTCGTCACATGGCTTTCGCGGGTCTTGGTGCTGTTGGCCTGACCGTAGAAACCGCCCGCAGCGTAATCGGTGGTCTCGTTGTTCTCGTTCTTGCCGGTTGCCGCAACCGTGAATCCGCCAGAGATGCCGTTCACGTTCGACGCAGTGACTGCAACCGAAGAATATTGGGCAACCGATAGCAGACCGGAAAGCTTGATAAGCCCAAGCACATTGAGCCCGCCGGCACCAACGGCGTCGCCTGGTCCGGAGAAGCCGATGAAACCGCCGGCTTCTCCCTTGGCCGTGACCGTGGCCAGATTGGTAAGGTTCGTGTTGGTCACGTCACCACCGGTGGCGCATCCGATGGCACCGCCCGCATAGTATGAACCGGCCGTCACCGTCAAACCGGATGCCGGAGCGGTGACAGACATGTTCTCCACGGTGAACGCGGCAAACTGGTCGAACTTCTTGAGCGTGGCGATATCGCCAATTTTCACCACACTGTTGAGCAACCCAGCTACCGTTGTCGGTTGCAGATTGCCGGCGATGCCACCCGCGTAGGAGCCCGTGGCCGTGACCGATTCAAGGCCTTCTATGGTGGTGGAGCGCTGCTGAGGGAAGTCACGAGGATTGTTGTACTTCCAGAACGTAAGGTTCTTGAGATGATCCTGTGAGGAGTCGCCGATCACCGTGCCCGATCCTTCGCCCACGAGACCGCCCGCGTAATCGCCACCAGCCTTAACGGTGAGGGAGCCCTTCATCTGCGTGCCGAGAATCACGGAGGGATTCACACCGACGATGGACAGCAGTTCTCCCGCACCACTACCGTTGCCGCTCAGCAATTTGGCCACAGCCTTGGTGAGTTGTTTCAGCAGCGATGCGTCCGCGGCATTGTCCGTGCCGAGTTCCAGGCCCCATCCCACGGAGGCAAATCCGGTGAATCCGCCGGCATGGGATTTATCAGTAGACACGGCAGCCGTGGCTGAAATCGTATTATTGACCGCGTAGGCATTGGCCATCGCGCCGCTAAATCCACCGGCATAGTCCGTGGCAGATACAGTGACCTTGCCATCGCCGTCGACGGTCAGGTTGCTGTTCTCGATGAGGCTCTGCGGACGCAGCGCAGACAGCAAATCAATACCAAGCGAATTGAGCAGACCACCCACGTTGCCGTTGCGACTTACTCCGGCAAAACCACCGGCATATTGCGTTGCCCACACGGTGAAACCATTCGTGCTCGTCACCGAAGAGTTCTCAATGATTGCACCAATCTGCGCACCGACAAAGCCGCCGGCCTGCGGGTTGTCCTTGTTGCCGATCACCACGTTCTCTTTGAACCCGTTCACCGAACTATTCGAGATAACCGGGTTGTAGTAGCCAACCGGAATCAAGGCATCCAGCCCGAGCGTGACGGACAGCAACCAGTCCACCAAATCGCCCAGCCCGAGGAACGGGATGACACCCAAGATCTTCGAGAGTACATTGGTGAGCGCTCCTACGATGCCGGAGACTGCATCGTATCGGGTTGCGCCCTCAACATATCCCACGAAACCACCGGTCATACGGCTTACGCTAGATACCGAAACATCTGCCACCTCGCAGTCCGTAACCTTGGTGTCCCCGTAGATACGGCCGGCAAATGCACCCGTGGCGAGGTTGGAAGGATTGTTTTTGTGCAGGGTGAGCAGATTTTCAAGTTCAAGATTTACTTGTCCGAGTGTCAATGCTTTTAACAGTAGGTCGAGCAGGCCTCCCACTGCCGAAGTGAGCGTACTGATCAAGGTCTCCGGAATATACGATTCACTCGTATGATTCGTCACCGACACATCCTGCAGCTTGAGGTTCGACACCACGGCCGTACCGGCGCTGCCCAGACTGTTGCTGTTCATCACGGTCTTGTTCGTGATCGAGGCGAAGAAGCCGATGCCCTGCTGCTTGCTGACATCCAGCTGGTCGCCTTTGACATTAGAGACCATATCTTTCTGATTGACGACCACATGGCTGATGACCGGCCGAGCTGCGGTAGCGTGAACCACGCTTGCGCCATCGTCACCAACAGCCTTCCACAGGCTGGCTTCGGTGTCGCCGTCATTGGAGACCGCACCGAGCATAGTGCCGGAGAACATGAGCGGAGTCCACTCGGTGTTGTTGGTATCTGCCGCGTTCTTGGACAGGTCGATGTCACGGAAGATCAGGTAGTTGGCGTCTGCGGAATAGGTCAGGCCGGTGTTGGCAGCGGAGTAGTCCGTTTGCGTGCCATCAGCACCCACGCCGTAATACTTGGTGCGGGTCCTGTTGACGCTTAACGCCGTGCATGCCAGCAGTGGACTGTCGTGGTCGGAGGCATCAGTATCGCGCAAAATATCTGAATCGGAGAGATCGGCGTCACCGGCGTATTCGGAAGACGGCGTGCCGTCCACCCACTGATAATTGAGGGCTCCTTGCTGCATGCAAGTCTGCGTGACCTTGTTGATGCGGCCAATAACCTTCTTGCCAGAACCAATCGCACGCAGCTGCTGCTCGTTACCAATCAGGATGTAGGTCTTGCCGTTGATCTCCTTGGTGACCTGACCCTCAAAGTCACGGCCGCCAAGCGCCGTCGCGGCGACCTGCACATCGGCCTTCGCCGGCGATTGATCCGTCGCATTTGAGGAATCGTTCTTGGCATCTTGAGAAGAAGCATCGTTTGGAGCCTGCGTTTGGGCTCCATCATTAGCGGAATTGCCAGCGGTAGCTTCTGCTGAGTCGTCCGCCTTATTGCCTGCCTCACCATTTGAGGATTCGGAAGAATCACCAGTAGTAGAAGATGAAGGAGATGAATCCTGCTGTGCGTCTTGATTCGTTTCGGAAGGTGTTGGCGCACCGTTTGATGTATTGGCCTCTTCTGACGTCTTATCGTCAACGTTGACATTGCGGGCAGAAGGAGCAGCTACGACAGTACCCCCCCCCCCTCAGAAATTACGGCGTTAGGAGAGCTACTCACATCGTCTATATTCTGAGCATATGCTGCAGGCACCATGCACACGATGGACAAGGAAACAGCAATAGCCGAAGCAAGGCAACGCTTCAAAGACAGGCACTGCCGTCCAGATTCCCGTTCTGTTCCTCCGTTAAACCCGCAACGGACGAACTTCAATTCCGAGCTCATTGTTCACCCCCCATAGATTCGCAATCCCCTTTCGGGAGGTTACTGCATACAACTATACAGAAGAGGTTGACAAAAGAACAAAAAACGTTCATTTGCTGGGGCCGGTTAGCGTATGTCTTTCTGAGCAAAAAGAAAAGCCCCGCAGCTATGCAGGGCTTTTCCAACGAGGTCATGAGAGAGGAAGAGAACGACCCCGTTTAATGGTTGACGAAGCTTTAGGACCTCGCCAAATCACTCATCATTCCGCACTTTCAAGTTTACGCCAATCTCGCTTTCGATTTTACGCCGACAGCACTGCTGACGATTACACTTTCGATATTGAGAAATCACAAAAAAGCAGCAAAAGGGCATAAGAAAACCCGCCCGGGAAAGAGGGAAGACTGGGCGGGTTGAGGAGAGGAAGAAAAGGAAGTCAGCTATGAAGGATTACTTGGCGGCCTCCTTGGAGTCCTTGTTCTTCGGCATAACCCAGAACTTGAGCAACGGGTAGCTCACGATCACGGCGAGCAGGGTGTTGACCACGGAAGCGATGGTGCCAGCAATGCCAGCGCCCATGCCCCAACCCTGGCACAGACCGGTCACGTAGCCCGGCAGCACAAGGTTCACAACCACGATGATCACGGCGAGGATCACATACTTCCAAGCGGCATCCTTGAAGCTGGAGTCAGACTTGAACACCCACTTCATCTGCACGAAGAAGTTCACCACCTGAGCGAGCGCCTCGGCAAGCAGGAAGGTGAGGAAGCCGCCCAGACCGTTGCCCTGAGTGTCGTAGTTGAAGATCAGGAAGTGGAACGGCTGCGTCAGGCCCATGCCACTGATGAAGATGGCGGTGCCGATCCACGTCACCACGAAACGGGTGATGGTGGAGATGTTCGACAGCACGTTGAACAGGATGAACTCCCAGATGTTCGGGTGGTCCTTGATCCACTGGCGGATCGGACCGACCTTCTCAGCCGGCTGCGTTGCGTTGTTATCAGTCATTGTTCAGCTCCTTTGCAGTACGCTTGTTTGCGGATTGGTTGCGGAAGAAGCCGGCGATGACGCCGCCCAATCCGCGGAAGGTGTGTCCGTTGGCGATTTTGACGATGGCGTCGACCATCGCGGAATCGACCATGCCTTGGGTCATCTTGCTCATGGCTCGCGGAGGCATGTTCAGGATGAACAGGGTGTTGAGGTCCGGAGCGCCGGTCTTCTGACGAATCTTGGCCTCCTGCTTGGTGAGCGTCTTGGCGACGGTACGTGCCACGAAGCCCTTGGAATCCACCCACGACATGATCGGATCGTTCACGCCGAACGTCACCGGCTTGCCCGGTGCCACAACCTCATGGCCGAACAGCACGGCCATTTCGGCGTCGGTCACTTCCTTGACGTGGCCGCTGAGATAATGGCCGAGCGCAGTATCCGCGGCAACCGGATTGACATCGCCTGCGACGGTGTGCGGAATCGTAAGCGGCAGGTGTTCGGCGTTGTCGCCCACCATCAGCGTCCACTCGCCGGTTTCCGTCTTCCATTCGTTGCTGGCAACGTCGAAGTGACGGAAGGTGTAACGGTCGAAATCGATGTGCACGCTCTTGCTTTCGTGTGCGGCAAGCGAAACCTTGGCGAAGCCCTTGAGCTCGCGATCCGGACGCAACACACCACCCTGCGGACCGCGCACGTACAGCTGTACAACGGTCGAACCGGCAACATCGGAATCGTTGCTGACCATCACGTCAATGCCGTTCTCACCAGCAGTGGCGGCACTGTAGGTGAACGTGGAGTAGCTCAAGCCGTAACCGAACGGGAAGCGCACGGGCACACCGGCGGTCTCGTAATAACGGTAGCCAACGAACGGGCCTTCGCGATAGATCGCATCGCGACCAATCGCCGGATACCAACCGGAGCTCGGGCAATCCTCGTAATGCATCGGCCAGGTTTCAGCCAAGTGGCCGGACGGATTGACTTCGCCGGTCAGCGCACGTACGGTTGCGGAAGCGCCGGCCTGACCGGACAGGCCCACGTAAAGCACTGCGGCAACGTCATCAATCCACGGCAGTTCTACCGGAGAGCCGGCGACAAGCACGACCACGATCGGCTTGCCCGCGCCCTTCAGCGCTTCGACCAGATCGTTCTGCACCTGCGGAATCGCCATGGTGGAACGGTCAAGGCCTTCGGATTCGCTGCGTTCGTCAAGACCGACGACTGCAAGCACCACATCAACGCTTTCCTTGCCAGCCAGCGCGACTGCGTCTTCCACGAACACGCGGTCAGCCTTGCCCTGGCGGTCATAGCCCTGCTCATAGCCGGCAAGCACGAGGCCTTCGGCGTTCTTGACCTCTTCAAGAATGTTCTCTTCCTTGGTGGCGTTCACCTTGGAGGAGCCGGAACCCTGATAACGTGCGGTTGCGGCCATATCGCCGATCACCGCCACGCGGGTGCCGGCCTTGAATGGCAGGGTCGCGTTATCGTTCTTCAACAGCACACTGGAGCCTTCGGCCACCTTGCGTGCCACGTCGTGATGCGCTGCTGCGATATCGTCTTTGAGCAGATCGTTACGTCCAACACCGACCAGCTTGGTCGCTGCCGCGATTTTTGCGACTTCTGCGGCACGCGCGTTGATATCGGCTTCAGACAGGGTTCCCGCCTTGACCGCGCCTTCCAGCTCACGCACGGAAGTGAAGCCCGGAGACGGCATTTCCAGCGATCCGCCTGCCTTGACTGCTGCGACCGCGGAGTTGGATCCGCCCCAGTCGGAGACGACCATGCCGTCGAAGCCCCATTCGTCGCGCAGAATCTCCTGGAGCAAATGCTTGTTTTCGTGCGCGTAGACGCCGTTGATCTCGTTGTAGGAGGTCATGATGGTCAGCGGCTTGGCTTCACGCACTGCGATTTCGAAACCGGTCAGATACAATTCGCGCATGGTACGCTCGTCGACCACGGAGTTGCTGGCCTGGCGGCGCAGTTCCTGGCTGTTAACCGCGAAATGCTTCGGGCATGCGGAGATGCCGTTGCTCTGGATGCCGCGGATCAGGCCTGCCGCCATACGTCCGGCGACGATCGGATCTTCGGAATAGTATTCGAAGTTACGTCCGCACAGCGGGTTGCGCTTGATGTTCAGACCCGGGCCGAGCAGCACGTTCACGTCAAGATCGTGCGCTTCGCTGCCGAGGGCCTCGCCCATTTCTTCGGCGAGCGCCGGATCCCAAGAATTGGCCACGGTTCCTGCGGTCGGGAAGCAGGTGGCCGGCTTGGATGCGCCGATGCCGAGATGATCGCCTTCGCCGAGCTGGCGGCGCACGCCGTGGGGGCCGTCGCTCATCACGAAGCTGGGGATGTCTGCGCGGTCGTTGCCTCGCGAATCCCATTCGGATCCACCGGAAAGCATTGCGGCCTTTTCAACGACCGAAAGTTCTTCGAGTTCCATTGGTTCTCCCTTGCACTAACTCCTCGAACCCGCTTGGCCCTCCCTGAGCCTGCGCTGTTCTTGTTGCGGATGTTCTTGGCTGCATCGCATGTGAGCATCCGCCGCTAGTTTGATTGAACCAGCCTTTCGCCGCCAACCTGCGCCCCATTACACAACCTGTCGTTTTGCCCGCACAATCGGACATTCCTTAACTGATTTCGGAATCAAAGGAACTCACATAGCAGATACGTTTTTACCGCTCCGCCGCGCTTTCGTATGCGTTCCATACACACCATACGGCGTAGGAAATGAGCGGACAGATGGTGGCGGAAATAATCACGTCGGTCGGATAGTGCAAGCCGAGCAGCAATCGCGAACAGGCGACCGCCGCGACAAGCGCGACAGCGCCGATGACCGCCCTGCGGAGGAACACCCGTCTTCCGTTTGCACGCCCGTCATCTTCTCCGTCGGGGAAGCATTTGCGCGCGAAATTACGCACGGTAAGAATCATCATGACCGATACGATCACCGCGGCTGCCGTGTGACCACTCGGGAAACTTGGATCGCCTGGCAATAGATCACTGCCGACGGAAGTAATCGGACGGGGGCGTTCGACCAGCCATTTGACACCGGTCACGTACAGTATCGGCGCCGCCGACACGACGACATCGCGGATGACGACGCGCCTGCTGCCGGTAATACGCAAATCGACAGCGGCAAGCGCGGCGACGATTGCGATGCAGCCTACCGTTGAAAACAAATACGCAAGTACCGTAGAGCAGTCGCGCAACCCTTCTGGAAGCGCCGCTAAAGCCTGCAAAATATTGGTTTCACGCATTGTCGCGATTGCCGAATTGCGCAGTGCGACGCCAATCATGGGCACAATGCCGCACAATATGGCGGTTGCGATTACCACAGCCGCCGCTCTCGCGATGCTTCCGTTCTTCATATGCATGATTTCAGTTAAGCACAGTTCACCATACCGTTGCCGTATGTTCACATCCGGGGTATCCCCGAAAATCGAGGATTATCCTTCAGGGGGCTTCCCCGACACGCGCGCTGCAGACGGCCGCGCAACACAAATATGGCATACCCACACGGGAAGTACCGCGAACGATGCGAGAATCGGAATTGGCGTTTAAGAAGGAAAGAAGGAAATATGACCGAACCGATAGCAATGACCATACGCCATATGAAAATCGAGGATTATCCGCTGGTATACGGGCTGTGGACACGATGCACAGGTTTCACTATGAGGGATATAGACGATTGCGAGGATGCGATAAAGACGTTTCTCAAACGCAATCCCGACACCTGTTTCGTAGCCGAGGACGATGACGGAAGGATCATTGGCGCGATTCTTGCCGGCAACGACGGAAGACGGTCACGCATCTACCACACGGCGGTCGACCCCGACGCACGCGGTAGGGGCATTGGTTCGATGTTGGTGGGCCGTGTGGTTGAAACGCTTCGTGCAATCGGTCTGCCGAAAGTCGCTGTCGGAGTGCCCGCAGACAACGATGCCGGCAACGATTTCTGGGAACGGCAGGGCTTTGCAGTCCGTGACGATTTGGTTTATCGAGAACTGCCGTTGTAATAACGAACCATCCACGATGCCGTGCACGTCGCCCAGCCCACGTTGTTCGCGGACAGCAAGTAGAAGCCGGCCAGCATGCCGCCCCACCCATGGACACGTAGGCAGCGGCGGCGATGCCGCGGCCCAACGCGTTCATTACGTGGCACAGCAGCCACGTGTCAAGAGGCCCCTGCCGTAACGGAAGTCCGAGAGGCCACCGATGGTGGATCGCTGTTCAGACGGAAGACGCAGCCTGTACGAGCGAACTATGCCTTGGCTAGCTTCTTGTGCCTGAGAGTGTAAACGGCATCGGCGGAATCGGCGACACGCTTGGAATGCGTCACCACAATGACACATTTACCGAGTTGATGAGCGGCATGCCGCAAAAGATCAATCACCTCATCAGTCATTTCCGGATCCAGGCTGCCAGTCGGTTCATCCGCCAGAATCGCGCGGCCGGGCGCCACTAGGGCACGGCCGACCGCCACTCGCTGACGTTGACCGCCCGACAGGTGCATGATGTTGCGCTTCGATTCCTCACGGCTCAGTCCCAAATCCTCGAGGATCTTCATATCGGCCTTGGGATTGACCAAACGCAGATTCTCTTCGGGAGTGAGATAGTCGATCAGATTATGGTCCTGGAACACCAAGGACACGTGCTCGCGACGGTGCTTTGAATAACCCGTCGTAGCTATATCCTCACCCTCGAAACGGACCACTCCATCAGAGGGGGCATCCAGACCGGCCAACAGGGACAGCAGTGTGCTCTTTCCCGCTCCCGATGGACCGGTTATCGCATACATCTTTCCGGATTCGAAATCAGCGTTCACGTCCGAAAGAACGCGGATCTTCGCCGCGCCATATGAGTAATTGACATGGTCCAATTGCAGACAGATAGTCATGATTAATATCTCCTAACGCATAGAGGAAAGAATGGATTTCGGGGATTTGGCCAGCACCGCGGCGCACGACACGGCAAGCGCAATCGCGATGACCGCGCATCCGAGCAGCAGGATGAGCAGCGTCTGTTCTGGCGGCAGAGCCTCCACCTGCAATGATTCAAGAGGCGCGACTCCAGAATCGTGCAGCAGAAGCGAGGACACGTATCCAGACAATAGGGAGCCCGTGCCCAGAGAGCACAGGGCTGCGACCACAGCCATGAGACCGGTTTCGATTGCGAACTGGGCGATAATCTGCATCTTGCCGATGCCGAGAGCCAGAAGGGTGCCTATCTCATGAATACGTGAGCGGATCCAGAAGACAAGCGCCATGCCCAGTACCAACACATCAGCCAAGCAAACGGACAACAGCACCATACGAACCAGATCGCGCACCGTTTCCACCGACTGCAGCACACCAGAAAGCCGCGCCGAGTCATCGGTGACGCCATACTTGCTTCCAGCGATTTTTTTCGCTTGGGCCACTGCGGCGGAGAGAGCCTGCGGATTATCCGAGAGGCACCGGATCGTGCCGACCCGTTCCTCTCCAGTCAGCGCGGAAACCACTTGGGCACCCGCATAGATAAGATTCTCCGATGCGTCCGATGGCATAGGGCTCTGTGCCTGCACATTGCCAGAGAAGATTCCGGCCACGCGAACGGTGGAATCGCGGTCTTCCTGACTGAGCCGGAGTGTTGATCCCACCGATAGCCCATTCTCACGTGCGAAATCCCGGTGAATCAGTACGTTCCGGCCATTACCTGAAATGTGGTGTCCTTGTTCCAACCGGTACAGACCGCTTTGGAACTCTTCGGACAACGAGGAGTCAGTGGTGCCCAGCACGCTGACCTGCGTGGATAGACCGGAATCCAGCCGAGGACCATGTTCGGGGACAACCGGATGCGCTCCATCCACCCCTGCCAAGGTCTTACGCTCGTAAACGGTTTTTCCTACGCCGGGGATGCGCGAGAACCGGCTCGCTTCCTTTAGACTTGCAGGATTCTCGCCTGTGTCGACAGTAAAACCTATTCCCATGCTTCTGCCGATATCGTCGGACATTTTCTGAAGTGCCGTTGACACTCCAACCTGAGCCACAAGACTGGTGAAAACCATCAGCATCAGCAGTCCGATGATTCCGCTGCGTACCGGTTTACGCACGATTGCCAGCGTGGCACGATTCCACACGTTCATGCCCGTCATCGGAGCTCCGACAGGCTTCGCGGCGACTTGCGCAGCATCGGTATGCACGATATGGCGACGCATACCAGCATCACCGCCAGCAGGCCGAGCGACACATACAGTACGGCAGTCGTGTCGATCGATACCGTGAGCGAATCCAAGGTACGAACCGACATATTGGATTCGAGATCGCCGCCAACCTGCCCCATGCTGCTCAGCTCCTTCGCCGCGGAGGCGTTCACGGAACGGAGGGCCGAAGTGCCAAGCCATTGGGCCACTCCTCGTGCGCACAACCATCCGAGGGCCAGGGACGGCAGACCGATCAGAATCATCTCGGTTAGATATTGGGCGATCAGGGATGGCTTGCCGATGCCAAGGGACACCAGTACGCCCATCTCCTGACGTCGGTCATTCATCCACAGTAAGAGCATGAGACTGAGAACTATCACGGCCGAAATGGTCACGCCGATCAAAGCGCCGAGCATCATGGAACGCACACCTCGGGCGGCATTCAGCATGCTCGACGTATATTGGTCATTGCGTGTGATCTGGTAGTTGTTCCAATCCACTGGAAGCTTCTTCGCCGCTTCCATGGTTTTCTCCACGTCGACACCCTTGTCCAGAACGAAAGTGGCATCCTGATATATTTCCTTGCCGGCCTTGTACTGGTACAGAGTACTTGTAGTGTCCAAATCGGTGTACACAGTGTTGGAGGTGAGTTCCGCGCGGCTGGATACCTTTCTGTCGCTGTCTCCTTTGAATATTCCAACGATGGTGGTTTTGACGGTTGCCGTCGAATGCGACTCATTGTCGGCATCATATGGATTGGCCTTGAGCGTGAGGGTATCGCCGACTTTAAGCCCATTGGTTTTGGCGAGATCCTCATGGACCATCGACATATGCTTATCGGATGCCTTGAGATGACGTCCGTCGACCATGCCGAGCGTGTGCGACGTGAACACATTGAGTTTTGACGAATCGTTTGTGCCTATGACGTTGGCCGTATTGCCGAACTGCTGTTCTTTCTCCGCATCGTAATCATCGCCGCCGGGGACCTTCACCACGCTGGCTCCCACGAGATCGGCGGTGGCGTTCTGCCTGACCATGTACGAGTCAACACCGGACAGCTTCGAGATTCGTTGCACATCAGCGGGACGAACCATTCCGCCTCCGCGAGGTGTCAGCATGCTGCCTTGCAGGTTACTGGCCAGCACGAATCCGCCGACCGCCTGTTTCTCAATCTGTCCGGCCTCATGTTGCGCTGCCCGAGAAACTGCGGTTGCGGACAGCATACTCGCCGTTATGATGGTCAGCACAATGAACAGCACTGCGGTGCGCACTCGCTTTCTGAGCACATAGCGCGCCGCTCGTGAGATGAATGTCATTAATACCCCCTGTGAAGCTGGGACCTTCTCATCCGAAACAATGAAATCTAATTCGATTCTTCGATTGGTCATTCGCCAAAATACATGGTTCACCTCGGAACATGGCAAGATATGCCTTGAGCGAAAAAACGAAACAACATTGGTTGCATTATGCTCCGGGACATCGGTCGTTTTGTTCATTTGACAAACTTTGAACGGCTATAAAACAGTGCATATACCAATGGAGGCCCCAATCGAAATTGGGGCCTCCATCAGAGAGAAAGGAAGGAGTGGCAAGTATTGGTTATTTATTCGGTCAGAATCTTGGCCTTCTCGTTGACGCTTCAACCGTCTCGACCGTCTTGACTTCCTCGTCGGGGATCTCACCGGCCGCGAGCTTGGCTTCGAGCTGCTCGACGATTTCGGCGTGCATCTTCTCGTTGATCTTCACCTTGAAGGCGAACATCAGGCGGCTGAGCACGATTAGGGCGAGCGGCACGTAGAACGCGCAGGTCTTGAAGGTGTTGATGTTCGCGGCGGTCATGTCGGCGGCGGTCGCGTCACCGGTCATGCCCGCGGCAATGGCGATGAAGCCGACGATGCCGTTGGACATGGCGCCACCGACACCTTGTTCAAGAAGGTTTTCAGCAAGTAAGATTTGAGTCTTTATCAAACGCCTCGGCTGCTGTGATGAACCGGTCCAGCAGCCGAGGCGTTCCCATATATGCCCCAGCCGTTCCCAAATCCACCTATCCGCTTCGCCGACTTCGTCCAACTTTCCCGACAATGCCATTGCTCAATGGCGACGAAGGATCGCAGAACGCATTGGCCATTGCCTCACGGAACGCCTGACGGTCAAAATCAGGCAGATTGACATGAACCAGACCGCTCATGATTTCGTGATTCGGATTCCAAGGCTTCAATGCGTTGATGTGCGAGAACATATCAACCAACGGCATCCGCGAAGGGCTCGGCGTTGACGGCCAAAGACGCCCCTTTCATCCACTTGAAACACTTCCGATGCCATGGGCATGGAACGTCGGATCGCATCCACCTTGCCGATGGTCAGCACTCCGGCAAGCGATGGTTGCGGACCGTAGGGACCGTCCACCACCATCAACAACGCATGGTCGAGGTCATCGTCATCTAACAGCAGCAATGTATCGCCGGAATTGGTGAGACGAATCCTGTCGCGCAACCGTTCGCGCGCGGCAGGATCCCAGTCTTCCAATCGTGATTCCGCGCGGGCTGGGCGCTGTAGTCGTAGTTGCGCAACTGGGATAGGCGACTGACGAACCGGCTCGGGAACAGCGGCACCACCTCGGGCGTTCCATCCGCCTTCAGACGGCGCTGTCCCGCCCCCTGGATACTGGACACAATCTGCAAGTTGCGGTCTACCTCGATACACGCCACCGGCAACCCGTTGTCCGCATGGATGATTTCAGCACGCACCACGCGACCTGCGGCACCGTCTTGCTGAAGAAGATAAACACCGCCAGCCCGTCAACGCTGCGATGTTCCCCGCTAACACCGGTTACCGTGCCATTGTCTTCGATGCCAAGGTACAACGACCCGTTTTTCGGTATTGGCCAACGCCACCACGTTGTCCACGAGCTCATCGTCAATCTGAGGTCGGGATGCCTCGCTTGTAAACTCAACCGTCAGGCTTTCATGGTTCAGCAGCACAAGTTTACTCACATTGATACCATTCCATAACCGTTTTCGATGTGAATAAGCTCACGGTCGCAACCCACGATAATCGGCCACGGAATCACCGTAACGGCGTTATAGTGCTGTTTGTCGGCGTCGACAAGAGCCAGCGGCGCCGATGAAAACAACACCAAAGATGTTCAGCGAATTGTTCGCAGTACATGTGGTGTGCATCCGTTTCCTCGACGAAACTCCTCTTGTTCCAACCGGCAGGTCATCGTACGCCAGTTGCGAAAGGATTCGCCTATACATGGCAAGGTTTACCAAGAATCGTTGGACCAGCGCAATCATCCCCGCACTATTGATCCATATCCCAATCGGCACCGTCTATTGCTGGAGCGTGTTCAAGCAGTTGATCGCGGACCAGCTTCACGCCAGCCCCGCCTCCGTGGAATGGGGCTTCTCTCTCGCCATCTTCTTTCTCGGCATGTCCGCTGCATTCGCCGGGCCGATGGTTGAGAAAAACATCAAGAAATCTGCTCTTATCTCAATGGTCTGCTTTGTGGTCGGTTTCGCCGGTACGGGCGTGAGCATCGCCTTGGGATTCCTGCCCGGCGTGTTCATCTGCTACGGCGCGATCATGGGTGTCGGCCTGGGCATCGGCTACCTGACCCCGGTCAAGAACCTGATGCTGTGGTTCGCCGACAACAAGGGCCTCGCCACCGGTATCGCAGTCGCCGGTTTCGGCTTGGCCAAAGCCATTGCCAGTCCGGTGATGGAATACCTGATCGGCTCGATCGGCCTGGTGAACATGTTCTATACGCTCGCCGTGGTTTACGCGATAATGATGCTCGTGGGATTCCTGCTCATACGCCGCCCCGCCGGCTGGGTCTATGATCCCGCGACCTCCTATGTCAGCCGCGTCTCGATTCTTAAGAAACCCGTGTTCTGGGGCATCTGGCTCGCCTTCTACATCAACATCACCTGTGGTCTAGCTCTTATCAGCCAAGAGAAAGACATCCTGCATGATGTGCTGAAGGCGTTCCCGCAGTACGCTCCGCTAAGCCCGAGCGCGTTCGCGGCCGCCATTTCCGGCATTATCGGTTTGGTGCTCGCCGTGGATTCCGTGTTCAACGCCGCCGGCCGCGTGGGCTTCTCCACGCTGTCCGATCACCTCAAGCGCCGCGAAACCGTATATCAGGTGATTTTCGTGATATCGATCGCCGTATGCCTGCTGCAGGTTTGCACTAACAGTATCGACCGCGCTTTGTTGTGGGCCGTGTTGATGATGCTGTTCCTCGTCAACGCCGGATACGGCGGCGGCTTCTCCACCCTGCCGGTACTGCTCGATCAGCACTTCGGCACGAAAACCGTATCCACCACGCATGGGCTGACCTTGAGCGCCTGGGCATTCGCCGGCTTGTCCGGCAATCAGCTGGCGTCGTTCGTCGTCACGCACACCCCCGATCAGGCGCACCGTTATGCCGCGTTGATTCCGGTACTCATCGTGCTGTTCATAATCGCGCTGATCAGTATTTCGCTGGTCAAGGCCGCAGGCAAGCGCGTCGCCGTCGCCTAGTCCCCCATAGGTTCGTGGTTCCTAGTTCGTGGGATTACAGCGGATAATCCCACGAACTGGGTGCCTGCGCCATCGCATATAAATATGCCCGGAATCAAGCCAAAACCTGATTCCGGGCATATTCGTCATCGCGTGGCATTCGGTTCACAGAATCAGGCGACGGAATCCCGTGGGCCGAAGCGTGCTCACGCGCTTATCACCGTTTGTCACAGCTTGTCACGCGCCGATGAGATCAAGCATCTGAGGAATGCTCTTCTTGCCGAATTCGACGGTCTGCTCGCCACCACGGTTGATGACGATGCAGGGCACGCTCATTGCGCCGTATTGGTCCTTAAGCTCAGGACAATGCGAAACGTCGTAGGCCTCGGCGCGCACGGCAGGGTTTAGCGAGGCGAGGCGTTGGGAGGCGAGCACTGTCTCCGGGCACATCGTGCAGGTGAGCGAGACGAGAATCATGATACTCAGCGGGCTTGCAATGGACTTTGCCCGTTCGATCAGATCATCGCCCAACGGCTGACCAGGACCAGCCACGTTGTACAGGCCCAGCACGAACGAATTAAATTCATGACCGGAGGGCACGCCATGGAAGGCGAGACCAGTCGGCTCGCCATCCACCACCATGCGCACGCATGGACGCGCTGCCGGCAGCACGTGTTCCACGTCGAATACCGCACGCCCCGTATCATCCTTCTCGTACTCACCATCGACCACTACCGATTTCAGCTTGCCATCGGATAACGCGACCATCGCATCGATGAATCCCCGCAGTTCCGTGGACAGCGGCGTATCGTCCAGTTCCAAAGCAAGCGTGACCGGGCGAGACATACGGTTAAAGACCACGTTGAGCTGCTGTTTGGTAGTGTCGGAGAACAATTCGCCGGGCTTCCTAACGGCGTTTGCTGCGGCAGCGGCATCGGTGCTGCGTTTGACGGGTGCCGGTGCGGGCGTGGTGTCAGCCAACGAGGCGGCATCTGTCTTCGCCGTGGACTGCTCGTAGACGCAAGAGGTCGGGCGCTGTGGTATCAAACCGGTTTTCTCGCTCATCCGCTTGGCGTACCGTTCCAACTCCACCGCGGCAATAGCACCATCGGCGGTGGCAGTAACCACTTGCCGCAGGTTTTTGGCCCGCAGATCACCGGCCGCATACACGCCCGGCACCGATGTTTCGAGATAGCCGTGCGTGACCACGTAACCATAATCGTCCAGTTCCACCACGCCGCGCACCAGATTCGTGGCGGGCACATATCCTGCGAACACGAACACGCCGAACGTGCCACCGTCAGCAGATTTCCACGTTTCGGTCTGGCCAGTGGCCCGGTTTAGGATCGAAGCTTCACGTAAACCACCTTGCCCGGCAGTGACACCTTGCAGCTCGACCTGGTAACGCACGTCGATCTTCGGATTGTTTTTTGCTGCGGCGGCCACCACAGCGTCGCAAGTGAAGTCCTGTTCCCGTACGAGAACGGTAACTTTGGAGGCGTATGTGGTCAGAAACACGGATTCCTCGGCTGCTGCGAACCCTCCGCCGACCACCAGTACTTCCTTGCCGGCAAAGAACTCGCCATCGCAGGTGGCGCAGTAGGCCACACCGCGGCCAGCATATTCGGACTCCCCTTCGAACCCTAGTTTGCGTGGGCTGGCACCGGTGGCGATGAGAATACCAAAAGCTTTCAAGTCGCCGCGCGAAGTATGCACGGTTTTGACATCGCCATGCACGTCGAGGCCGATGGCTTCGGCGGAAAGGAATTCAGCGCCGAAATCCTGCGCCTGCTGACGCATGGTCTGGGTAAGCGCACGGCCAGTGGTGCGGCCAACGCCCGGATAGTTGACCACCTCATTGGTGATGGTGATCTGTCCGCCAAAATCATCTTTCTCGAGAATCAGTACGCGATATCGGGCACGGGCCAAATACAATCCCGCCGTCAGACCAGCGGGACCGCCGCCGATGACTATGACATCGTACAAATCATTTCGAGACATAACGACTCCCTTCGTGCCTTGATCTGGCTATTCAGGAGGTGCCCAGAGGATTCTCCTGGGCACCCCGTCGGATTAGCTTGACAAGCCGTCCGCCAAGCGACGATCACAGTTGACCAACAAGATCAAGGCTAGGTTCAATAGTGTCCTCGCCTGGAGTCCAGTTGGCAGGGCAAACCTGATCGCCATGTTCGTGGACGAACTGAGAAGCTTGCACACGGCGTAGCAGTTCTTCGGCATTGCGGCCCACATTGGAAGAGATGACTTCATAAGCCACGACCTTGCCTTCGGGACTCACGATGAAGTCACCGCGTTCGGCCATGCCATCGACTTCGTTGTAGGTGTCGAGATCCTCGGCCAATAGAGCGGTCGGGTCGGCAAGCATCGGATATTGAATCTTGGCGATCTTTTCATTGGCGTCATGCCATGCCTTGTGCACGAAGTGGGTGTCGCAGGAGACAGAGTAGACCTCGCATCCAATTTCCTTGAACTTGGCGTAGTTGCGGGCCAGATCCTCAAGTTCAGTGGGGCACACGAAGGTGAAATCAGCCGGGTAGAAGAAGAACAGGGACCAGTGGCCGAGCACATCAGCCTTGGTCACCTCATGGAACTCGTTGTTCTGGAACGCGTTCACCTTAAAATCGGTCAGTTCATGCTGCAGGAGAGTCATCATCGGTCCTTTCGCTGATTGTCAATTATCGGGCTTCTGCCGTTTTCCATCGTAACGTGATTCTCTGGAACCCGCGCGGGCGTAACGCGTGAGCCTCATCACATCATTACTAACAGTCACGCTGACGGACCATGCGATGCAAGGGTGTTGTGGATTGGGAGCCTCCCGCGCGCCGCGGGAAACAAGAACCAAAAGACAAAAAAAGGGGGTTCCCGGAGCGTCACGCTCGACGGGAACCCCGACGTTGAATGCGGCGGCGTGCTACTCTCCCACACCCTCTCGAGTGCAGTACCATCGCCGCGACCAGGCCTTAGCTTCCGGGTTCGGAAAGGGACCGGGCGTCTCACCTGGGCCATGACCACCGCAAAAC